>LIDZ01000384.1_pt1 | contig 164871 bp, 185 predicted proteins | sample 644651 | NCBI WGS metagenome assembly LIDZ01 (sample SAMN03856242, study PRJNA289617) | food metagenome | isolation source: wine grapes on drying loft during traditional withering process | host: Vitis vinifera cv. Corvina | place: Italy: Gargagnago di S. Ambrogio di Valpolicella | collected 2014-01
GCAATATATTGATATTAAAGTATAGAGCTGCGAAAAGAGACATTGATGTTAATATATATAATATATCTCTTAATGATTCCTTTAAAGCTGAGGATTACGACATAGTTTTTTTTGGCGGTGGACAGGATTATGAGCAATCTATTGTCTCAGATGATCTAATCCAAAACAAAAAAGATGAGATTACTAAATATATTGAAGGCGGTAAAGTATTTCTATCCATTTGCGGAGGATATCAACTTTTAGGTAAATACTACACAACACCTGATGGTGAAAAACTAGATGGTTTAGGTATTCTTGATATACGTACTGATGGAGGGGATACAAGATTTATTGGAAATACAGTTATTAAAAATGAGGTCACTGGTGAAACCATTGTTGGTTTTGAAAACCATTCTGGTAGAACTCACACTCATGATTTGGAGCCTTTAGGTAAAGTTGTTGTTGGCTTTGGCAATAATGGTTTTGATGGCTATGAAGGTATTACTTACAAAAATACTTATGGAACGTATTTTCATGGTTCACTATTATCTAAAAATCCTGAATTTGCAGATAAATTAATTAAAACAGCTCTTGAATTGAAATATGGGCCTTTTGAGCTTATACCTTTAGATGATGAATTTGAACTGAAAGCTAAGGAATTTATTATTAAGCGAGAAAGTCAAAAACAAAAATAGAATATTAGGCATAAAAATAACAAGTCACTGATTATAATTGACTTGTTATTTTTGTATCTAATATAATATAAGAGAAAGGAAGTAATGTTATGAAAAAAATATTAATCGCCCTATTGATTATTACGTCATTAGGAGCTACAGGTTGTTCTACTGAGAAAGTTAAGGCTACAACTAAGCGACATAGTAATACTGCCCAGCAACTTCAACAAGTGCAACCAGCAGAAACGGTACAGGCAGGTAATCTTCAGTACTACTTTACTAAAGCTAATCAACATCCGGATCAACAATTAATTAAGGTAATCGATTCTTCTAAAAGTACTCTTAATATAGCCATATACAGTTTAACTAAGCAGAGTATCGTAGATGCAATAATACAAGCGAAGGACAGGAAAGTTGACGTTAAGATTATGACAGATAAAATAGAGTCAAAAAGTAAGTCAGGAAGTAAAGAATTAGCATTATTACAGAAGGATAATATACCAATTAAGATTAATAGCCATGCAGGGTTATTGCATATAAAGACAACCATAGCAGATAATAATGTAGTTACTACTGGGAGCTACAATTATACGCAAGCAGCGACTACAAAAAACGATGAAGTATTAGTTGTAATTGATGACACAAAGGTCGCTCAGGGCTTCACTAGTGAGTTTGAGAGCATGTGGAATGATACTAAAGATTATACAGATTACAAATAGAAAGGTGAGAATAATGAAAGTATTAGAAAAGGCAATAGAGATGGTAGCAGTGTCCGGAAAGGGTGTAGATAATGTAAGTCCTATTCGATTTAGATTAGAGGAGAATGAAGAACTAAGAGTGATAAAGATCAAGAAGATAATGACTAAGGATAAAATTAAGTTAGCGGGGAAAGTATATTTGGTATTTACATGTTTGGTCGTTATTAATGATATTGAAAAGATATGTGAGATTAGATTTGATAAGATGGCTACTACATGGATTTTATATAAAATATAAAAACAAAAGACAAAATTTCGAATATATACCATAGTTATGTTAAAATTAAAAGATAAAAGGTGGTGATAAAATGGACGAGTTATTTAAAATAACGCATTTTATAGATAAGAAATCAAGGGATAATGTTGAATATAATATTTATGGCGCAGAAGATAAGATGAGATATTCCTATAATGTATTATTAGATGGACAAGAAGTTTATAATTCAGCAGAACATGACGAATACTATACTGAGATCAGTGCTACAGGCAAGGTAGCCGAAGAGAAGAGTTTAACTTATCTATAAAATAAAAGAACATAGTAAAATCACTATGCTCACTCACCAAAGCTAAAGTTTATAAATTTCATCGTAGAGATCTAAAGCGGCTAAAAGATTAGCCAATACAAAGCAACTGGGTTCCCTCTTTGTACTGTTTTCAAGTTTGCAAAGGTAGCTGGCAGAAATACCAGCCCTTTCTGCTACATGTGCTTGACTTAGACCGTACTCAAGTCTCTGCGATTTAATTAATTGTCTTAAACTTTTATTCATATTATTACACGTCCTCTCTATTCTAGGTTATAGCGATCTAATGTCGCAAGTGTAAGCCCAGTATAATAGAACACCCTGTTAAGGAAATGTTCGGAACATTGTATGTTTTCATTAAACTATTTTTTAAAATGTTGTGGTAACCAAGATTCAACTTAGGATAGCAAGTTTTGTCATAATATGAATAAATATATTATATATGAGAGCAAAGGGAATGTAAAGAAATCATTGTGAAGGGGATAATGTAATAATTATTTTTTTATTGTTGACAAATAACTAATATTAAATTATACTGTTAATAATGGTTAACAAATAACCAATATCTCAGAAAGGAGGAAATAATGACAAAGCATAATTGTTACGAATGTAAAGAAAGAAAAGTAGGTTGTCACGGTAGTTGTGAAACTTATAAAGCTTTTCTGGCTGAGAAAGAAACTGAAAAAGAAATGAAGCAGAGATCCAAAGGAGTTAGCGAGTATGATGTTTACGCCATGGAAAAGGTTAAAAGAGAAAATGAGAGTAGAGTAAGAAGAGGAATGAAAACTACTGGCAGATATAATGCTGATAGATAAAATTAGGAGGTAATCAAAAATGATAAGAATAGAAAGAAAATATGCACAATGTACAGACAATAGAGGCGAGGAAGATGTTTTAACTTACGGTAAAATCTATATTTTAGTTTCCGAAACAAGAATGGGAATATCAATTAGGGACGATATAGGAAGACGGCATTATTTCTCAAAAAGTAGGTTTAAATTAGATACAAGAGAATCAAAGAGTGCAGAAAGTTTTCTTAAAAGCTTGGTTATAGGTAAAGAGTTTGAGATTACATTTACAACAAGAGAAGAGGCAACTTCGGGAAAACCTTTATCAAGATGTTCAAGTAGAGTTATAAAGGGATGTTGTGATTACTTTAATCCCAAGAAGAAGGTAATAATACATGGAGAGGAAGACGGATTTAATATCATCCCATATTTCTGTATAATTGAAATGCTAGAAATAAAGTAAACAAATAACCAATATGTAAAATATAAAAACTTGGAGGATTAATATGAAAATTATATTTGGGAAGGCTGGTACAGGAAAAGCTAATGAATTATTAAAAATGTTCATTGATGATAAGAAAGAGGCGATATTTGTTTCTAGTGAAGGTACTCCCGAAGAGATAAAGAATAAGATAGTCTTATTACAGGGTGGAGAAATAGATTTTGAGAAGATGAAAAATAAAACGATAACAACAAATAGATACTTGGAATGCAATTCTGATTACTATTTACTGGTACGAGATAATCTTTGTCCTTCATTATATTTGGATATAAAAGTTCCAAAAGATTTCACCATGAGGTTCAAAAATTATTGCATGGATTTAGAAAAAGATTATGGAGCAAACATAATAATAACAGAGCAATTACCTGATAATAGCATAATAAAGGGAATTGATATCTTAAATATAAAAAATGTCATAGAGTAAAACTCATCTTTTATAAGTGAGAAAAATATAAAAATAAGGAAGGAATGGTGAATAATAAGTGAGGAAAGTTACATTAGATAATTTGCCCAGAAAAATGGGTACTGGAATGCATAAAGGAATGGAAGTAATTGATTGGATTGGCTCAGTTAATTATAAAGTGAAATTTGTGTATGAAGAGATAGAAGGTGAAGTTGAAATAATTGGATATGATAAAACGAGTAGGGAATTACGCTTAAAATATAAAGAGATTAACGATTTTATTATAAATCAAGGGGCTTTTGCAAAATGTGCGATAGGAAGATTACTAGGTAAGGTAACTATTAACTTTAAATTAGAAATAGGACAAAATATAAAAGATTCAAAAAGAGATCTAACTATAACGGACAGAGAACATAGGAGGAGATCACAACCCAACAGAACATCTGTCATAAATGATAAATGGTATAAATATACCTGCAATAAGTGTGGTTGGACAGAAGGTTGGGTTATAGAAAATATCCTAATGCATGGGACAGGATGTGCTTGCTGCTGTATAAGTCCTAGTGTTGTAGTTGAAGGAATAAATGATATTCCAACAACAGATCCATGGATGATAAAGTATTTTCAAGGGGGATGTGATGAAGCTAAATTATATACCAGAGCCAGTGGTAAGAAGATAAAAGCAATATGTGATATCTGCGGTCAGGTAAGAGAAAAAGAAATTTCAATACATCAAATATACTGCAATAAATCTATCTCATGTTATTGCTCTGATGGAGTAAGTTATCCAAATAAGTTTATGTACTCTCTATTAAAACAAATGAATATTGATTTTAAGGTCGAATACTCACCAAATTGGATAAAGCCCAAGAGATATGATTTTTATTTTAAATTAGATAGCAAAGAGTACGTAGTTGAAATGGACGGAGGATTTCATTTTATGGACAATAAAATGAATGGACAGACATTCGATGAAGTTAGTGATAATGATAGAGATAAAAAAGAGAAAGCTCGTTTAAACGGATTAACTTTGATAAGGATTAATTGCATAAAGTCGAAACTGGACTTTATAAAAGAGAACATAATAAGTTCAGATTTATCATCAATATTAGATTTAAGCAAAGTTGACTGGTTAAAGTGTGAGGAATTTGCTCTTAATAGTTTGGTGAAAATTGCATATGACTTAAAGACAAATAATCCTAAAATGACAGCGAATAGTATAAGTAGAATAATGGATGTAAGCAATGTTACTATAGGAAAATATTTAAAGAAAGGTATTAGAATTTGGGGTGAATTACCAAAACAACAAATAACGAATATTAAAATATGGAAGGGATGGTTATTACGAATATTTCAAAACATTGTATGGATCGCTTTGGCGAAAGGATACTTGGTTACAAAGACCAATTAGCAGCTAGACAATATATTAACTCTAACTTAGAAGAAGTTACTAAGCAAATGAACAAGATGATAGAGGATTCACAATTGTTATGGACTGGGCAGATTAACGGAGATAAGAGTACTAAAAACTACAATCTTTATGGCAACACAATATTGGTAATGGATACAGCAAATTCAATTCTAATCACGCTATACGATATTGATTTTGGATTTGGTAAAGAGTTAGATCAAATAATCGCTGCAAAGCTACTGGAAGAGGTTAACGCTTTAAAAGTAGAATTGGCTGAAACTAAAGCTAAGGTAGAGGAATCTGCTGAGACAAAGAAAATTGAATTAGAAAATGTTAAAAGTGATTTGGCTAGTCTTAGGGAACAAGTAACATTATTAGAGTTCAAAAGGCAGTCAAGAGAAAGTGAGATAAAGACAATTTACAATGACGTAGAGATAGTAAGCAAGAAGATTCAAGCAAAGGCTTTGAAACTCTGCAATAGTTTGGAGTACAAAAGAGAATTAGAGAAAATTGCAAAATGAAGTAAGTCAAAATAAAATTGGAGAGAGAATATTATGAGCGATAAAGTGAGGGTATTAAGAATCATAGAATATGTAGGAGATAGGGAATGGGTAGAGAATACATTAAAACATGGTGGAGTTCCTGCTGATGGAATTAAAGAGGGATTCAAGGAAGGATGTTCTATTAAATCGTGCTTAGTAGATAAGTTTCCAGAAGTAATTGAGAAGGACATAGGAGATGACAAATCGTGCAACATAAAAAACTAAAGGTAAGAGTTATAGAAGAAATTAATGAACCTTCTAATAGTAGAAAGTATTTAGTAGGTGAAGAGCTAGTTGTGGCTACTATTAAAGTAGGATCAGAGTATTATAAAATTGACTTGGGCTATGACATGGACATGTTATTGATGAGTAGTGTAGAAGAAATATAAAAAGTTTGTTTTATAAGGATGGTGATTATTTTGTATGACTATAGAAGATGCGATGGCTATGTTGATCTTTATAAGTTTTTAGGAATGGCAAATCAATTTGGATATGAAATCATAGGTTTTACAGAAAGTAAGTCTGGGACTTATACAGTTGTCTATAAGGACAACACTGGAAAATCTATATTCCAAAAAAGAAGGAGAGATTAGATGGAGAGAAATTGTTCCAACTGTATAAGCACACACCAAATGAGTGGTTGCGGAATATTTAACTCAGATGGTAGTAATTGTGACTGGTGGAAAGACATGTTCAAGGTAGGCTCTGTTGTCGAGATTCAGAATGATCTATATGAGTTCTATTTAAAGGGGAAGAGAACAGGCCAGTACGCTAGAGGAATAATTGAAAAGGAAATAGATGATGTATCTTTCAGATTAAAGTTACTATGTAATGGGGAAGAGTGTGTAGTTAAAAGAGATTGGCTGAAAAAAATATAGATGAATAAGAAAGGATAAAATATGGAGTTAGTTGATGTACTTCACGGGGTTAAAAAAGTCATTGAGACTGAAGGAAACATAACTGGAGTAGAAAGAGTAATCATAACAAAAGATGAATTTATGATAGTAAAAGATGGGAATGTATATAAAGTAATCGACTATGAAAAATTAGTAGAAATTAAAGTAGATTAAAATACTTAATTTATTATAGAAAGGAGGAATTATTAATGACCGATAAAGAGGAAGAAACGTTGGATAGACTAGATTTGGAACTTGCTGAAATGGAAGATAAATTAACTTCAACACCTTTAACAGATGAGTTGAGAAAAGAGACGATTGAAAAAATTGCAGTAATACTTTCTGAGTTAAAAGATTTCATTTAAGAGAAATATATAAAAATGGAGGTATATTAAAATGGATTTAACAATAGGAATATTGGAGGACAAGCTTAGAAAATTTCCAAAAGAAACAACTTTAACTGTAGAGTGCGGTTGCTGCCATCATGGATCATTAGGGGCTGAATCAATAATCGGTGTTTCTGATAAGACAAATCAATCCTATGGATATGTGGAATTAAGTCTTAACGATTCTTGCCAGTCAGAAGTAGAATTATCAAGCGATAAAGAAGAGTTTTATAAAGCTGAGGTAGAGAAATTAAATAAAATTATAGAAGGGCAAAGGGATGAGATAAAGAAGTATGAGTATTTTGTTAAGTCTGTCGAGGGTGATATAAAGTGGGTGAAGAGGTAATGAGCAGAGATTTATTTAATACAACTCGGAAAGATTATGGGAAAAGTTGGAGTATCACAGAAAAGAGATTGATTCATCTAGTGTAGATTTTAAGGAAGCATTTCCTATTGACCAGTTAACAAAGGCGAATCCTTTAGTTAAAGATCTAATAGCTGAAGTAGAAAAGGAATTTGAATATAGGATGAATGAGTTCCAATGCTCTTGGGCTGTGACTCAATTTATTTGTGTAGATTTAGAGAAATATAACAAGGCACAACATATTAAGTTGGAAGCTAGAGAATAAAAATAAATTTATTAAGGAGGATGTATTTATGAAAAAAACTTTTATTGTTGAGGTTGAATATGAGGAGTTAGAAGAAAATATAAAAGGGAATACAGAAGTTTTCTATGACTTAGGACTGGAAGCTAGTGTTGAGAACTTAATGGAAGGATATAAAGGAACTGGTTCAATTCAAGGAGATTACACAGTTAAAGTAAAACAAGTTTAATTTGTAATACAAAATAGAAAGTAAATCTAAGTTTTTATGAGAGGAGAGAATATGGACAAAGAGTTAATAGATGAAATGGATAAGCTTGAGCAGGATATAGTAAATAGTTTTGTATTATCACCAGAGTTATTAAATCAGATCAAACCATCTAATATAGCAGCTATTGAAGCACAAGAGGCTAGGTATAGGAAGGTAATTAAGAAGAAAATTGAGGAGATGCAATAATGGAAAGAAGTTTTATAATTACAAAAGAAAGTAAATATCTGGAGGATTACAATAATTATAAGAAAATGGCAGAGCAACAAAGGAAGTTTGTTAAGGAATTTCTGACGGGTAAAGGTGAAGAAGGAAATGAATATGTAGTTGGTGGAGATGGTCGTGTGAACAAGCCTTTTAGTGAATATTCTAAAGATAATATAACTTTGAGTATTAAGCCAACAGAAAGCGATCTAATTAAATTTGGAAAGGTGCTAAACAAACCCAATAAGCATCATGGATTATGTTCTTTTAGGAAGAACTCAAAAATTGCTAAAGAATTCGCACAAAAATGTATTGACGAGCAGGTTGTCATAAACTTATATAGTCCAAGAATAGGCGATCATTTTGAATCATTGGGTTATGGTGGGTATAGTTCTCAGAGGTTCTTATATAATGGCATATTATATCTTAGGATAGAAAGCGAATATCTAAAAGAGGATACTCCTGTTGGATTCACAGAGATAAAGTTAAGTGAATATTACAGTCTTATGGAAAAATGTGAAGCAGAGAATAAGGAGAAATAAACATTTTATTTTTTTTGACTTCAACAAATAACTAATATGTAGAAAGAAGGATGAACTTGAAACTAAGTAGGATACGAAAAATTAAAGAATGGACTTATGACTATGACACAAAAGAAGAGCTGGATTTGCACAAGAAAAATATGATTGCTGCTCAATTTGACATTGAAAGAGAAAATGGACTCCAGACTATATATAGTCAAACAATAAGAGATACGGAAGGGGAAATATAAATGAAAAAAGTTATAAAGAAAATTTTAGCAGGAATAGGATTTTGGTATGGTGGTATTTTTGGATTAATATTTATAGCAATGTATTTTGTAGACCATGATTTAATCGCAAAGCATTTTGACTTGTTAATGGCTATAATCTTTCTTTTAATTAACGAGGTAAGATCACTAGGCATGATAATCAGTAACCAGACAAAAGTCCTTAGTAACCTGTCAGATATGAGTCTAGGACACTCTAAGTTGCTTAGGAGAACTATCGACTTAATAACTATTAGGAAAAATAGCGTGCAAGGATTTTTAGATGATTTAGAAAAGATAAGTAAAGGAGATAAATAAGATGGAAAGAACTACTGAACAAATACGTAAAGACCTGTCTAATGGTAAATTTGATTTTAGTAAATCAAAGGAGTTAGCTCCTGTAGGATTTAAGTTTCAAACAAACTATGATCTTGAAAATGAGAAGACACATGAAGATGTCAGGGATATAAAGTGGCTATGCAGTAATGGATATATTGTAATACCAAAAGCTTTTAACATGTATGGAGAAGTAATTAAGGGGATTATGGCAGTATATAGAAAGATTGAGGAGGATTAAGATGGAAGAGATATTGAAAATAATTACTCAGCTCCAGGAGACAAGTTCAAGGAATGGGAAAGAAGAAATATTGAAGCAGAATGAGGATAATACGTTATTAAAAAATGTGTTTAAGTATACTTATAGCGATAATTTACAATATGGCTTTTCAGAAAAGAAATTAAGAGAACTATTGAAAAGTCCTGCTACTGGTATTCAGGAGACTTGGGAAAATGGATTCGATATGCTTGATGAGTTAGCAAAATCAAATATTAATGATGAACTTAGAAATAGAGTATCAGTATTTCTTAAAGGAAAGTCAGAGGATGAGCAGGAGCTATGGATTAAAATGTTAACAAAAGATTTGAGATGTAATATAACCGGAAAAACAATAAACAAAATAATGAAAGGGTTAATTAAGGTATGGGAAATTCAGCAGGCTTATTCTATTGATAAGGTAAAATTAAAAAAAGATGAGTGGATTGCTTTAAGCCTAAAGTTAAATGGAATCAGAAGCACTCTCTTTAAAGAAGTATTTAGGTCAAGGCAGAATAAGGAAATGCTCGGTTATAATCACATATTGGCAGATATTCATTCAGTTGATTGGCTTAAGGAATACATGGTAGATGGTGAATTGCTAAGGAAGAACACAGATGGGACATCAGATAATGAGAACTTCAGGTTGACAGCAAGTATAGTTAATTCTGATTCAAAAGAAAAGTCAGATGTAGAAATGGTTATATTCGATTTAGTTCCAAATGATGAATTTATGAAAGGACAAAGTGTAGAAACCTTTAAAGAACGACTTGTACTGCTAAATAAGTTAAAAGATAATATCGAAGAACTAGGGCTAAAGAATATAAGAGTAGCTCCAACTTATTATACTGGCACAGACCACTCTCAAATTGAGATAATACTGGATAAGGTTGACTCTAATGGCTGTGAAGGACTTATGTGTTTAAGGGATGTTTTCTACAAAACTAAACGTCATAATGGAATATTGAAATGCAAAAAATTCAAGAGTGCTGATTGTGACATTGTTGGGTATGAAGAGGGAACAGGAAAATATAAAGGACTTCTAGGGAGTTTTGTCATTGACTATAAAGGCAATAAGGTAAACGTAGGGAGTGGATTTAATGACTTACAGCGTTCCGATTATTGGGGAGATAGAGATAAATATATAGGAAGAATTTTAGAAGTTAAATTTAAAGAGGAGAGTAAAGATTCAAAAACAGATTTAGTTTCGCTCCAGTTCCCAACTTTTGTATGTATTAGAGAGATAGGAAAGGAGATTAGTTATAACTAGTGTCGTGTAAAAATCATATTTTACGAGGAGGATTGTCAATGGATGACATAAAAAAATTCAATGATAGTGTTCAAGTTATAAGCGGTTTATTCAAAGGTGTTAAGGGCACTGTTTCGGAAGATACCCAAATTAATTTACCTAATGCCACAAAAATAGAAGTAAGGGTGGATTGGGAAAATACAATAATGGTATCAAGTAAGGATGTTGAATTTCTGGATAAAGAATATTTAATATATGTCGTTGAGACAGCTACAGGTAAGATTTCAAGCGAATATCTTCCATTCACAAAAAGGTTAGATCCAGATGACCTTATAGCATATATAAAATGTGCGTTTGATGCAATAGAGCCAAGAGAAGAAGAACCACTAATGGTTGGAAGAAGAACGTTCTGTAAGACATTCATAAAGAAACCTAATAAATTTATGGTATTAGCAATGCTATTATCGAACGCAAAAAATGCATTTAAATTTCAAGAGGTTAGTGTGGATGGAGAGGCTTTAAAAAGTTTATTGAATTGCTTGAAATAGTCAAAGGAGGATTGTTGATGTTTGAGACAGGAGATAGAGTCAAAATTAGAGAAAATTACTGGGAAATCTGTGAAAGGATTTATGAGAAAGGTAAACCTCTTGATACTGCTAGGGAAGCAATGAGCAAGTTTATAGGGCAAACTAAATATGTAGTTGGCAAGAATTACTTTCGTAGACAGACATATAAGCTAGAAGATTTTAACGGGATTAGTGACGGTTTTGCTTGGGCGGAAGATTTTTTAGAAAAGGTGGAGGGATAATTATGAAGAATAAATTATTTAAATTTTGGGGACATAGGCTGGAAGTCAAATTAAGTAGAATGACGAGCAAAGAAAGGCTTGAGTTCCTAGGGAATAGGCTTATAAAAGAACTGGATATGTCTGTTGACGAATCATGTTCTCTTTTATCAATTTGGGTACACGATAAGGATACACTGGAATTTGATGTAGACACTGACCTAGATAGAATTATCTGTAAATATACAGGTAAATAAGAGAGGAGGAAGTTATGAAATATTGGGAAGAAGTCGTTAAAGAGAATTTAAAATATGAAGAAGCTAAAGATCTGATGAAAGATGGATACTATGCTACAAGGCCAGATTGGAACGGGACACATCTTATTGCTAGGGGAGATTATTATATCCTACTGGAATCAGGAGAGCTTATCAAGAACCCTGAAAGTGTGTTTGATGTAGATAAAGAGGACTGGACTACAGTGAAGCTTACGGATGAAGCAGTAAAAATAGTAGGAGATTACTTCACAATTGGAGAGGGGAAAGAGTAGACAATGAAAATAATAAAAAGGATTCCTATAACAAGAGATATATTGGGAGAATCATTAATGCTGATGAAACTAGTTGGAGAGAGATCTTTCGCTGAAAATAATAATATCAAGCCAAAGGAAAAGAATATACAGGCTCACATGCGAGTATTAAAATGTTTTTGTGATAGTATAAGGGGAAAATTAGGTTTAGGTAATAACCAAATCGCAGTTGATACAGAGACTTGCTGCATCTTGGTATTTGATGAGACTACAGAAAAAATAAATTATAAAACAAATTTCATACTTAGGAATACATTAGATAATGATGTCTTGTAAAATGTTCATTTTAAAAGGAGGAATGCAAATATGGAGAGTAAAGATTATAAGAATCAGCTCCGAGAAATGCTAAATGAAGTTATAGAGGCAGTAGACAACACTTATTATCTAATGAGTGAGAGCATGAGAAGGGAAATAATAGGAAAGCAAGAAAAACTCGAAGAGGTCAACGAAGAGACAAATAGGGTATATAATCAATTAACAAGAGAAGCCTGCGTGAAGCTAATAAGAACAAAATTGCCTTTAAGGGTTAAATTATTTAATAAGATATCATGGGAGGGAAGCGGGATAGATAGAGACGATCAAATTACAATTAATTTTTCCTTTAATGGTGATTATGAAAGAGGATTTAAATACACATTCTTTACTGAGGAGATAAAGAAGATATTAAAAATAAAGTAAAAGAGCAGTTTTATGAGCCTAGGAGGTGAATTAAATGGTCGTATTTTATAGTAACATAATAGATAGAATCAACGCTGGAGGAATGTACAACTACACACAAAAGCAACTGAATACACTTGCTACATGGAGAGCAAACGACAAAAGAACCAAAGAAGAAATAGATGCTGAAAGATTTATTTAAATTAATTTAAACATTTAGTTTACAAATAACTAATATTGATTTATAGTATTAAGTGTAAGACAAATAACTAATATGTAAAGGGAGGCAAACATGGAAGTAAAGGTAGGAGAAAAGTATATAGTAGTTAAGAACAGAGAAAGCAGCTACGGAATGTGTTCGGACATTATAGATATTGAAGGAGAAGAAGTAAAGGTAGTAGGTGAAAAGAGCCATGATGGATCATTCGACATAGAGGATAAGACTTGTAGGGTTCATTCAGTTCGTGAAGAGAACCTTGAACAAATAACTAATATTGAGGAGGATAAGGCAATGGAATTTAAAGTAGGAGATAAGGTGAAGGTAGTAAACAAAGATGGAGTTCTTGAAGAAGTAGGTTATGTAGATATAGGAGACACGGCAGTAATTGAGGATGTCGATAGAAAAAATTATAAATTGAGAATGGATAAGGATAAAGATTTTTGGTATGCAGAGGGGAAAGAAATAGAACTCATTAAAGGGAAAACTGCTGAAGCAATCAATGTAGACCTTGAGTTTGAAGGAACAACTACAACTGCTAAAACAGAAGGTTGCGAAGGAGTTGCTAAATTGTATCATGGAGAACAGTATTCAAAAGGTTACGGAATAGCAGTTGCGTTAGGTAGAGCAATGGGAATTGATATTGTGGATGCAGTGTTAAAGGTAAGTAAAAGTTATGAAGTAGAAAAGGAAGGAAAAGTTGCTTTAGCAATAAAGGATTTTGCAATTGGAGACAGAGTGAGAGTCAGAACTGGATTGGTAACCGGTGAGATATACGATGATGCAGACTCGTTTACTAGAGGAATGGTAGATTATACAGGTAGAGAATTCATAATAGCATCAAGAGATCGTAATAAAATGAGGTTAGAAGGAATTGGTTATAACTGGACACCAAGTATGTTAGAGCTAGTTAAGAAAGCTGCTAAGGCTGAAGAAAAGAAAGAAATAATTAAAACTACTGAGAAAACAGAATTCAAAACTGGAGATAGGGTAAAAGTAGTAAATACTGATGGACAGTTAGGTGAAATTATGGAGATTGGAGATATAGCAACAGTAAAAGAAGTAATTTCAGCAAATAGTATAAGAATAATACCAGACAGTGACAAATCAGACTATTGGTACGCAGATCCTTCAGAGTTAGAACTATTAAAAGAATCAGCAGAACTCAAAATTGGGGATAAGGTAGAGCTTATAAGTAAAGCTCCAAAAGATGGATTCGGGAGAGCAAAAACAGGAGATATTGGTGAGATACGAGGAATAGAAGGGACAAAGTTGTCAATTGATTTCCCAAATCATAGGAATTGGTATGGGTATATAGGCGAGGTAAAGCTAGTCGAAGAAAGCCCAAAAGAAATTCCAGTAGTAAAAGCAGAATTCCATGTTGGTGATAAAGTAAGAATAAGATCATGGGATGATATGGAAAAGGAATTTGGAATAGATTGTGGAGGCACTATAGAATGCTCGTATTCTTTCACAGAAGAAATGAGGAAGAAATGTGGAAAGGAATTTGTTGTTACTGAGATAAGTGGAAAACAGGTATATGGAGAAGGTTCTGGCTACACAATCTCAACAGACATGATTGAATTAGTTGAAGCGAAAAAAATAGAAGTTGAAGAAGAAACAGCTTCAGTAGCAGAGAAAGAAGAGTTTAAAGTTGGAGATTATATTTACTTTATTGATATAGATAAGGAGTACGATATCTGTAAGATTGAGGAGATAAAGGGTAATGAATTATGGGGACATTGGATTTCTCCTACCATAACTAACTTACCAAAAACCGTTAAAGAATTTGATGTGTTAGAGAAAAGCCCCTATTCATCATTTATGAATAAAGATGATTCTTCGATTAAAAAACTTGTTTTATTAGATAACACGGTTGAAGGAATTATGAAGGAGTTTGAAGAAGGAAAAGTAGCTTTTCATCTTCCAACAGAATTAGAGAAAACAGAATTAGTAAAATATTTAGACGAGAGAGGAGATACTTGGTGCACCGGAAGGCCTTTATTAGAGGGAAATACAGGTGTTAAGGAATATGGAGTGGATTTAGTATATTTTGGAGATGGGAGAACAGGCATTTCATATGGAGATGTAGACTATGCAAAAAGCCACAGTATTAAATTACTTACTATAGCTGCTCTTGGTTTAAAGGTAGAAGAGGTTGAAGTAACTGAGGAACCTGCAACTGAAGAATCTGCAATCAAAGTTGGAGATAAAGTTACTAAAGATCAAGCAATTGAGATTCTTGATGCAGGAGGAAAAATTCGAGATGACGACGACTGGATATACTTTAGAGAAGATGGAGTTTTAAAATATAAAGATGAGACTGGAGAAATTTCTATAAGCGGTGGATATGGAGGAAATTTAAATGGAAAATTGGCAGTAGAATCTCTTGCAGTAACACCTCAAGTAGAATATGAAGTAGGACAAACTGTAAGTTCCGAAATTGCAGAAGAAATCGTAAAAGCAGGAGGAAGAGTTAAGAAAACTGAAAATGACTTTGAATATTACTTAAAAGATGGAGAGTTAGTATTTGATGGCAATGGTTGTCATTCACTTCCAAGTGGTGGATATAAAACAAATTTCACAGTAGACTTTGAAATAATAAATTTAAAAGAAGCTCAGGTAGAAGCTTCGGAGGAGATTAAAATGGGATCTAAAGAATATAAAGTTGGACAAGTTCTTTCACAAGAAGAAGTTAAAGAGGTATTGATTAACGGTGGCAAAGTAAAGAGAAATGACTGTAATGTATATTCCTTAAAAGGCAGTAAGTTGTATTTTGCTAATAGCTCAAGTGGTGGACAAAGACCTAGTGGTGAAATAGACAACATAGAAGAAGGATACAGTGATTATGTAGTAGAAGAAGCTCCAAAACATTATTATGAAGTTGAACAAGATATTGAGGACGAGGATGAAGTGGTTGAATTTATTAAGTTAGGTGGAAAAGTTGAAGATGAAGATGGTTGGATATTCCATTTCAAGAATGAAAAATTAATATCAAAAGATGATGACGGGGAGAAAAATTCACATCCAAACGTAGATCAAATATCCGTACCTGCTAAAGTTTTAAGATTACCTAAGATCAAGATAGTTAAGGAGGCATAAGTATAAATGCAACTTATATGGTATATTATCCACACTATCACCGGATGCAGAGAGAAAGATTTAGACCATTATAGCGTGTCTGTATCAGTATGTACGAAATGTAATAGAGTTCATTTAAAATCCGAATAGAGGAGTGATCTTATGAGTAGATGCAGAGATGCACCTTAAAAAAAGATTTCAACAAATAACTAATATCTAAATTACTAGGAGGAATTCATAAATGAAATTAAGTAATAATGAACTGTTATCATGTGTGCAAAAACTAGAGGTGGTATCTCAAATACAACTCCCAATTAAGGTGAGCTATGCTATCACGAAGAACTTATCGAAAATTGAATCTGAGTTAAAGACTTATGAAAAAGAAAGACAAAAGCTAATAGAAAAATACGCTACAAAAGACGCAGAAGGAAAAGTAGTTGCAGATGAAAAAGGTAGTATTAATATAGAAAAAGATTCAATAAGTGACTGGAATGCAGATCTTGGAGTTCTATTAAGCATAGAAAGCGACTTAGATATTCACCAATTTGGAATTGATGAACTAAATGGATTGAATATGTCTATAGCTCAGTTAAAAGCAATAGATTATATGATTAAGGAACAAGAATAGAATCATTTAGCTTCAACAAATAACTAATATGTAAAATGTTAAACAAATAAAAATAGATATGAAAGAAGGAATTAATTAATGGCTAAAACAGTATATACAGGAAATCTAATCGAATCAACAGGTAATGAAAAATTTAGAGGAATAATCAAAGGTTTAACTCCTCCAAATAAAAAGGGATTCGGTTTTGTTGATGTTCCTGCTAAAGACGGAAAGAAAGCTTACAGAAGAATTAAATTTCACGTACAAACTAGCAATGATAATAGCCCTCTAGTAGAACTAATGGGTTGTCCGAAAGAATATGCTTATGCTTATAGTAAAACAGAAGGAAAATCCATGAAAGTTGAATGGGTAAAAAGATTCAATCCATTACCAAAAGGCTACGAATTGATGTTACCAGAATTTGATTTTATTAAGAAACTTAATGAAGAATTTAAAGATGGAGATCCAGTAGTGCTTATAGGAGACAAACCAAGGTTCTCAGCTTACGATAATCCAAAATCAGGCAAGATAGAAGAACAAAGTTCTAATAATATTAAAAGTGTGTATCCTTGCACAGATAAGATTGACTTTGACGCAGAAGATTTCAAAGAAGAAGCTACATTTGCTGAAGATATAGTTGTAAGAGACTTTATGACGGATGAAAAGGCAGGCAAAGCTTACTTATATGCTTATGTTATAGGATATGGTGGTAAATTTAATTCAGCAACTTTCACATTAGACTTAGTAACCACAGACAAAACATTCCTAAAAAATATGAAGACTTTAAAATTTGGAGATTTCATAAGAATAAATGGAGTAGTCCAGTATAAGACATTAAAGAAATCAGTAGTTGTAGATGGATGGGGAACAGCAGAAGATGTAGCAGAAAAGCCATATAAAGCATTAGAAATAACTGGTGCTGATGGAGCAACGCTCTTCAAGAAAAGATATAAGATAGCTGACTTTGCAGAAACTCAAGCAGATAAAGCAACAGCAATATTCAATGGCAATATCACAGCTGCACCAGTAGTTGCAGAAACAATTCCATTCTCAACAGGGACAAAAGAGAACGTAGCGCCAGTAGAATCGGTAGTATTACCATTTAACATTTAACTAACAGAGAGGATTTTTCCTCTCTTAACAAATAACTAATATGTAAAAAATATAAAAGAAAGAGGGAATTTAATAATATGGGATTTGATTTAAGTAAACTAGGAGTAACACAAAATATACCACAGGTAAGTTTCACTGATTATTCAGGATTGATTATAGCTGAACCTAAGTTTGGTAAGACAACAATGGCAAGTTTGTATCCAAAGGCAGTAATAGTACCATTTGAAAAAGGATATCAGGCAACAGTTTCAAATGTATTGAAAAAATTAGATGATTGGGATGATTTCATTTCTTTTGTTGACAATCTTGAAGAAAACAGAGAGGAAATTGGTGATGATTTAATTACAATAGTCTTTGACACAATAAATGAGGCTTATAAAATGTGTGAACCTTATACACTTAGGCAGCTATCTATCTCTGATAAGCAAAATTATAGAATACCAGGAGATGTACCTCACGGAAAATTCTACAGTGAAAGAGATAAAATATTTGAAATACAGCTAAAAAGATTATTTAACCTTGGGTTCATGCCTTTATTCATAACTCATAGCTCCGTTAAAACAATTAATCCTAAAGATGGAGAATCATATCAAGTATATGGTAATACTATGCCAGATAGACTCCAGGGAATAATAAACCCATTAGTTTCATACATCGTTTATGGTCAAAGAACATTCTTGGATGATGGTAAAGGTGGCAAAATTCCTAAACGTATGATTGTAACAAAGAGTGATGAAATGACTACTGCTGGAAGTAGAGTAAGGTTAGATCATAATATAGTCTTTGATACAGAAGTAGAAGCAATGGAAAAATTCCAAGCAGCATTCAAACAATCAGTACAAAAGACATTAGATGAAGCAGGAATTACTACTAGCATAGAAGTGTTAGAAGATCAGCAACATAAAGAAAAAGGTATCAAAATCAAGGAAACTGTAGATAAATTGAAAGCTGATTTGCCAACATTAATCAAAAAAATATTAGATACAATAGGAGAAAAGGTTAATACTCAAGGCATGGCAGTAGAATCAGTAATGTCCATTCTTGGAGAATTTAAAGTAACAGATCCTAATACTATTACAGATATAGAAGTTGCTAAAGCTATACTAAAGAAATTTAAATAAATAACTAATATTAAGTTAATGTCTCCTGTATATCAGGAGACTAATTCTAAGGGGGATTTTAAAATGGAAGAAAATTTGGTAGGTAAATGTATTAATAAAGGGGTAAAGGCTGATGGAATACTGGCTCTTGGAGTTTTACAAAAAGTAGACAAAGCTTTAACTGCTTTAGATATTAAGAAAATGGGAGTAGATGTCTCCAGAACTGATTTAAGAAAGCTTGTAGCTTTAGGTGTTATATCAAAACGTACTCACTTCTTGAGAAATAGCGGAAAAGTATATCAAAACAAGGCAAAGAAATTAATTCAAAATAAAGGCACGAAAGTATTTAAATATAGATTTAAAAAAGTGGCTTAAGGGGAGGGATTAGTATTGAAAGAAATTAATGCAATATTAGATCAATCAATGATAAAGGCTTCAACATCAGGAGAAAAAATAGGTAATTCAATGAAAACATTATGGGCGAAATATACAAAGGATAAGACAAGACTTGAAACAGTAACGGTAGAGATAAGTCTAATTCCCCGACATATTTCAGATTGGATATTAAAGAGAACAAAATACAGGAAATTATATGCAAGCGTTAGATAAAGGTGGTGATACAAAATGGAAGGGGACTAAGTATTCTAATGAAGCAAGAACGTAAAATCAGAGTTTTATAAAGGACGTGATGTAATTGACAAGGCGGTTAATAGCTGTAAAGGTAACTTGTATGACAGTTATGTTTTGTGTGATGATGAACCAACCATACCACAGAACACAGCTAAAAAACGCTAATTTGCCAAGAGAAAGTGTAGCTAAATTAGTGTATAGAGATGATTCCAATGAAAGACATTCAGATTTGATTGTTAGGAAGAGTGGGATATGCAAGCAGATTGCAAGAGAACAAATGATAAAAAAACAGCAAGAACAACAGGCTCAGATAGCCCTTCAGCAACAGATACAGGCTCAACAGGAGCAACTAAGGGCTCAAGCAGAGAATAGTAAGGTAGCTATAGAAGTATCATATTATACTGCTAATAACCAAGACTGTGGGAAGTCGGATGGAATTTCTTCCAGTGGAAAGTACTTAGATCAGTCTTATGTTTATTGTGCAGCACCATCGGATATCCCTTTCGGTACAAAAATCACATTGGACAGTGGGGACACGCTAGTCGTTGTTGATCGTGGAGGGGCAATAAAATACACATATATAAACGGAGCTAAGGTAATGAAAGTCGATGTATTCGTGAAGGATGCAACAGAACAAGAGCTAGACAATAAAGGTGTAGTTCAGACTAAAGGAAACATAGTGAAATGACATAAAGAGCGAGACATAAACTTTGTCTTGCTCTTTTACATAAATCTTAATAATTACATTGACAAATAACTAATATTAAGATACTATAATAAAGAAGTAACAAATAACTAATATGTACAGGAGGAAAAGAAATGCTCAGAATATCCGTAAAAGATAAATTAGGAATGCACTTACTACGTAGTGACAAGGATTGTTGTTTTAAATGTAATGACTGCGGAAAGGAGGTAGATATAACAGAAGCAAACGCAGTTGACAAGGTTGTAATGATACCCAAGTGTCCTGACTGTAAAGGGGAAATGAAATTTAAGTATTGGCTAGATCAGCTTTACACTGAAGAACATTATAAAAAACTACTGGACAAGGCCAGGGAATATTATTTTGATATTCATTATAGTATGGGAGGAATGGAGAACCCTTGGAAGTGGTCAATACAGATAGGCAAAACCGAACAGGAAGCTAAAAAGTTGTTTAGAGAAAGATGCAAAGAAAGAGATCTCGAAGATATTGTTATTATAGGTTGCACTAAGCAAGGAGAAGTGAAAATAGGGGAGGAAGTAAGATGATTGAATTAAATAAAATTGTAAATGATTCTTTGACAAAAATTGAGAAGGAAGGCTTTGTTGAAGGTATTGTTGAGAGACAGATTAAACAAACTTTAGAGAGTATTGTAGATGATTTATTCAGGAGCTACAGTGATTTTGGTAAGGATTTAAAGGAACATATTAAAGATAATTTGAATATCAATTTAGATAGATTAGGGATAGAAGGATATAACGGTTTGGTATTAGCAGCAATTAAAGAACAGCTTGATGCAGTAATAACTACCCAGGGAATTGACAAGATCAAGGAAGCTACCAAAGAAATGCTTACTAATGTAAAAACTGAGTATAAGCTGAGTGAAATAATTGAGCTTATAAGAAGTGAGGATGACGAAGGAGAAAAGGACTCCGATGATATGATTACTTTATTCATAGAAAAGAGTGGGAGCTATTGTTATATTTATATTGATGGAGGCGAAGAGGATAATAGATATGATTGTGCTTATCAGATTGATATTGATGGAGAAGGTAAACCTTATTCTGTTAAATTGAATAGTGAAGAAATTAATCCTAAGAAGATACTTGGTGGACTGTATGGAGTAGATGCTTTGCTGTTTAAAATATATGCTTCAGGTGCAAAGATCATATTAGACAAAGGCACAGATCCAGATAATTATGATTTACGTTACGAAAATTAGTATGAAGATTAAGGAGGGAAAAATAATGAGATATCAAACAGGAGATATAGCTAGAGTTAAAAAGGATTTGGAAATAGGAAAGATATATGGAGGCATGAGATTCATTGGTGAAATGCAACAATATTTAGGGAAAAAAGTTATAGCAAAGAAGGCAGCAATGGGATGTGGATTCGACAGTTTATACACAGTAGATGTTGATGGTAATGAGAATCTTTGGACTGATGAAATGTTAGAAGATGTTGAAGAAAAAAGATTTTCTGTTGGAGATTTAGTTAAAATTGTAAAGATTGTAGGGACAAAAGGGAAAGAAGAATTTTTAAATAATATATATGAAATTTCAAAAGATCGCGGGTATGGAGATGAGCATTATCCATATTGTTTAGATGGAGTTAAGGGATATTACTTTAATCATGAGGAATTAGAATTAGTTAAGGCAGCAGAAACATCTTCAAAAGATGAAGATATTAAAAAGTATAAAGAACTGGTCAATTTTCTACTTGAAGAACTAGAGAACGCAAGGGTGATTTCATATACTCCAAAACATTATTTAGAAAAACTTAGACCAGATCTTGCAAAACTACTCAAATAAAACAGTGTTTTTATATTCAACAAATAACTAATATTAAAAAGGAGATAATGAAAATGATATTTGGAAACGGGATAGCAGACAGCGTTAGTTTGATAGCAATTAGATTAGGAAAGGAATTGGGGGAAGAAAATAAATATTATATCTTAAAAAATAGAATGAGTGAACCTGAAAAGTTGGTTAATGAAAGTGAATTCTTAGAAATTTCTAATAGGAGTAAAACATCACTTATTTACGACATAGAAACTCTTAGTCCACAGGCACAAATTACAATTAAAAATCTAGTTAAGGGACTTGCGAGGAATGATTACAATATAAGAATTTACGACGGGGATGGAGAGTTAATTGGGTCTAGGATTCAAAAGGATATATCGGGAAAAGAACTAGACGCAATGATGCATTTAATTTACATGGCACATTTTGAAGATAGTAGATTTTCACCAGGCAAGCAAGAAGTTGTGGCAGAAAAAATTATAAAGGAGAAAAGATAAATATGAAAGTTGAGTTAAAAGAGAATCAAGAGACAAGTATAGAGGCTGGAGATGTATTGGTATTAGAAAACGGAGAAAAATTATTAATTGTAAGAAAATTGGAAGGCGACTTCAATCTAATACTTGTTAATTTAAATTCAAGCAATATCACTGGCACAGTTGCAGATGAGAAAGGTGCAGTCATAGGAGAGAATGCTCATTATGACAGCACTAATAAAGTTAGCGCTATAGTGAGAATAATCAAAACTGAGAATTTGAAGTTAGTGGAGGTATAGGAATGTATTTCTTGGTTGCCTATAAGTTTAGTGGCAGTAAAACATCATGGCTGAATGATAGTTTAGCTTATCACGTAGATGGGATCAATAGCATTGATATAATAAATAAGAAGGTAGATTTAGAACATTTTAAGTTTATTATAGAACAATACCAGTTAAATGTAGAATGTCTCAGGACTGTAAAAGTAAAGATACTTGCAGTAAGCAAAATAGAAGAATAAATAGACGAATGAGGAGAGGAGATTATTGTGATTAGTGATTCATTAAAAAAATGTATAAAAGATCATTGTATAGCATCTCAAGGAATCCTGTTATCAATAGGACTTATGGAAGGCATGGGTTATTCAGAAAGACATATAAAACATGTGCTTGGAATTGAATCACCTTCTAATCCTTATGTAGATGGGGAAGATGGTATAAGAGATCAAAAGGCAATCAAAATTAATAAGGAGGATTTTATATGAAACTAAAAGAGCTAAAACCAGTTTTAGGCGCACTAGAGGTTAATTTATTTCTTGAATTTCAAACACCAATTTCATTTGAGTGCTTTGGAGATGGAGATTATAGGTCTGTAGGAGATTGCATAAGTCAAGAAGACACTATGTATAGGAAATATGGCGAGATTGAAATTGAACAAATTTATTCAGAAAACAGCAGAGCAATAAATATTGATTTAGTTAACAAATAACTGCGTAATTCAAAGAATTTGTACAAGTAAAATACGGTTTTTATGCGAAGGGATGGTGAGATATTATGGAGATTAAATTAGATATTGATGAGTTAAAAATCAAAAAGGGTAAAGATGGATCATATAGGGTAGTGACAAAAACAAAAATGAGACAAAAGACAGGTAACAAAATGAAAAATGTAGGGGTTGGAGAGATCAGTTTCGGTATAGTAAAGCAAGACATTAAATTACAATTAGAGAAAGGGAATGAAAGTGTCACTGTATCTTTATATTAAAAATAATATTACAGGAGGAATTATTAATGAGTAAGTTAAAAATTGAATTATTTAGGTATGAGAGTTTAGTATTTGGACGGGTATTAGAAATGGATGATAAATTGAGAGAAGAAGGTATTTTAGCTGAGGGTGATGGCTTTGCAATTCATTCTAATATGTGTCCGGAATTAGAAGACGATGAGTTATGTGTAAGAGGCGGAAACGGACTAAGAGATAATGATATATTCTCTTACACATTTGATTCAAAAGAAGAGGCAACAAAAGCCTGCAATAAGATAAAAGAACTAGTAAATGAAATAAACAAAGAGGATATTACGAATGAAGGAGACTTACCTATAATTAAAATTAATTTCAACAAATAACTAATATCTAAAAGGGAGGAGCAGACATGGCTTTGGCTAAAAAGATTCCTAAGTTAAAAAAGTGTAAGTATTGTAAGCAAGAAATAAATGAGACTGATCTAGTAAAGCATCAACAGCTTGATCGGCACAGAAACCCAAAGTTCAAACTTAATAAGGCTGAGGAAAAGGTTCCAGTTTATTTCTATGCTCATAGGAAGTGTCATGAGGTTAAGGAAAAGCAGCGAATAGCTTGGGAGAATTTATATGAGTATGTCCTGGCGGAATACTTTGATAAATTGTTACCGGGATGTGTTGTAACTAGACTCCAGGATCTCAGAAATGGTTCAAGCCGTATGGGTAGAATAATCCAATCTAAACAGGGTTATAGCTACGAGTTAATACTAGAATGTTTTCAGGAGAATGAAGATATGATTGACAAGTATATATCTCAAAAGAGCTTTAATTCGGATAGTCAACGTGGGAATTACATCATGGCTATTATTGAAGGCAATATTGATGGTTTTGAAACAAAAGCTAGTGTTGAAGTGGAGAAGGAGATTACAAAAGAAAGTTTTTTTGAGCAATTACAGGCAAAAGCAGTATTCGCTGAAAAGCAAAAGTCTATGTCATTTCAAGACGGAGAGAATTTCGACATCTTAGATTAGGAGGGATTTAATGGAAGAACAATCAATAATGGACGTATCAACGGAATCAATAGTTTTAGGCTGCATTTACAACAAACCAAATTTGTTTGATGAGTATGCAGAGTTGATAAATTCTAAATGGGACTTTGCAGAACCAAACTTAAAGTTTCTCTATGATGTACTCTATCAAACATATTTGAGCACAGCGAATGTAGATGAAAAAGCAATAAATGTACAAGTCTCAAGAATGGATGAAGAAAGTCAAAAGTTATATTTTTCTCTTGGAGGAGCTAAAACCTTTGGAAAGTTAGGAAGCGTTGCACAAACTCAAAGTAGATTTGAAGTTATGTATGAAAAACTAAAGGTATACAACCTGCTTAGGCAGCTAAGAGACAAGGGTTTCAATGTTAATGAGGATAATATAAACAAGCTTAAAGATAAGTCGGTAGACTTTATTCTAAAGGCATATGAAGCCCAATTGTCCAGGATTAGTTCACATATTAAAGGTATAAATGACACTATTAATATTGGGGCAGATATAGATAATACTTATGAAAATTTAAAGCGAGCACCTGATATTGGAGTAGCTTTACCTTGGCCTATAATGAACAAAATAACAAGAGGATTAAGGGACACGAGGTTGTATGGAAGTGGATTTGGTTCAGGCCAAGGAAAGAGTAGAGAAGCAATATTTATATTAGCTTTTACGTCAGTGATAAATCAGAGTAAATCCTGCTTCATAGTTAATGAGACTTACAAAGATGAGGTTCAGATTACACTATTAACAACAATAGTAAATAATGTATTCGCTCCAAAGACAGGAATATATGTAACTGAAGAAAAGATAGCAACTGGCACCTGTAATGAAAAAGAAGATGAAATGTGTAAACAGGCATCACAGTATATTAAGGAACGCTCACAGATAGAGTTTCTTGAAACTAATTTTTATGACTTTGAATCTCTCAAGATAATAATGAAGAGACAAGCATTGAGAGGTTGTAAAATATTTGTTATTGATACATTCAAACCGTTAAAGGGAACTGGTTCAGAAGGTATGGCTGAGTGGCAGCAATTTGTTTATACAACTGAACGCCTTAAAAGGATTATAGGGACAAAAGAGAAAGGTGGGATCAATGCTTTCTTGTGGACAACTTTTCAAATGACAGATGATGCAATCGCAAACAAGATTTTGAATTCAACCAGTATTGCAAGTGCAAAACAGATCAAACACGCATATGATTTTATGAAGCTTGCAAGAATGCTGGATAGCAAGGATGTAGAAAAAATAAGAGTAAGAATTGATATTCCAGATAATCCGTTTAATGGTCAAATACAAGACTTAGATCCTCATAAAACCTATTATTTGTATTTTGTTGAAAAAAATAGAAGTCAAAAAGATAAGCAATATCTTATATATGAAGTTGATAAAGATTTAATGATATTTAAAGAATTAGGTTGGGCAAAGTTTGGCAAAAAGAAAAAGGGAGAAGAGGAAGAATAATATGGGGATCTTTAGAGATTTGACAAAAGAAAGATTTGGTAGATTAGTAGTGATTAAGCGTATGCCTAATGATACGAAAAACAAAAAAGTAATGTGGCAATGTAAATGTGATTGTTCAGAGGAAGGAAAAGAAGTATTGGTTACTGTAGTAGCTCAAAGTTTAACTAGGGGGTTGACTACATCTTGTGGTTGCAGACAGAAAGAATTTGCAAAAGCAAGCATAATCAAATTCAATGGCAAATACCACGGTCAGGCGGATACTAGATTATACAGGACATGGGAAGGCATCAAAAAACGTTGCAATAATCCTCACGAACAAGCTTACAAATATTATGGAGGAAAAGGAATAAAAATGTGCGAAGAGTGGGAGTTAGATTTCATGAGTTTTTACAAATGGGCGATGAAAAATGGATATAGTGACACTCTGACTATAAATAGGAAAGATGGTAATAAAAATTATTGTCCAGAAAATTGTGAATGGGCAGATAAAGAAGTGCAGTCAATTTGTCAAGGGATGAGAAAAGATAATACGTCTGGAGTAAAGGGTGTTTGTTGGGAAAAGTTAGTTGGAAAATGGAAAGTACAAATTCAAGCAGAGCGCAAGAACAGGGTAATTGGATATTATGAGGATTTTGATGAAGCAGTGGAAGTGAGAAAGAAAGCAGAAGAATTCTACCATAAGCCATTAATAGAAAGAGGAATACCTTTTACTTTAGTTTCAACAAATAACTAATATGTAAATAAAAACAGAATTTTATAAGAGAAAGAGGAGAGTGGTTTGTTATAGAAAATTTAAAATTATTTGATACATTCAGTGGAATTGGTGCCTTGTATAAAGCATTAAAAAAACTAGACATTCCTGTAGATTTAGTAGGTATCAGTGAAATAGATGTACCGGCAATACTGTCATATGGAGCAATCCATATAGGAAATCCTACAGATGTTGCAACACCTTCAGAAGACATAATGAAAAAATATCTAATAGACAGGAATATAGGTTATGATTTTAAAAAAGAAAGTAACCCAGTAGCAAGATGGAAAGGGCAAAAGTTAGTTGATTTGTACGAAGCATGTATTAGATTGAATAACTATGGAGATATATCAAAAAATAGTTACTGAGGAATTACCGGACTTTGATTTAATGAATTTTAGTTTTCCGTGTACGGATATATCTGTAGCTGGTCAGCAAGCAGGAATGTCAAAAGAAGATGGTTCCATTACAAGAAGTGGTTTATACGTTTATGGGATGAATGTAATAAAAACAAAAAAACCTAAATACGTAATGATTGAAAATGTGAAAAATTTAGTAGGCAAGAAATTTAAATTAGAATTTGATGGAATTGTACAAGACTTACAGGACAATAATTACAATGTTTATTGGAGAGTTCTAAACGCAAAAGATTTTGGGATTCCTCAAAACAGAGAAAGAGTGTATGCGATATGTATAAGAAGAGATATTGATGATGGAAAATTTAATTTTCCAGAGCCATCTGACGATGGAACTAGGCTAAAAGACATTTTAGATCAGACAGTAGAAGACAAATATTATATATCTCAAGAGAGAACTGAAAAATTATTAGAACAGTTAAGCAGCAAGACGGTAGGTATAAATCCTTGTTTAACTCCTGATAGGGTAAATAAGCGCCAAATGGGTAGGAGATTTAAAGAAGACGGAGATCCAGCATTTACGATTAATACTCAGGATAGACATGGAATATTAACTGTTGGACAAATATCCAATGAAGGTAGCCAAGCCGGGAAAGTATATCACCCTAATGGTGTGTTCCCAACAGTTTGTGCTTGCACTCATGGTTACGCAATAGGAAATATTTTAGAATTAAATGACATTTTAGAGTCGGATGCAAAACTACCTATACTGCATAATATTTATGGTGGATTCAAAGAAAAGGAACCAAGAATATTCAATGATTATTCTCCAACTATTAGGACTTCAGCAGGAGGTGGACATATTCCTAGTGTATGCACTACAGATGAGAATAAAGTAGAGAAAGTTATTGGAGAGTACAAAATTCGTAAATTAACACCAAGAGAATGTTGGAGACTTATGGGTTTCTGTGATGAAGATTTTGATAAGGCAAGAGATTCTGGAATCTCAGATAGTCAACTTTATAAGCAAGCAGGGAATTCAATTGTAGTTAATGTACTGGAGCTAATTTTTAAAAATCTATTCAACAAATAACCAATATGTAGAAGAGTAAACTTGTCCTTTTACACTAACAAAAAATATAAAAATTTAGGGAGGAACATTATGAAAGGTAAAGAGTTAAAAATCAAAGAGGTTTTAGAACTAACAGATGGAACAAACGTGTGGGTAGAAGACATAAGAGGAGTATACAGAGATGAAGTAAATATTAAGAGAGGTGTAGAACTTTTTCCTAAGAATGGAGTCTCTTGGAGTCTTCAAAGTAGAGATATAGGTAGAATTAGAGTTTATGAATGGTATGAAAAAATTGCACTAAAAGAGTACAGAGGTTGGGAAATCTTAAAAATGATTGATGAGGGAGAATTAGAACCAGGAGATAAAGTTTTAGCAGATAATGAGTTTGAATTTTATGTTAGTAATACAGGAACTCTCAGATACAGTTCAGGACGTGCAGAAGTTGGAGCAAGCTACTTCAATAAGATCAAATACACTTTAGTAATACGAAAATTAGTAGAGGTATCTTTCACAGAAGCTATCAAAGCTTACTCTGAGGGTAAAACTATTATATCAAAAGGTTATAAGACTTATACCTATGAGCCAAATGACGAATATGAAGATTTTGAACAAATGAAAAGTGTCGAGTCAGCAGGTCTTTCAGCCAAAGAAATACTAGAAAGTAAATGGTTTATTAAGGACTAAGGAAGTGGTTATAAGTGAGGAATAAAGCGTTTGAGAGCCTGTTATTGATCCTAAATTCTATTATAAGTATTTTACGTAGTCAAGGATTTAAGGTTTATGACAGGGATAATAAGGGCTTCTACTTAGACAAGATAGAATATGACCATGACAAGGATGAAATGTATTTCAAAATGGAGGAGGATAAATAATGTATGTGGGTTTTAAAGAAGCTACGATGACAAGTAATGGAGATGGGACATTTAAGGTAGTTGGAAGTTGTAAACTACGTGATGATGGTATAGAGACTCCCTGTGAAATGACAATTCTTAGATGTCTTGTTAAGAAGCAAAAAGATGGGGCAATAAAAGCATTTATAAGAGTTGGAGATATGGACAATAATATTTCAATTAATTCTGTCGTCAACAAATAACTGATATTGAATAAAGAGGGTGGTAGCTATCACTGGCAAAGAACTTAAAGAATTATTAACTACAGATAAAGCAAAATTGATATTAGAAAGTATAGGTTGCCACGACATAAAGCAAAGTGGGAAAACAATTACAGCAGCAAATCCTCAAGGTGATAATCGTACTGCCATTTGTTGCTACACGGACAGTTGGAATGTAGAGGATAACACAAAAGGAGAGTATCAATCTAAGAAATGTAGAGACATAATTTCCTTTGTGCAATTTATATGTGACCTGTCTTTCCCTGGGGCAATGAGAAAAATCTGTGAAATTATAGATGAAGATTATTTCTTTGACAAAATTGATGATAAACCAGCATTCTTAGCTTTTTTAGATTTTGTTGAGACAGGAGTAAGAAAAGAGACAGATGGAAAGATTGAAGTATTACCTGAAAGGGTATTGGATCAATTTGAGATGATACCTAATAAGAAATGGTTAGATGAGGGCTTCACTGTTAGAAGTATGAAATTATTTGAGACAGGAATTGACTTAGATTCAGAAAGAATAACTGTTCCAATAAGAGAAGAATCAGGTGGAGATTTAATAGGGATTAAGGGTAGGTTGATTGATGATAGCAAAATTGATGGAAATAAGTATCTTGCTATCTATCAATATCCCAAAACAAGAATACTGTTTGGATTGTGGCAGAATTACAAAAGCATCAAGGAAAAGAATGAAGTCCTAGTGTTTGAGAGTGAGAAAATTATTATCAAAATGCACGGGTTTGGGTTTGATAACTGTGTGAGTATAGGCGGAAAATCTTTGTCAGATTATCAATGTGAGAAACTTTTGAGGTTGGAAGTTCCGATAACATTTTGTCTGGATAAAGATGTTACTTTTCAAGAATTGGAAGCAAATGCTACAAAGTTAAAGTTTCCAGTACAGACACAACCTATATATGCTTTAAAGGATACATTAAACTTGCTTGGAATTAAAGAAACTCCAGGAGATAACATGAGTACATTTGAGGTACTAATCAAAAATTGTAAGGTAGAGATATAGGAAGGAAGTTTAGATTATGAAGAAAGAATGGAAAATACTTAATAAGAATCCAACAGGAGATATTATAACATCTATATTGAAGCTCAGAAATATAAGAGATCCACTTCACTTTCTTCAACCTAGAGAGGAAGACTTGCTACCATTAACAGACTTAGCACATATAGAAGAGGCAGCAAAGATTGTATTAAAGGCAATTAAAGAGAACAAGAAAATCTTTATTCTTGGAGATGTAGATAACGATGGAGTAAGTGCAAATGCAATAATTTATCGTTATCTTAAGTTCTTTATAGATAATGTTACCTGGGGAATTAATATAGGCAAGAGGCACGGATTATTAAAAGAGAATCTTCAAGAATATGTAGATAAATATGATTTGATTATTGCAGTTGACTCTTCAAGTGAATTATTTGAAGAGCAACAGTTTCTAATAGACAATGGAGTGCAAGTCATTGTGTTAGATCATCATCCTTGCGAAGAAAAAGGAATAGCCGTGGTGGTTAACTCTCAATTTAATCATTATAGGAATAAGGGACTTGCTGGAGCAGGGGTTACTTTTAAGTTCGTTAAATATCTTGATTTCTTACAAGGGACAACCTATGCAGAAGAATATTATGACCTTGCTGCAAGTGGGATTATTGGGGATATGATGGATGTTTCAGAGGGTTCACGGGAGAATAGATATATTTGTGCTAAGGGATTTGCTAACTTAAAGAATCCAGGTCTAAAAGAGATAATAGGCAAATATAACTTTGATTCTACTTCTGTAGCTTTTTCTATATCCCCAACGATTAATGCCGGTGTCCGTATGAACAGAAGCGAATTAGCTGCTCAATTATTACTTGAAGATGACAAAAAAGAAGTTAAGAATATAGTCAAGGAGCTTAAAGAGTTGAAGGTAATCCAAAATATTCAAAAAGATGTATTAGTAAATAAATTGAACTTTACTATCAAGACAAATGATTTAGAAAAACAGAAGGTAATTGGTCTAATAACAGAAAAGAATACCAGTCTAGCCCAAGGTGATATTACAGGTTTATGCGCAAATGTACTGTGTGATGACTATTCATGCCCCGTAATCATAGTACATGAGACTGACGAAGAAGGAGTTCTCCAGGGAAGTGTTAGAAGTGAAGGAGTTGCTAATTTCAAAGATCTTGTTAAACAAACAAAATTAGTAATTTTCGCAAAAGGACATGATGAAGCCTTTGGAATTCAAGTTAAAAAGGAGAACTGGGCATCGTTTATAGCGAAGATAAATGAAAGATTGAAAGGTGTTGAATTTGTTAAAACAAATATGGCAGATGTGGTTTTAGAATATAAGGACATTACAGTAAATTTAATCAAGAAATTAGAATATGTAAATCAAATATCCGGTAAAGGGTTCAATGCAATCAAGGTAATTATAAGAGGTGTTGAGGTAAATGACTTAACATTTATGCAACATAAACATCTTAAGTTCTCAGATAATGATATGGATTTCTTAAAGTGGAATAGTTCCAGTGAATTTGAGGATTTTAAATCGAGGACTCATGGAATATATAAGACAGTAGATTTAATAGGAAAATTGCAGATAGGTAAGTTCAGGGGGATTCAAACGAAGCAGATGATAATTGATGACACATCAAACTTTAAGGATAACTTAGGCTTTTTGCGTATTCGATAAATAACTAATATGTAGATAATAGAAAGGGGAATATATGAAAATACTAGATTTATTTAGTGGTACACAGTCAATAGCAAAAGCATTTAGAGAACGAGGACATGAAACTTATACAGTAGAATTGGACAAGCAACATGAAGGAATAGATTGGTACGAGAACATATTAAACATTAAACCAAAAGATATTTTAGAAAGATTTGGACAACCGGATGTAATTTGGGCATCTCCGCCTTGTGAAAAATTTTCGGTGGCCGCCATAGGAAAGCATTGGATCAAAGGAACAAATTTACCCAAGACGGAAGATACAAAAGAAGCATTAAAACTTTTGGAATACACCGTTAATCTCATCAAGGAATTAAATCCAAAGTATTATTTCATTGAGAATCCTAGAGGAAAGATGAGAAAGATGGATTGTATGCAAGAATTACCAAGATATACAGTCACTTATTGCCAGTATGGAGATACAAGGATGAAGCCAACAGACATTTGGACTAATCATCCAAATCCTAATTTTAAACCAATGTGTCATAATGGTGATCCATGTCATGTATCTGCTCCAAGAGGAAGCAGGACGGGGACTCAGGGATTGAAGAATGCAAAAGAACGTAGCGTTATTCCTTCTGAGTTATGTAAGTATATTGTAAAAATAAGCTCAACAAATAACTAATATGTAGATAATAAAATTGTGATTTTACATGAGGAGGATATATGGATACACACAGAACTATAATTCAATTTCTCAAATCCTTGTAAACAAGGTTGAGAAGGTGTTGAGCCTTAACGTAGGCAAAAGAGCTGATAACTTACTAGAACGCACACCTAGAGCAATGTGAACTTATAAAAATATAGACTATCAGTTATTGGTAATGTCATCAATTACCAGTTGATTGCTAAGAAATAATGGTGTTAAGCCATTAATATTTGCCTTATTAATTTTCGTAAATGAGATTAATAAGGTGAGAAATTGAATTTAATATTTAAAGAATACTTGGAGTTTTTACAGGAGAAAGGGATAGATACGGAAAAATGTAATTTAAAAGAAGGCTACTACTGGCTAGATAATCAAATCGTTAAAGCGTATGACAAGCAAGGAACTCTTCATAAAGTTTTAAGAGTATTAGTCAATGATAATTTGGATATGACAATCAAAACAGTATATAAGAATAAGCCATTTGAAATTGAGTCATGGATTGAGACTATTGAAAGAAATAAAGAACAATTAAAAGCACTAGAAGCTAATTCACAGTTATTAATTAGGAACTCAATCGCAAAGTATAAGGAATCAGCTCCAAAAATATTGTCATCAGGAGGTAAGGACTCTTCCGTAACTGCATACTTAGTAAATCAAGTAGCTAAAGATACAGATATTATATTCAATAACACGACATTGGATTGTGCCGACACTTATTTGCATATCAAAGAGCAAGAACATGTACAAATAATCAACCCAAAGGAAGGATTTTATCAATGGAGAGATAGAATACAATTTGTTGGTAATCGTATATCCAGGGCTTGCTGCACGCTATTTAAAGAAGGCGCAATGATAAAAGCTTTAGGTAAAAATGATAAGTATTTGTTCTTTATGGGTATGAGGAATCAAGAATCTAAGAACAGGTCTAGTTATGTTGATGAATGGAAAAATGAAAAATGGGGAAGCAGAGATTGGAATGCAGTATTGCCTATAAGAAAATGGTCAGAGGAAGAAATATGGCTATATATTTTATGGAAGGGCATAAGTATTAATCCCAAGTACAAGAAAGGTTATGCTAGGGTAGGATGCGCTGTAGCTTGTCCTTACTACGCTAAGTCTTCATGGGCATTAGATAAATACTGGTACTCATTTCAATACAACAGATGGAGAAGCATTCTTAAACAGGATTTCAGGAATAACCACAAGGCTTTAATTATGAATTGTACTGAAGAAGAATATATCTCAAAAGCGTGGAATGGAGGAGTCTTCAGAGAAGAGCCTACTGAGGAAGTCATTAAAGAGTTTGCTGACAGTAATGGCCTTGATTTAGAAGTAGCAAGAAAGTATTTCTGCCATACCTGTGAAGTTTGTGGGAAAAGGGTTAAATCAAAAGAAGTATTGTCCATGAATATGAAGTTTCTAAGTAGAAATACAAATAAGTTCTACTGTAAGAGTGATTTGAAGGACGTAATATCAGATATTTCTAACACAGAGTTTACAGATGAAAACTGGGATGAGTATGTGAAGAAATTTAAATTACAAGGTTGTTCTTTATTTTAGTTTACAAATAACTAATATTGATTTATAGTAGTAAGTGTAGAACAAATAACTAATATGTAAAACGAAAGGAGGCGGACGGATGAAGATAATAACAGTAACAAAAGAAATAGAAGAACAAATAAAAGGAGAATTAATAAAATTCTTTGAAGAAGAAACTGAAAAGGTCGAGATAGATAATTTGTGTCCAAGCAAGATGATTGAGTATCTTAATGACTTAGGAGCTGACGTATCTGAAGATTTAGATACTAATGGTTGGCAATATGATTATTGGATTAAATTCACATATAAAAACAAAAGGTACTGCTTATCTGGTGGAGGATATTACGGAGGGACGCTAGTTGGTTCTGATGAAGATTAGTGAGGAGGTGGACGGATGGAGGAACAAAGAAAAATAGAAATATTCGAGAAGGGTTCATGGAGGGAAATAAGTTTTAATCTTTTATTAAAAGGAGATAAATTCAGAATGTTTGAGCCAACAGGTGAAGCTGTAGTAGGTTCAAGCGGAGATACAGAATTTATAGCTGCAAAAGATACTTATGTGAATAAGCATGGTGAAGATGAAATAGATATTGAAGATTAAAAATAAGGGAGAGGTTGTTATGGAAGATAAGACATTAAACATAAGTGATATTAATGGAGCTAAAAAGAATATCTCAGATATTGAGGTATATGGTGATGGAGATACTTTTGCTCTACTCTGTAAAGCAAGTTCAAAGGCTCAAGGGTGGATGAAATCAACAAAGGTATGTAATGTCAAGGATGGTTGCTTAGTCCAAGTATCAACCCAACAGAGGAATGTAGACATGACTTATTCAATAGCTGAAGCATTAACCTACGTCCCAAATATGAATATAGATGTAGCTGTAAGCCCAAGAAGGTTAGTACCAATTAATAATACTTATGCTGTCAAAAACGTTGAAGTCCGTGACATTGACATTAGGCCAGCCTTATTAGATATGCAGCAACGTCTAATAAAAAAACATGAATTGGAAGGATAGTAGCATGAGATTAGACTTTTACCGCATTTATCAAATAGTAGATGTCTTAGATAGGGATTTAGCTCCTAAAACAGATTATAAATACCGTATTGGTAGAGAAGGGAGATTTGAAAACCTTAACCACGGAACACCAATGTTCTTCGAGTATACGAACGCAGAAGGGATTCTCGTAACTAGTAATGTCGAAGATATTAACACAAAGGAAGCTGTAATTGTGGTTACTACAGACAATTCAATATACAAATTCAAAGAGGTAAAGGGGAAATAAGTATGGGAAAAGTAACAATACAAGGTTTAGAAGAATGTTTTCTTAGAGCTACTGAGTACGGCAATAGATTTGTAGGAGTAGCAATTGAAACAAAAGGGTATCCAGGGTTAGAAGTAATAATAAATCGGGAAGAAAATTTCAAAGTAAAACTTGAGTATTATAAAAAAGCGTATGATAACAACTTGGTGTTGAAAACATTCGCTGGAATTAGAATAGTAGGTTTTGCTACAGAAGACAATTTTGACGAATTACAGTTTGATTTATTAAATTAATTGGCAAGTAAAAGTAGACTTTTATACGACAAAAAGGAAGAGGGAATTACATGAAAGTTATAAAAAGAGATGGACGAGAAAAGGAATTCAATGAGGCAAGAATAACAAGTGCAATAGGAAAAGCATTCATTGAAGTTTATGGAGAAGATAAAATATTTTTAGGTGATACTGTTGTAGATAAGGTTGTAACGAAAATATATCATACTGGACAGAAAACAATTGATATTGAAGATATACAGAATTTTGTTGTTGAAGAACTTAAATCAGTTGATATAGAAGTAGCAAAGGCATACGAATCTTATAGGGAAAATAGAACATTTGAAAGAGATAAGAGAGGAAGCTTTGATAAAGAGATAGATCAAATAATAAGCTCTACCTCTGAAGAATCTACATCCAATGGAAATGTAGACGGCAGCAAGATTCAATCTATTAGAGCTTTAATGTCTAATGTTGGTGGTAGGAATTACAGTAGAAGACACTATATTCCAAAGAAATATCTAAAGAAACAAAGGAAGAGTATATATGTGCATGACGAACCTTACTTTGGACTACCTTTCTTTAATTGTTGTAATGCAAATTGGACTGATATGTTTGAAAATGAATTTGATTTAGGAACAACGCATATAAAGACACCCAATTCACTTGCAACTGCAATAAACGTCCTATCTCAAGTTGCAAGTCATATTTCTAGTAATACCTATGGAGGAACAACTTTCCCTGGTTTAGTTACTGGATTGGCTCCTTATGGCAAGAAAAGTTTAGAAAAATACAGAGTAACAGGAGAAAAATGGATTGATGACAAATCAAGAGTAGAAGAGTATGCGTGGGACAGATTAGCTAAGGAAATAGAAGATAGTGCACAATCCTTAGAGTATGAAGTTCAAACACTAATGACAAGTAGGGCAGAAACACCTTTTCTAACATTAGGAATAAACAACGTTGATCTTGATGCTGATGAAGAGACACAAAGAATAGAAAAGATGATAACTGAAGCTATATTAAAACAACGATTAAAAGGTTTAACAGGTGGAGTCACACCAGTATTTCCAAAGCTTGTTTACCAAAACACAAAAGGAAATAACCTTGATCCAGGAGATAAATATTATGATTTATTTAAATTGGCTATAAAATGTAGTGCTAATCGTCAATACCCAGATTACACAAATACAGATAAGGTCATCGAAGTCACTGGAGATTACAAGGAGCCTATGGGCTGCCGTAGTTTTGTAGGGAGTTATACAGATAAAGATGGTAATTATAAAGCCAGTGGCAGATTTAACTTTGGAGTAATATCTATTAATTTAGTTAGACTGGCAATTCAATCAAAAGGTAATGAAGCTAAATTCTTCAAACTATTAGATCAAGCATTAAAAGATTGTAAGGATTTGTTGCTAATTAGGTACAACCTTCTTAAAAAAGTCAAAGCAAAGCAAGCGCCTATACTTTACATGAGTGGTGCAATAGCTAGACTAAATGCAGAAGACACAATAGAACCATTACTTAATAATGGATATGCTACAGCATCTATCGGATATGTAGGATTACACAATTGTTTGGTAGCATTGTATGGAAAAGGGTTAGACGATAGAACGGAAGAAACTGCTGCTAGAGCAACAAAAATTATGCAAACACTCAGAGACTATTGTGATGTTGAAAAAGGCAAAACAGGAATAGGATTTAGTTTATATGGAACTCCTAAAATATTGGGACTTTAATCGGTAACGATTATCGAATAACCTTGTTAAACGGGCAAAGCTGAATAGAGAATAAGCTGGTAAGAGAGCCTAAATCCCATAAAAGGACATAGGTAATCCCGTAGGATTTATTAATTTATTATATAGTTTATAAAATAAAGAGGAAAGGAGATGTATATCTTGCAAATTATAAATAAAAACGAAGTTGATGAAATTATGGTATTGATAACCGGAAGTAAAACGGACTATATTTCACAAAATGGAAATATATTCAAAGATTTGGGAAATGGTAAATATTTAAAGAAAAAGACACACATAAACAAGGCTAATAAATATGTGTATTGCGGAATAACCTTTACTGATGGGAACAGAACAAGAAGAGTTCATAGATTAATAGCTACTGCATTTATTAAAAATCCAAATAAATTGAGCGTGGTTGGACACAAAAATAACATTAAACATGATAATAGAATAGAAAATTTATATTGGACAACCACATCTGAGAATACACAAAAGGCATTTGATGATGGATTAGCTGTAAATGATAAGGGAATTGAAGACAGTCAGTCTACACCAGTTGCCTGTTATGCAAATAACCACAAACTTGTATCGGTTTATGGATCTATATCAGAAGCAGGAAGATGTATAGAGGGGTCTTCCTTATCATCTATCTCAAAAGTTATTGATAGAGTTAAAAAGGGAAGGAAAGGCTACTATTTTAAAAGTATAACAAAAGAAGAATTTATGTGTAATTTAATTAAAAAAAATTTAAAATTCTCAATGCCATATATAAGAAAACAAAGAAAGAAATTCAAAGCAATATCGCCAAGTGGTGAAGAATTCTTTAGTGACAATCAGAAACTTTTTGCAGGGATGCATAATTTATCACAAGCTAGTATTTCCCAAATGTTGTTTAAGGAAAATGGTGGGACTTTTAATAATTGGTACTTTAAAACTATATAATAAATTCTATAAGTTCTCTAACGACTATCGAAAACACTTATAATATGAAAAAAGATTATAAGGAAGTGAGTAGAGTAGGGAAATCCTTTTAAGGAGAATACCGAAAAGCAAGGACACCTAGCAAGTTATGTTGCGGTGTGTGATATAGTCTAGTCCCCTAAGAAATATCGGGAAACCGAGGGTGCGATCGGCCGAAACTTTAGCAACAAAGTTCTGTGAAGAAGACATTAAGGATTTTGGTACTATTGAAGGAGTAAATGATAACGGATATTATGAGAACTCATTCCATTATCCATCTAATTCATTAATATCTCCGTTTGATAAATTGGATTTAGAATCTCCTTTATCTGCATTATCTTCAGGAGGAGCAATATCATTCGTTGAATTAGGCGATATGACTAAAAACCTTGAGGCACTAGAAGATATAGTAAGGTATTCATATAATAAAACTCATTTTTTAGGTATCTCATCAATAAGTGATAAGTGCCTAGTATGTGGATATACTGGAGAAATCTTTACAAAACAGAATAGTGACATAGATTTTGAATGTCCTGTATGTAAAAATGATGATAAAACAAAACTTAGTATTATCAGAAAGCTTTGTGGATATCTAGGAAGCATATTTGAAAGACCTACAGCGAAGGGAAAAATGAAAGAGATTAAGAACAGGAAGAATAACAAGGGATGTAATTAAATGAATTATGCGAGTATTTTCTTTGATGATACAGTAAATGGAATTGGTATTAGAACATCTTTGTTTGTAAGTGGATGTGCTAAGACACCACCATGTAAGGGTTGCTGGAGTCCACAGGCAAGAGCTTTTGATTATGGAAAGCTATTTACCCAAGAGACTAAAAACTCAATCATAGAGAGCCTTAAGCATTCATATGTAAGGGGTATATCTATTTTGGGTGGAGAACCTATGGATAATCTTAATGATGGAATTTTAATGGATTTAGTAGAAAAAATAAAGAGGGACTTTTCTGAAAAGACTATATTCTGTTGGAGTGGACGTAAGTTCGAGCAGTTAGTTGATGATCCGTTATGCTTCAAATTCTTAAAATATATAGACATGCTAAGGGATGGAGAGTTTATAGAAGAACAAAAGGATATAACTCAATATCTACAAGGAAGTAAAAATCAAAGGTGTATAGATGTTCAGGAGAGTTTGAATCAAGGTAGCATAGTGTTATGGGAAGATTAGCTTTATTCTTTCCTTAACAAATAACTAATATTAAGGAGGACATTAAATGAAAGCAAACACAACATATGCTTGCGTGTGGATTGTCACAGCCGTAGCGATAATAGCAGGACTATATATTACTAAAGATGCAAATTGTATATGGGGATTTTTCTTCCCACTTTGCATTAATTTCCACTCAGAAACAATATCCAAATAAATATAGGGTAGTGACCAACACAAAGGAGAAATATTATATGAGTATTGAAGTTAAATGCATTTTTAAAGGCACTGGTAAATTACCTAAATATGAAACAATTGGAGCAGTTGGAATGGATTTGAGAGCAAATGAATACGCTCTACCTTCAAATTTAAAAGAAACATTTGAGTTTGGAAAAGAAGGCTTTGTGTTAAAACCATTTCAAAGAGTCCTAGTAAAAACGGGTTTGTTTGTAGAATTGCCTGAAAATACAGAAATACAAATTAGACCTAGAAGTGGACTAGCTTTAAAGAGTGGGATTACAGTTTTAAACTCTCCAGGGACTATAGATGAGGATTATAGAGGTGACATTGGAGTTATTCTATTCAATACAAGTGATAAGCCATTTGTCATACAAGCAGGAGATAGAATAGCACAAGCAGTATTCAACAACGTTGAGAAAGCAGAACTAATAGAAACAGAAGAATTAAATAAAACATTAAGGGGTGAAGATGGATATAACTCTACAGGAACCAAATAAACTGGAAGGTCTATCCTTCCTTTCACAAAAAAATAAATTTACTGGAGGTATGAATATGAATTATTTATCAGTTAAAGAAGCATCAAAAAAGTTAACTAGAGAGGAATTTTTAGATAGCGAATACGTACGGAAGAACTGCCCATCAACAGATGATCTAACAGAGTTTAATAGAGAACAAGGGTGTACATGTATGTTCAGCCTAGATTGTAAAGAGTGCTGGGACAAAGCAGTGAAGGAACTTAAGTTTATGGGGGATGAACCAGGGGAATTGACTGAAAATAATATTCATGAGGTTGCAGCAACTATGACAAAAGAGGAATTTATAAAACTTCTACGTGGTGAACCGCTATGTCCATGTAACTATGGCTTAACAGAAGAGTGTGAAAGAAACTGTGATAAATGTTGTGAGGAATCAGTTGAAAGAAGTGATCTTAAATTTAAAGAAGAAGTAAAAGAGACTCCTAAAGAAGAAACAATTAAAGAAGAATTTTTATGTATTAAAGATTTTGTAATGACATGCAAAGAAATAGAATTTACAGCAGGCAAGACATATGTTGGAAAGCAAAGTATCTGCTCAACTAGTTATAGAATGACTAATAATAGTGGAAATACGAATCATTCTATATCAGAAGACGTAATGGACGAATATTTCATTAAAGCAGATAAAGCTTTTGACACAGCAATAGTATTCTCAATATTAACAGCCAATCAAAATCTTAAATTTAAAAGAGTATCCGATGGATTAATCCTCCAAGTAAAAGATGGAGTTTACAACTGGAAAGGCGGATATAGTCCTTTGGCTCCAGACGATCAATGGATATTAACTAAAGAAATTGAGAACAAGCCAGTAACTTTCAATGAAGCTGTTAAAGCTTATAGTAAAGAGAATAAAATAATAGAGTGCCATATAATGGAGACAGTAAATACGTATGACCCTTTTACTGCCACAAATGGAATGACAGATCAAAAAGATAGAGCTATCGGTTCATATGAAATTCTTGATGGCGAATGGTTTATTATCAACAAATAACTAATATTAAAAAAGGAGAGATTAATTATGGATATAGTAAAGGTTTCGGCTTTTGCAGAGGGATATTATAGTAGTGCTAGTTATGAGGAAAATATTTTTATTACATCAGAATCATATGAAAAGATAAAAAGTGAGGATTTAGATTTTTGTATTTGTGATTTGGATGGAAAACATTCTGAAGTTGATGCGGAGATTTCAACTACACCTTATTCAGAAGAAGAATTATTGAAGACAGAAATAGAATCAAATAGTGATGGAGAGAGTTTATACTACGAACTAAATGATGCATTCGTGAAATATGGGATAGATTTAGATAAAGAAATCTCAGAAGTTAAATCATATCTTAATTCTTTAGATACGTATGTAGACTATACTGCAAAAATAAAGAAATCTCAGATAAGTAAAGTTATAGAATTTGTTGAAAATCTTAAATTAAAAAGGGAGAGATGTTAAATGGAAAATAAAATAGATGGTACAGTAAAGGAATTCTTTGACTCATTATTTCAATCAGAAGATGAAAAGGAATTAGCTAATGAGAATGCTTTTGAGACTGAGGTAGATGTTGACGGAGCTATTGAAAAATACAAAGAGTATGACACTGAAGAGAAAAGACTTAAGGGAATATATGATGGTAGGATTGCTGCATTCAAAGAAAAATTTGATGCTGAGACAGAAAAAATAGAGAAGCAAAAGAAGTGGTTATCATTTAATCTTAGAACTTATGTAATGATGGCCAGTGATAAAAAAGAAACTAAATCAATGTTTAAGAAGAAATATCTTTCCGGTGAAGTGCAAATTAAGAAACCAGTGGAAAAGTTAAACAAGCCTACACTTACTGAGGATGTTATTAAAACTAGCTTCCCTGAGTTTATTAAGAACAAAGTGGACTTAGACTGGGCAGAACTTAAAGCTACCCTTACTATAACTGGTGGACAAGTGTTTAGCACGGTGACTGGAGAAGATCTTACTGACAAGATTCCAATTGAACTAGCTCCAGAAAAGATAGTTATTAAATAGGAGATGAAGGATAAATGAATTTAGAAGCAGCTAAAGAATTTAAATGTGAGCAGGGAGGATATAAGCCACTCAGAGGAACTCTTGCTAATCTAAAAAAGACTTATAGGATAACAGTTGAGCCGATTTATATCTTGGACAATAATGAAGTTTGTATTAAGAGTTTTAATGGTGTGATGGTATCAAGGATTAAGGTTGTGGATATGGTTCAATATCCCGAAAAGGAAGACGAAGGTTTACTATTTAAAAATAAATATGGAAATGTTTTTGCATTCAACAAAGAGCTATGTGAATTTCAAGTAGTTTGGATAAGATGTGCAGATAATGCTTATGTATTGAATGTAGACTTTGCTGAATAAAAACGTAATTTTATAAGAGAGGGAGTAAATTAATGAATAAGAATTATATGGGATTTAAAATGATTAAAGCAGAACCAATGAACTTAGGAGATTACAATAAATTTAAGGGATGGACTATACCAGCAGATGAAGATCCTTTGAGAGAGGGATATAAGGTTGAATATTCAGATGACTATGTTTCATGGTCGCCTAAGAAGGAATTTGATGAAGCTTACATGGAAGTAATTCCAAATGACAAACTTAAAAGTGATATCTCTATTTCCCAAGAAATGGTTGATGACTTTATAAAGAATTACCTCATAGTTAGTATGGGAAATAAGACTACCATTGTGAAAGCAACTTTAATAAATGGTTTTGAAATTACTAAAACATCATCATGTGTAGATGTTTTAAATTATGATGAGAAAATAGGTGCTGATAATTGCAAGAAAGCAATCAAAAGTGAGATTTGGTATCTTCTAGGATTCTTATTACAGACTGCGAAGAATGGAATCAACAAATAACTAATATTTATTTGAAAAATAAAATAACAAGGGAGCTATGTATGATAAATAAGAAATATATTGTCAGTGGTTTATTACTCATAGGAATGGTAATGGGTTTAAGTGGTTGCAATTCACAAAATAGCGTTGGAGTAACTGGAGATTCCACACCTTCGGGATTTCAAGATACAGGGTTACAAGTTAAAAATCCTGAAGATAGAGTATATAATATCATAAAAAATAAGTATGGATATTTATATTATAGTTCAAGCCAAGAGGGTAGTTTAGCTGAGGTACTTAATAAGGACGGTAAGCCGACTACAGATATTAATGATATAAAATAATTTATTAGGTAGAGTTCAGTCTCTACCTAAATCTATATAGAGGAGTGATTAAATGAAAATAGATTTAAGTAAAGGTCATTATTGTTTTCAGTTGGACATACCAGAATACGAATGTGTCGCAGGAAATATAGTCAAGGCAAAAGAAATGTGTTTAGCATATATAGCAGATAAAATAGACGATGCAATTGATGATAGCCTTTGGAGGTTAAGCAAAATAGAGAAAGATGTTAATGAGGTACTAGATTAAACAGGGGAGTGATTATTATATTAATCGTATTGATGGCCGGTTCAGCAGCAGGAAAGGATACAGTACAGAATATACTACGCAGTACACATAACATACCAGTTTGTGTTTCGTGTACTACAAGACCTATGAGAGAACATGAGACAGAAGGTATCGAATACTTTTTTATATCTGAACAGAAATTTAAAGATAAATTAGTCGCTAATCAATTTATTGAATCAAGAATATACAAAACTAAAAAAGGAACATGGTTCTACGGACTTCCTGTAAGTAGTGTAGATATTTCTATTAATCAAATTACAATAGTAGATGAACAAGGATACTATAATTTAGTTAAGGAATTTGGACAAGATGATGTGCTAGGAATATATCTATTTGCTCCGGAAACAGAAAAAATCGATAGAGCTTTGAGTAGAGAAACTAGGACAGATAAAGAGTTTTACGCAGAATTTTATAGACGTATGGGTGAGGATTTAACTGCATTTAATGAAGTAGAGGAAGATCCAAAAGTGTTCAAAGTTGAAAATTCAGACTTAGAAGGATGCATAAGCAGTATTGAATCATTATTAAAATCTAAAGGAGTGATTTAATGAAAAGGCAGTCTATTGGCATAGATTTAGATCAAGTGTTAAATAATCTCAATAAAAAATGGTTTGAATTTTATAACGAAAAATATCATGACAATTTGGCATTAAAAGATATTACTGAATGGGATGTTACTAAGTTCGTTAAACCTGAGTGCGGAACAGATATTTATAAAATTCTAGCTATTCCAGGGTTCTTTAGAAATTTAGAGATACAACCACACGCTCAGGAGGTCGTTAAGTGGCTACAAAAATACTATGATGTATATGTAGTGTCTGCTGCTCACTTTGCTGTATGTGGTGATAAAGGGGCGTGGTTAGCTCAATACTTCCCGTTCATACCTTACCAAAATATTATCTTCTGTAATAACAAAAGTCTAGTTCATGTTGATTATTTAATTGATGACGGAACCCATAATTTGGAAACCTTCACTGGGGAAAAATTATTATTCGATGCTGAACATAATCAAGATGAAACAAGGTTTACTAGGTTACTCGGATGGCTGGGTGCTAAGGATTATTTCCAAGATAAATTAATTTCACTTTTGCCAAAGGAGGGACTATAGATGAGCGTTAAACCACAATACCTATTTATCTATAAAAATAACAGTGCTGTAGATGATCTACTTGATACTAGCCCATTTAGGTATGACAAGCCTATATCTTACAGGAGAGGACGAGAACAAAGTATAATAGACTATGAGCACTTCACCCTTAAGTGTATAAAGAAATACGAAATAAACGATAATCTAAGAGGTTTTAAAACATGGCAAATATTAATAGAAGGATGCTTATACGATAATATCACCCAAAGACAGAGAGATGAAATCTTAATACCTTTGATGTGTCCATATAGTATCCTTGGTGGAAGAGTAGTTAGAATATGAAATAGAGACAAAACTATATTTAACAAATAACTAATATCTAAAATATCGTTGACAAATAACTAATATTAATATATTATATTGATTAAGGGGTAAAACTCTTAATCAATTTTTTTTATTTAAGGAGATGTTAAATTATGCCAGATTACGATTATGAATGCACGAATAAAGATTGTAAGAATCAATTTACTGTTACTCAAGGTATGAATGATGTTCATGAAGGGACATGCCCAAGCTGTAAGAGTGAAGGTAAAAGAATCTATTCTGCTACAAATACAGTATGGAACTGCGGTGGAGCTTTTGGTAAGTCTAATAAATAGGGAGGAGATATTAAAATATGAAAAAGGAAAAATGTATCGTTAAAACAATGGTTGTTATGGAGGCCACAGTTGTAACAAATGATGCAGGTTCTATATGGATCGAGGATTTTAAAAATGTAAGAGCAGTTGAAGACTATGAGTTCCAAGTAGAAGAGGTTCTAAAGGCAGCAGATAAGAAAGACCTTTCTGAGATGAATTTTCCTGATGTTCTTACTTGGGATGAAATTCAAGAAAAGGTAAAAGAAATTGTAGAAGAAAATAGCTAATAATCCAATAAATACTGCTAATAAAACTACTATTTTATTCTAGTAAAAAAGGTGAAGGGAAGTGAGAAAAATGAAAAAAGCAAAATGTATTCATAACTTTTTAGTAGAGCAATGTGATGGAGATGGGTTTACTATAGAAAATTCAGACTTCTTTATATACAAGGATTCGGTTTGGGATATTGCAGAAAATAAATGGAGAGTTGTTGATGGTGAGGTTAGATTGACAAGTGCTGAAAAAGATAGCGCTTCGTGGGTAGAGCTATCAAAAGAAGTATTTGACTATAATTTTGAGATTGTATGTTAACTAATGATGTCAGTCCAAATAATTCGTAATCCGAAACTATTGTACAACAAAATTAAGGAGGCAATTATGGCTAGATGTTGTGATAGGTGTAAAAAACCAATAGATAGAAGAGATAATATGAGAATTAAATTTAATTGGAATTTTAGAGAATTTATAAGGGATATAGATATTGCAATTCAAAGGAGAAGAGAGGGTGTAGAAGATTCTTCATATTATCATAAAACTGTAAGTGGTACATGGGATTTATGTAGAGAGTGCAATGAGAGATTGGCAGAATTTTTATTGAATGAAGTTAAGAAATAGTTACGCAATTCAAAGAAATTGTAAATGAGAAGGAGGATTAATAGTATGAAAGACGTAGAGTATGTAGGTAAAATAATAAAGAGTATTCTTCTCAGTAGTAGAGGTAGATATGAAGGAGCTGAAGGAACAATTACATTCACTGACGGCACAACTTTAGAAGTAGACGATGAAACTCAAATTGATACAGAAAATATAGATTAAAACAGTTATTTTACTATTCTTAACAAATAACTAATATGTAAAAATAGGAGGAGAATATTATGGGTTCAATCAAATTTGAAAATGGAAGTAATATAGAGGTTATTCCAAGCACAGAGAATAATAACACCTGGAGGTCAAAAGGTTACTTCATATCAGTAGATATAGCCAACGGAAGCGATAGATCTGACTACAAAATGGGAAAATCGGATGTATCTAAACAAGCAACGTGTCATCACGAATAAGCATTTTCCAAGGATTGCAGTGTGTGACATGACTAAAATAGCTAAATAATTGGTAAGAAGGAAGTTAATGAAGAGAGATAAACCAAGTAATTTTAATAAAGGTATTAGAGAAATTAAACCTTTCTTTTGGAAGGAATGTAGATTTTGTCATAAAGAGTTTAGAAAAGAAAAAGGTTTTGCAATTAAGGGAATGACAATCAATGGATATGTATCTGAAACTTATTGCTGTAGTAATTGCTGCAAGAATATAGATGAGGTTGAGGAGAAGTTAGATGATATTAAGGCACCGGAATCTGCTTTTGCAATTCCTACTTCAACAAAAGGTGAACCACAATTTAATCTACCTGAAGGTGAACCACCAGAAGATCCACCTGCACAGCCTGAATGTAATTGTAACAGGTCAGTAGCACCAGGTTTACGTGCAATGAATTGTCTAAGGAGGAGATAGATGCTATAAGTTTAAGTCCAACAAATGACTAATATTAAAAAGGAGAAGATATTAATGAATAGACTGGAAGGAAAAAGATTTGGAAGACTCCTTGTCATTAAAAGAGACGTTGACCATATTCAACCTAGCGGGCAAATTAGACCACAGTGGCTATGTAGGTGCGATTGTGGCAATACAAATATAATTGTTCAAGGAAGAAGTCTTACAAGTGGTACCACGATAAGTTGTGGATGCTACAGAAGTGAGCAAATCTCTAGTAGAGAAAAAAAATATAATAAATATAACTTAAAAGGAGATTATGGTATTGGCTACACAACAAAGGACGAACCTTTTTATTTTGATTTAGAAGACTATGAAAAAATCAAAAACTATTGTTGGAGGTACGGCAAGGATGGATATATCATAGCATATAGTCCATTGACTACGAAAGTTATTCGTATGCACAGATTAATAATAGATTGTCCTGTAAACAAAGACCCAGATCACATTCATCATATCCATCATGACAACAGGAAAGCTGAGTTAAGAATAGTTACAGATAGTCAAAACCAAATGAACGAGTTGATCTCTAAGAGCAACACCTCCGGATATAAGGGGATAAGTTGGGATAAAAATTGTAATATGTGGAATTCATACATCATGGTTAACAGGAAGCGGACATACAAATACTTTGTGGACAAAGGTGCTGCTATAGCTTATAGAAAAATCCTTGAAGAAAGATATCATGGAGAATATGCTTTAAAGGAGGTTTCAGCCCAATGTTAGATGCTAATTATAGTCCGCTCCATGTACACTGCGCTCAAGGTTCATTTCTTGATAGCACAAATATGCCTAAAACTATAGTCAAGAGATGCAAAGAGTTAGGGATAACATCTTGTGCTTTGACTGACCACGGGTATACTACAGCTTTATTGGATTTTTATAACGAGTGCAATAAAGAAGGTGTAAAACCTTTATTGGGAGTTGAAGCTTATCTTACACCGGATGTAGCTATTAAGGATAAGACTTCACGGTACGACCATTTAATTCTACTTGCAAGAAATAACCAAGGGTATAAAAACATATTAGAGTTATCCAGTAAGGGCTTCATAGAAGGAAGGTACTATAAACCTAGAATAGATTATAAGATGCTTGGACAGTATAGCGAAGGCGTTATAGCTAGTTCTGCTTGCTTAGGTGGAACTCTAGCTAAGATGATTATGGATAAAGAAAGTGATGATATTGTAAAAGAACAAATTAAAAAATTCTGCAATATATTTGAATATTTTTATTTAGAGATTCAGTCAGCAATAAATCCAGAACAGGAATATGTAAATAAGGAACTTGTCAGATTCTCAAAGGAACTAAATGTGCCATTAGTGGTAACTACAGATGCTCACTTTATAGAACAATCAGATTTTGAAAGTCATGGATGTTTCATTAAATTAAATCAATTAAGAGATAATGAATTCTATAAGGATTGTTGGATAAAGTCTGTTGATGAAATAATTGAGGTATTAAAAGATCAAGGTCTTGAAGAAGATGATATTAACTCTGCTATTGAAAATACAAATAAAATTGCTGAAATGTGCAATGTTGAGATAGAGCAAGGACATTCATATCTTCCAGATTTTCCAGTACCAAAAGAATATGAGAATGACGTTAAATATATTCAGCATCTAATCAATAAAGGTTTTGTTAGCAGAGGACTTAACAAAAAGCCAAATGTAAAAGAATATATGGACAGAGTCCTAATGGAGTTTGACGTAATTTATAGAAAAGGATATATAGGATATTTTCTTATAACTGGAGATTTCTTAGAAGAATGTAGACAAGCCGATATACCAACTGGAGACGGCCGTGGAAGTGCTGCTGGAAGTTTAATATGTTATTGCATGGGAATTACAAACGTTGATCCTATAGCAGCAGATTTAGATTTTAGTCGTTTTTTAACAATGGAAAGAACTTCTCTACCTGATATTGATAATGATGTTAGCAGTGCTAGAAAGCCAGACGCCATAACTATTCTAAGAAAGAAATATGGTTATGATAAAGTGGCTCAAGTTGCTACATTCCTCCGAATGCAAGGTAAATCCACCATAGGCAAAGTAGCTAAAGTTTATGATATTCCTTACAGCGAAGTTGAAAAAATGAAAAGCAAAATTGGTGATAAAGAGACTATCATGGAAGCTTTAGCTAATGAAAATGGATTAGAGGCATACCAAGTTAAATATCCTTTATTTTTTGAGATGTGCATGAAGCTTGAAGGATTGCCAGTTGGAATTTCTACTCATGCCGGTGGTGTTGTAATTTGCCCTTCTAATATGAGAATGTCTGATTTTACAGGATTATGTTTGAATAAAGATGATGAAATTATTACCCAGGGAGAAATGCATAATGTTGAAGGTGAGGGATTAGTTAAGATAGATATTCTTGCTACAGTTGTACTTGATACAATAGCTAATGCCTTAGATTTAATTTACGAAGGAGGGATAAGATGAAGGAGGGATGGAAGCTATTGGATGTAGCAACATTGGACTTTGAAGATAAGAAAACATGGGATATGATAAGTAGCGGACATACAGACGCAGTATTTCAGCTTGAATCAGCGGGGATGAAGGATGTTTGTAAAAGGATACAGCCTCATGATATGGAAGCTCTTTGTGCAATTCTAGCTCTTTATAGACCAGATTCAATGGGCGATTTGGAGCATTATATTAATAGAAAAAATGGGACAGAAAAAATTGAATATGTTCATCCAGATTTAATACCTATCCTTGAAAATACTTATGGTTGTTGCATCTACCAAGAGCAGACAATGAAAATATCAAGGGTATTTGCAGGATTTTCTTTTGCAGAGAGTGATGATCTTAGAAAAGGATTAGGTAAAAAAGACAAGTCTATAGTTAAAGCTCAAGCTCAGAAATTCTACAAGAGAGCACTAGAAAATGGGTATCCTGAAAAAGTATGCAAACAACTAATGGAGGAAATGGAAAATAAAGGAGGATACTCATTTAATAGATCGCATAGTTACTCTTACGCCGTTACTGCATATAAGACTGCATACCTACAGGCTAATTACGATGTCTTCTTTCTTTGTGCGTTACTCAATTCAAATAAGGGAAGTTATAGTGATTTATCAAAGTATATTAATCTTTGTAAACAGAAAGATGTCTCTGTAGAAGAGCCAGATATTAATAATTCACATGACGATTTTTCGATAGCTAATGGTAAGATTTTATTTGGACTTGCTATGATTAAAAATGTTGGAGATGCAAACGTTGAAGAATTTGCAAAATGTAGACCATTCACTTCATTTGAGGATTTCTTAGAAAAATGTACTCCTGATACTAGAACAGTAGCTTCACTTATAAAAGCAGGATGTTTTAATAACCTGTTCAAGGATAAAATAAAATTACTTAATATCTATTGTAAGCATTTATACTCTCCAAATCAATATAAGGAAGCCAGTAGCCTACCAACAAAAAAGAAAATGTTCGAGTTGAAACTCATCCAAGATGAAATTGATTTTAAGAACAAAGAACTTTGTTTATTGAGATACAACAATTACAGAAAGAACAAATATGACGAGAATGAAGCTACTAGATATGAGAAACATTCATCTGAGTTTAAAGAGAAATATCTAAAGGGAAGTTTAGAAGATTTTGAGATGGAGACTCTTTCTATGTATCTTACTACTAATCCATATGGTGATCTTAAAGATATTCTTATCCCACTTGATGAAATGGATTTTGGAGATGTAGTCATTGCCGGAACCATTATAGAGATTCAGAAAAAGACAGATAGAAATTCAAAAAAGTATGCCTACGTATCCCTCGTGAATCACGAAGGCATTATAGTTGAAGCAGTAGCATGGAGTAGCATCTATTCTCGCTATCAAGACGTACTTAAGAAAGGTATTAAGATAATAGCCAAGTGTAAAAAGAAGGACAATGGCATCAGCTTAGATGATATAGAGACACTAGGAGAATGGAAAGAGAAGATAAAGGCTCGTGAACAAATAACTAATATTAAAAAAGGCTTGTTATGAAGGAGCGAGCAGTAAACTTGGTGGAGTAAAGATATGTGGTGAAAGAATTGACTAAGGAGGTTAAATATTTACGACTGATCTGTAATTTAATAAAATGGAAGATTCATAATTATAGATTTTAAAGTTACAGATCAATCAATTAAATATATTAGTTAACTAATATAGGATATATGTTATAATTTACAGTAGTTAGACAAGAATGACAAATAATTGTGATATGTAAATTGCTTATATATGATTCAAATAATTTACAGATATATGTAAAGAGAATATATTTAAAACATAGGAGAAAAAAATGATTTTTAAAAAAGAAAAGAAAAAAAGTATAGAAGAATTATTCAAAGATAAATGTAATGATGTTATTGAAAATAAAAAATTTAATTCACAAATAGAACTTAATAATATTAATTTTACAAAAACTATGTTTAAAAATTGTAAGTTTGATAAAGTCACTTTCGACGCATCTTGTTTTGATGATACTATATTTATTAACTGTACTTTTTTTTGGTGCAATTTTGTGTCATGTTATAGCAATTTTGATAGCCATGTAGTTTTTGACAAATGTTTTATCCACCTTTCAAATTTCAAAAAGTGCTCACTATCTAGAGCCTGGATTTGTGATAGTATAATAAAGGGTGTTAGTATTGTAGATACGGCAATTGATAATGCATTATTCCACATGAACTGTTATTATTCCCTTTCTTTTGTTGATAATTGTGATTTATCAAGTACAGGTTTCATAAGAAGTTCAGGGTGGTTAGATATATCTTTTAAAAATGAAAATTCGTCAATAAAGATGAATTCTAAGACAACAATTAAAATATTTGATTATAAAGACTTACACCATACAGTAGGATCTAAAGAAGTATACACTTTTAATTCTACTAAAGAGAAAGATGTTGCTAATACATTTATGAACTTTGCAAATCAATTTTTAAAAAATGATTTGAGTAATAATTATGGTGAATGTTTTTATGATAGTAAAATAGCATTGCATAAGAGTTTAAAATGGTATAAGAAATTTGGATCAAGATTTCTCAAATTAACCTGTGGGTATGGTGAAAAGTGGACAAACGGTATAGTATTGTCCCTATGTTATATTGTATTCAATGCGATTATATATATGATGAATGGTCTTCAATCAAGCTACAATAAAGTTATTAATTATGATATTATATTTAACTTTAAAAGTAACATGTTTGATTACTCAAAATTAAAAGATTTTGGAGAATGTTTATACTTCAGTATGATGACATTTACTACAGTTGGATACGGGAGTTCGGAAGCTATCGGTTTTATTAGTAGATTGTTTAGCTTTTGGGAGATGTATTTGGGAATTATAATTACTGCATTAATAACAGGGACGATATTAAGAAAATTATTTAGATAATATTAAAAAAATTATATAACATATTCATTTGGGAGGAATAAGAAATTATGATAAAAATTGATAAAGCAGAAGTATTCAACTTCGAGGGAGCTTTACGGGGGATGAGAAATCCTTTGGAAAGCAACCGAAACTCAGATAGTCATATGTTTTGGGGCGATGAATTTCATGAGTATATAATAGGAGAGAAAGACCTAGCTTTAGCTTCTAGGTTAGCTAATGCAGGCGCAGACCACGGTAAGTTCCTCAGACAGATATTTGTAAGTATTGATGTTACTGCGCCCCTGTATTGGTTCAAAGAATTCGATACGTATAAGGTAGGGACTGTAGCGAACTCTACGAGCACTATGCATCTACTCGGTAGTAGAGACTTAGTCTATGATGATTTTAGTTGGGATTACCCTACAGCATTTAGAACGTGTTATTTAATTCATATAAACGAATTGATTGCTACATGGAGAAAAGATAAATCTGAAGAAAACTTTAGAATTATGATACAAGATTTATTAGACAGCTTTAATCAAACTAGAACAATCACTTTGAACTATGCAGTATTAAGAAATATCTATAGTTCAAGGAAGAATCATAAACTCCTGGAGTGGAGACTATTTTGTGATTGGATTAGAGAACAACCATACGCTAGTGAATTAATAATTTCATCTAAGTAAAAACTTTACCAAATATATTAGTTATTTGTTTGACAAATAACTAATATTAATGTATTATTTATTCATAGGGAGTGATTAATAAATGAAAACAGAAGAAATGAAAACAAAAGAGAGAAACGAAATTGTAGAAAATAATATGGGTTTGGTTTATGTCGTTGCTACAAAATATAGCAAATTCAATGTAGCTTTAGATATAGAAGATTTGACACAAGTAGGATGTTTAGGACTAATAAATGCAGCAGAGAAATTTGACTCAACAAGAGAATGTAAATTTTCAACCTACGCTTATCATTGCATAAGTGGTTACTTAGAAAATTGGTTAGCAAAACAGCGATTAATTGATATACCAAAATTAAAGTTCGTGAATGTTAAAAAGTTATCTTATTGTGAAAATAGGCTTACTAGTAAGCTAGGCCGTAAACCATCGGCATCAGAGATTGCAGAAGATATGGATATTACATTAGGAAAGTGTACAAGCTTAATAGACATAAGAAGGAAAATGTCTTATGGCAGTTTAGATGAAAAGAACTCTACAGATTGTAATGCTTCGTTGGCACTCCAGGTGGCAGATCCAATGAATGAATATGATAATCTTATAGATAACATGGCATTAAAAGAATCAATGAAATCATTAAAAACACTCGAAAGAAACTTTATTGAGATGAAATTTTTAAAAAGTTATACCGTTCAAGACATTGCCAGTGCTACTGATTATAGCAGACAAAGCGTAAATCAAACTATAAATAAAGGTTTGGCCAAAATGAAGAGATATTTATACAATTGACAAATAACTAATATGTAAAAAGGAGACTGTTATGAGTAATGTTATTAGCATTAAAGAATACCAAGATAAGTAACTTGAAAAGAAATATATTGAGCAGTGCATCAAGATGTTTGGATATGAAAATGCAACGAACGAACAATCTGAAAACAATATAAACTAAATTTTGAAGGAGAGATTGACATGATTTCTGAAAATATTAAAACAAGAAAATGTAAGAGTTGCGGTAAAGATTTTGAGCCTAAAAGGAAAAACCAAGTAAACTGTAAAGCTAGTTGCCCAAGGGAACAAAAAATGTTATTTGGTGGTGGAGTAACTAAAAGAGGCAAAACCGTTACTGTCACTGGAGCTTTAAATTGCATAAGATTAATGCAAGGTTGGTAATAAATTTCACGTAATTTAAGCGAAATCGTAATGTAAAATGTCAATTTTATTAGAAGGAGGAAAAGTAATGTTTAAAGAACTAAATACTTTTATGGAATCACAAAACAAGTTATATAAAGCATTAGAAGAAGGTATGGATAAAGAAGATTTTGGTTTTATTACAATACCTGAGAAACATGACGGTTTCCTAATTTATGTAAAATATATATGGGGAATTGCTACAGCTAGAAAAGTTATGTTTCCCTGTGTTACTGAGAATTGGACTGGAATTTTAGTAAGTATCGGAGATGGCAGTAAATTAATTGCTCATGATGCCAATGGAAAGGGTTTTGAAATTTATGATTTTGAAGAAGGCAGACATAAATACCTTGCTATGATAGTTATGTTGAAAAAAGATTCTGAAGCAATCTAAGAAAATATGTAAGGTTAATAAATCAATAGTTTTACGAGGAGGCTCTTATGAATAAAATATCAGCAGTAATTAAAGATCAAGCAACTCGTCAATTTGCTAAGAAGAGACATCAGGTAATCCAAAATAGTTTGGACAAGCATAAGGATAAAGAAAGCTTTCAAGATGTTCTAAATGTATTTATGAATAGAGAGGTAACTATTAAAAAATTATCGTCAACAAATAACTAATATTAAATCAACAAAAGGAGGCTACATTATGGAAGAATCTAAACCAGTTCAGCTACAGATGCAAATGTTACAATCGGGATTTGATTTCATTGATGAACATGAGGATATTACAGATACAAACAAGTATGTGTTCGAGCATGGCATCATTATCTTAGAGAAAGACAATTTACTGGGTAAATGGCAAGCAAGAGTAATCTACTCGGATGGACATAAAGAAATTATTAATCTATATGAACTACGTTGAACAAATAACCAATATGTAGAAGAGGAGTGATTCATTATACAAAATCCAGGGAAGGTATTTGAAGGAGATATAAAGGCTAGCGTTCCTCCCAGTGCTTATTATTTAAGGCTGGTTGATCCTCCTAGTTCGTGGGGTAATAGTTCTAATCTTAGATTTAGTGTCCAAAATCCGTATGATTTACTTCTATACAGTAGCCCAAACTTATTCCCAATTGAACTTAAAAGTACAAAAGGTACAAGCTTTAGCTTTAAAGGTAAAACGCCAATGATAAAAAAACATCAAATTGAATCATTAACTGAAGCTAGTAAATATACAGGAGTCTTTTGTGGATTCATCTTTAACTTTAGAGAACCTACGCAGAGAACGTATTATCTTCCCATACAAGGCTTCAATAAATTTGCAGGACAAACTACTAAGTCAAGTATTAATGAAGTAGATATGAACGAATACGGGGCTTTATCAGTAGAAGGAAAAATAAAAAGAGTTAGATGGTCTTGGAATATTGAAGGGCTGATAGATAAATTAAAAGGAGGCACATGTAATGAATCAGAAATTAGCACTATATAAATCTAGTTATCAAGCAAATGGAAAAACAGTTAACGTGACTATAACTTCTGATAGTGAGCCTTCGAAAGCTGCATTAAGAAATTATGCTCAAATTGTGAAGAGAATACTGCGTGAAGACGACATAAAAGAGGAAGCTTAAAATGCTTCCTCTTTTTCTTATGGAGATAAGATATCTTGGCTCATGCATAAAATAAAATATGTTATTTGAATAAAAACTTGTTTAAAGGATAAATCTATGAGTAATAAAATGAAGAGGAGGTGGTCTTATGAACAATTCAACAAGTATACCTAATAGATTAATAAATGAAAAATCGCCATACTTACTTCAACATGCATATAATCCTGTAAACTGGTATCCATGGAGCGAAGAAGCATTTATAAAGGCAAAAGCCGAGAATAAGCCTGTCTTTTTATCTATTGGGTATAGCTAGTTTGGTTCATGTAAAATACTTGTCATTGGTGTCATGTAATGGAAAAAGAATGTTTTGAGGATCTTGAGGTTAGTCAAATATTAAATGATTTTTTTATCTCTATAAAAGTAGACAGAGAAGAAAGACCAGATATAGACAATATGTATATGTCTGTTTGTCAGGCTATGACTGGAAGTGGAGGATGGCCATTAACAATTATCATGGCTCCAGATAAAAAACCATTTTTTTCTGGAACATATTTTCCAAAGCACAGTAAACATGGTTATTTAGGTTTAATGGATATATTAAATAAAATAAGTGAAGTTTGGGAAAAAGATCAGATTAGTTTATTAGAATCCAGTGAAGATATAATTAGAGCTATAAAACAATATTCTGAATTAAAACCTTTTGAGCTAAATAGTAAAGTAGTGGAACAATGCTACAAAAACCTAGCCAAATCCTATGATGATTTATTTGGTGGTTTTGGATTAGCACCAAAGTTTCCGACTCCACATAATATTAATTTCCTTTTAAGTTATTGGAAGTTATATGGGGAAGAAAACGCATTAGAAATGGCTAAAACTTCTTTAATTAATATGTATAAGGGTGGAATCTTTGATCATATTGGATTTGGATTTTCAAGATATTCAGTGGGGAGAAATTGGTTAGTTCCACACTTTGAAAAAATGTTATATGATAATGCCCTTTTATCCTATGCATATGCAGAAACTTATGAGGCAACAAGAGATCCTCTATACAAACAAGTAGCAGAAAAAATTTTCACTTATGTACTAAGAGATATGACTAATAAGGATGGAGGTTTTTATTCTGCTGAGGATGCTGATTCTGAAGGAAAAGAAGGTAAATTTTACATTTGGTCAAGGGAGGAAGTAGAAAAAGTATTAGGAAAAGAAGATGGAGAATTATATTGTAAGTATTATAACATTACGCAAAAGGGTAATTTTGAAGGGAATAATATTCCGAGCCTTATAGATATTGATCTAAAATACAAAAAAAATGAAACTTTATGCATTAAGTTAGAAGAGCTTCGCATAAAATTATTCAACTATAGAGAAAAAAGAGTGCATCCACAAAAGGATGATAAGATTTTAACTTCTTGGAATGGACTTATGATTGCTTCATTAGCCTATGGAGGCAGGGTATTGCGGGATGAAAGATATACTGAAGCAGCAGAAAATGCTCTCGATTTTGTATTTAACAAATTACAGAATAATGAGGGAAGACTTCTAGCTAGATATAGAGATGGTGAATCAGCATATCTAGGGTATTTAGATGATTATGCTTTTATTGTATGGGGTCTAATTGAAATGTATAAAACGACTTATGATTATAAGTATTTAAAAAGAGCATTAACACTAAATGAAGAAATGATAAAATATTTTTGGGATAGAGAAAATGGTGGATTTTTTATATCATCATGGGATAGTGAAAAGTTAGTTATAAGGGCAAAGGATTCTTATGATGGAGCTATGCCTTCAGGAAATAGTGTTGCGGTAATGAACATGGTAATACTTTTTAAAATAACTGGAAACGCAAAATTGGAAGGTTATATAGATAAAATATTTAAAACTTTTGGTAAATTGGTTGAAAGTATGCCTGAGGCATATTGTAAAATGGTAACAGCTTTTTTACAAAGCATAATACCAGGAAAGCTTATAGTTATCACAGGAAAAAGGAATGAAATAAATGCCGAAGGAATGTTAAATATAGTGAATAAAAATTACTCACCTTTCACATCAGTTATTTTTAATGATGGAAGTGAGAAAATCAATAAACTTATACCATTTATAGCTGAACAGAAGATGATAGATAAGAAAGCAACAGCATATGTTTGTGAAAATTATACATGCAGAGCGCCTACTACTAATATAGATGAATTAATAAAAATGTTATAAGACTAATTAAGTCACGACATAGTAATCTTAAAAACAGGTATTATAGATTAAATTAGTTAACATATAAAATATTATGTTGACTAATTTAAATGTAAACAACTATATTTAAATTAAATAGATTGAAGAAATGCTAAACATATGTATAATAAGAGTAGACTTAAATATGAATATAAAGTCTCAGTTTTCAACTTAACTAAATGATTAGTTAAGATTTTGAGGTAGGAGTATATTGATGGAAAAAATAAGTATTGAAAAATGTGGAGAGAAAGAAGTATTATCTTTAAAAAAGAGATATAAATTGAGATTATGGTGGGCAGGGAACAGATGTTTTAAGGTGAAAAAAGATAATGAAGTTGTTGCATTGTTAGAAGCAGAATTGAGTGAAGATGAAAGTATCATTGATATAGATAATTTTGAAGTATTTAAAAAGAGTAAAAAAGTTGGTAGTGAAATAGTTAAGGCATTAAAAAGCACAGGGTTTGATATGTGTTTATATGCTAATGATAAAAACAGTAAGCGATTTTGGGAGAAACATGGTTTCAAAGCACAGGATGATGGTACAGGAGTACTTAAACATTACTATTTTAAGGATGCCAAGGATGATTTCACTGATATAAATACCAAAAGTGTACCAGAAAATCAGTAGTCAGTAGTTTTAAAGAAAATATAAAATAATTAATGAAAATAATAGTAAAGAAGTCACTTGCCACATGGCAAGTGACTTCTTTACTTGATATGAGATTGAGGATTTAATAATTGCAATATAACATAAAATGTTTGAAACACAAATAGCATAAACTACAAAAAAAATTATATTATTTTAGTAAATTATCCAAAATTATTATATAATATTAAAATACTACAAAAAATTCATAAAATTACTTTATACTAATAATCACAGATATAAATATAATAGTAAAATATTTTAAGCTATGCAATAAAAAAATGTAGAAATATAAATATGTGTAAAGGAATGGGGATTATGGTTGATTTAAAAGGTATGAGCAGGAAGGATAAAGCAGGATATATTTGGGACTATTACAAACTACATATTATAGGTGCTTTAGCTTTTATATGTATAATAATATTTTTTGTGAATAGCCAAGGTACAAAAATAGATTATGTATTTAACCTAACTATACTTGGAAATAGTGTAGATAATAATAAGGTGACTAATTTAGAGAAGCAGCTTACAAATGTTGTAGTCAAAGACGGAGATACTAAAAAACAGGCAGAAGTAAACAACCTGGTAATTGGTACTTCAACTTCAAGCCAATATATGCAAAAGTTTATTGCTGAGATTGCTGCTGGAGAACTTGATGTGGTAATTTTAGATAAGGCTACATTTGAATCTTTGGTTAAACAAGATTTATTTTTAAGATTAGATAACATAAGTGGATTCGATTTAGCTTCTATAAAAAGTGAAAAGATTGAAGCACGTGTACGTGATAAAAACAAGGCCGTGTTTGCTATAAATGCTAAAGATATTAAAGTCTTCAAGGATATTGGAATTAATACAGACAATAAGGTGATTGTTGTTATTAGTTCATCTAAACACCTAGATAAGGACAATATGGTGCTAAAATGGTTGCTAATAAAATGAAATGTGAACCGTTAAACTTTTATTAATTATATAATTTTTTATATGTTTTAGGGCATAATCAAATTAATATGGGAATACTAAATACAAAATACTGAAAGGATGATTTGAATGTCAAATACTATAGTATGTCCTAAAACTGTTCCACCACAAAAACAAGATAAACAACCAGGGCTTGAAAAACTTATGAATCCAAAACCAATATATGAAGATATTGAATGTATTGGAACAGGGAAACTTAAAGATAAAGTGGCCATTATTACTGGAGGTGATAGTGGGATTGGTAAAGCAGTAGCAATAGCTTATGCAAAAGAAGGTGCTAAAATTGCTATAATATATTTAGATGAGCATGAAGATGCAAATGAAACGAAAAAAATAATAGAGGAAAAAGGTTCTTCATGTTTACTTATTGCTGGAGATATAGGTGATGAACAATTTTGTAGGGATTCCGTGATCAAAATAATTAAACAATATAATAAAATAGATATATTAGTTAATAATGCAGGTGAGCAGCATCCCCAAAACAGTATAGAAGATATAACAAAAGAACAATTAGAGAGGACATTTAAAACAAATATATTTTCAATGTTTTATTTGACTAAGTATGTTATTCCACACTTAAAAGATGGAAGCACTATTATAAACACATCTTCTGTTACAGCCTATAAAGGAAATAAAACGTTAATAGACTATTCAGCTACTAAAGGGGCCATAGTATCTTTTACTAGGTCAATGGCATTATCACTGGCAAGCAGAAACATAAGAGTGAATGCAGTTGCTCCTGGCCCCATATGGACACCACTAATACCTTCATCATTTAATGCTGAAGATGTTGGTAAATTTGGCACTACTACAACACTTGGAAGACTAGGTCAACCATTTGAATTAGCGCCTTGTTATGTTTTTTTAGCTGAAAAGGGTTCGTCATATATTTCAGGGGAGACAATTCACGTAAATGGTGGAGAGATTATAAATAGTTAAATTTTTATGAAATATTATCTGAAAACATGTCGATAATGTATAATAGTAAGAGAATATATTATTATACTTTAAACGAGGTGTCAAAAAATTGGTTAATAAAGCTTTAAATGCATTACAAGAATACTTTGGATATAAAGAATTTAGGAGTTCACAAAGCGCTGTAATAAACAGTATTTTGTCTGGAAAAGACACATTAGCTGTTATGCCTACTGGTGGTGGTAAGTCGATTTGCTATCAGATTCCAGCACTTTTATTTGATGGAATTACTATTGTTATTTCCCCACTTATATCCCTTATGAAGGATCAGGTGGATAACATAAAATCTTTAGGTATAAGTGCGGATTATATAAATAGTTCGCTTACCTATAAACAAACACAGGAAGTAATTGAAAATTTAAATACGGATAGTATAAAACTTCTGTATCTAGCCCCAGAAAGGTTGCAATCACCCGATTTTTGCGAACTTATAAAAACATTAAATATATCTCAAATAGCTGTGGATGAAGCTCATTGTGTATCACAGTGGGGACACGACTTTAGAACAAGCTATAGGTATATAAGTCAATTTATACGAGAACTTCCCAAAAGACCAATAATTACTGGTTTTACTGCAACGGCCACTGAGGAAGTTAGAAATGATATTGTAAAATCAATAGAACTTAAAAATCCTGAAATATATATCTCCAGCTTTGACAGAGAAAATCTAAAAATCAATGTATTGAAAATAGGGGATAGGCTAGGGTATACATTAAACTATATTAATGAAAATAAAGATCAATCGGGTATAATATATGTGTCTACTAGAAAGGAAGTTGACAATATCTATGAAAAATTAACCCAAAACAATATATCAGTAACTAGGTATCACGCAGGGTTATCAGATAAGGAAAGAAAGAAAAATCAAGAGGATTTTGTATATGATAGAGTTAGTGTAATGGTAGCTACAAATGCATTTGGAATGGGAATTGACAAATCAAATGTACGTTTTGTAATTCATTATAATATGCCTAAAAATATTGAAGGCTACTATCAGGAAATAGGAAGAGCCGGACGTGATGGAGAAAAAAGTGAATGTATTTTATTATTTGCACCACAGGACATTATAACCCAAAAGTATTTAATAGAAGTTGGAACTCAGAAACCAGAAAGAAGAATAAATGATTATAAAAAACTTCAAAACATGATAGATTTTGTCCATCATAATGGTTGTCTTAGAAAATATATACTAAACTATTTTGGAGAGGAAACGGACTATGATGATTGCAATAATTGCAGTAGTTGTTTAAGTGAAGGAGAATTAACTGATAAAACTATAGATGCACAAAAAGTTTTATCATGCATTTATAGAATGAAAAGAGATTTTGGAGTTAATACTATAGTAGATGTTCTAAGGGGTTCTGCTCAAAAGAAAATATTGCAATACAAATTTAATGAACTATCTACTTACGGAATAATGAAAAATTATGCAAAAAAAGACCTGGCAGATTTTATAAATACGTTGATATCTCATAATTTCATATCTTTAAAAGAGGGGGAATACCCAACAGTTATCCTCAGTAATGATTCTATGAAGGTTTTAAAGGGACAGGAAAAGGTAGTTTTTAAAGAATTTATTAAGGTCAAAAAGATTTCTGAGAATAATGAATTGTTTGAAACTCTAAGAAATTTACGAAAACAAATGGCAACAGATGCTGGAGTACCACCTTATTTTATTTTTCCTGATAGTACTTTAAAAGAAATGAGTTTGAGATATCCCTTAAATAAAGAACAAATATTTGAGATATCAGGTGTAGGTCAAGTGAAATATGAAAGATATGGAGAAAAATTTTTAGGAGTAATAAATGATTATGTTATAAATAACAATATTGAAGTCAATTGGGCTGAAAAAACTGAAGTTAAAGAATCTCACGTAGTAAAAACTACAAGCAATAAGGAAAAAACTCATGATATAACTATAAACATGATAAAGGAAGGTAAAGGCATAAAAGAGATTGCAGAGACGAGAAGCCTAACAATAAATACTATATTATCACATATAGAAAAATATTTTAAAGAAGGTAACATAGAAAAATTACAAATAAATTTTGATGAATTTTTTACTGAGGAAGAAGAAAAAGAAATTATTTCAGTGGCTGATGAATTTGGAGTTGAAAGCATAGGTCTAATAAAAGCTAAGGTATCAAAAAAAACAACATATGATGCTATAAGGTCAGTTATAATAAAAAATTTTTTATTAAATAAAATTTAGTGTAAATTTATGGCGCTACTTTGAATAATACTTAGGCATTATCAAAGTAGCTTAATTTATTTTTTTGATCTATAATGAGAACAAGTATAATTTACCATATGAGAAATTATATTCCTTATGTGGAGATAGTCTGCAGGAATACTAAAGAATAATTAATCTTTGAGTTATATTCTAATATTAATTTGAATAATTAATATTGGGGGGAGATAACTATGAGAAAAATAATTAGAACAGCCAATTGTCCAAGTTGTGGATCAGTAAAGTTAAAAATATCACCAAGTAATGGTAGAGTTGAATATTATTGTGCAGAATGTGGAATGCATATTAATACCATTCTATACGAGAAATTTACATCAATAAGCGATAAATGTAATAATTGTGGCAAAAATATTTTTAAAGTTAAAATTGAAGAAAATGGTTACAAGACACTTTGGCATCCATTTTGTCTTGAATGTAATGGAAAAGCTAAATTGATATGTGTGGATGATGAAGGAAATCAATTTGATTTTGATAAAAGACAGCAAGTAGCAATTACTAACTCAATGAATTCATTTGAATCAAGACTTTTAAAACTAGATAATAGTATTTACGATTTCAATGAAAAAGTTGAGAAATTAAAAAAAAAGGTGGAATCAACTTATGAGTATAGATTTAAGTAAATCAATTATGGATGTTATTAAATACAGAACTTCGATAAGAACTTATGATAATAAACCACTTTCGGAAGAACTTAAAGATAAATTACAAAAACACATAGATACTGTTAATAATGGACCATTTAATGAAAAGGTACGTTTTAAAATAATTGATAAAGCTGATAAAAGTAATGAGGACGTTAAGCTTGGTACATATGGCGTAATAAAAGGCGCTAGAGCATTTATTGTAGCTTCCATAAAAAAAAATGATGAAGCCTTAGAGCAGCTGGGATATACTTTAGAGGATATAGTGTTATATGCTACATCTTTAGGAATCGGTACCGTATGGCTTGGTGGAACCTTTAACAAGGGAGAATTTGCTAAAGCAATTGATATAAAGGCAAATGAAATAGTACCTATTGTTTTACCTATTGGTATTTCAGCGGAGAAAAAAAGTTTGACTGAGAAAATGATGAGATTTGTAACTAGAGCAAAGAATAGAAAACGTTTTAGCAACATGTTTTTCAGCGAAAATTTTACAAAACAACTCGATGAATCAAAAGCCGGAGAATATGGAAAAGCCTTAGAAATGGTAAGATTAGCTCCATCAGCTTCTAATAAACAACCGTGGAGAATAATAGTTGATGATGAGGGTTATCACTTCTTTTTAAGCCATACAAAAGGGTATCGTTCTATGGGTTTTGATATGCAGAAAATTGATATAGGAATTGCTATGTACCATTTTGCAGCTTCAGCTAAAGAATTAAATTTAAAGGGACATTGGTCAAAAAAATTTAAACATATAAAAAAAGCTCCAAGTGAAACAGAATTTATAATGAGTTGGATTAAAGAAATACCAAGTCAAAAATTCTGAGAATACTGACTTGGTATTTCTTTGATGATGCTTTAAAGAGAAATTTTTTGTATTGTAGTGCCTACATCATTCTAAGATTAGTGGGAATAGTGCTAATTTCCAAATAAAGCTAGATAATAGCTTTGTTTTTTTGTGTAGCAAATATTGCTTTGTATAAGATAAATATTAATTTACAAATTGCCCAAATTTAAACTTTTATATAGAGTAGTAAAATTGCGCAATAGGTATCCATGCTATATAAAATGTTAGAATATTACAACTAATCAATGAATTTGTCACGCAACAATAATTTACAAATTTGGGCGCATAGAGTATTATGACCTTATAAATAAAAAATAGGGGGAAGAATATGGAGAATTATAATTTTTTTCAAGATTTTAGAACTAATATAATTTCACAATATGAGGATTGTGATGCTTTCAAATTATTGTGTAGCAGTCAATTTTACGATCCAACTAAAGATTTAAATGTGGAAGATGATATGGAAAGTGTGCCATTTGTTGAGACAACTCTTTTTAAAAAATCTGCTCACATGTATACAGATTTATTGAGAACCGATCCAAGAAACTTGGAAAAATGGACTGTATCAAGTAGCACAAGTGGGGATCCAAGTATTGTTGGGAGAAGTAAGGAAGACATTTTACAAATAAAAGAATTTATTCAACTTGAAAAGGAAAGGTTTGATACATCAAGTGAGTATAATTGTGTTTTTTATCCTGAACCAGAGGTTATGAGAAAATATAAAAGTGTACAACTATTGGACAAGCCAACTGAGTCCTATATAGGAAATATACTAAATATATTTCCACATAGTGGTAAAGTTAATTTTCTATTGAAACCATATAATGGAGAATTTTCTATAGATATGGAGTATTTTGTCAATTTTTTAAATAAACATAATCACCAGAATGATCATGTATCTTTAAGGGGATCCACACCTTTACTTTACAATGCTATTCAGTATTTAAAAGATACAGTGAAACCGTTTAACCTAGGAAATAGGGCTATGGTGCATACTGGTGGAGGCGGATTTGATGGTAAAAAGGGAACTATAAATATAGGAACTAAAATAGAAAGATGGAGATTTGTAGAAGTAGTTTCTAGTTTTCTTGGTATACCAGAAGAAAACTTTATTGACACATATTCTTTTACAGAAAATAGCTTTCCAATAACAGGACATTATTCTAAAGAGCAAAAGGATTATCTATTTCATATACCAAAGTGGGGAAAAGTTATAATAAGAGATGTAAAAACACTAAAATCATTGCATGAGAGAGGAGATAGGGGCTTGATTCAGATGCTCAATGCCTATGGAACTTCATCTTTTGCTGGAGCTTCAATAATGGTGGATGATATGGCAGAGATTGTTTCTGAAATAAGATGTCCAGAATGTGGAGCGGAATGTATGACAATAAAAATCATTGGTAGAGTTAAAGGATCAGAAGCTAAAGGTTGTGGTGCAACACTTGATATAAAGGAGGTCGAAAAGGCATGAGTATTGATTATAGTTGTGGAAGTGTATTAATAGAGAAAGAAATAAATGATTATAAGCTGGAACTTAACGGATCAAATGAAGTTGATATAAAAAGAGAAATAAAAAGACTTAAAGCAAACAAGATAAAAGTTCATGATATAGAGACTGAAAAAAATATAGATATTTTAGATAAATGTGCAAAGCATTGGCTTAATAGAGAGTATTCAAATAAGCATATCGAAATGCTTGCAAGGATTACTAACCAAAGTTATGAATTGGTAGCATATGAGCTAGAGGGAACTGTTAGGATGTTACTTAGAGAAAATATAGAAAAGACCATTACTGAAGAACTTGGGAATCTAGAAATATTGGATAAATGGATTGGTACAAGCTATGGAAAAGTACACAGGCAGCCTAGAGGATTAATATTTCATAATGTATCTGGAAATGCTTTCGTGGTTATCCCCATGAGTATAGCCATGGGACTTTTATCAAAAAATTGTAATTTGGTTAAGGTTTCTGCAGACGAACCTTACTTTGCATATGCGTTTTACAAAAGTTTATGTGAAATAGATGAAAGCATAAGAGATAGACTTTCAGTAGTGTATTTTGATAGTGGTAATAAAAATATATATGAAACTATTGTAAGGGATAGTGATTGTGTTGTTCATTGGGGGGGAGAATACTCAGGTAACATAATGGCAGAATTGTGTGCCAAATATAAAGCTCATTTGATAATGCACGGCGCTAAGGTAAGTTTTGAAGTTTTAGATAAAATAGAAAATATGGATAAAATCTCTGAGGATGTAGCAAAAGATATTGTTTTGTGGGAACAAAAAGCTTGTTTATCTCCAAGAATAATATTTATAAATAAGAATTTAGATTTAAATTGTTTTGCAGAAAAGCTATCCGATGCATTTAAGCGTTTCAGTGAAGTATTGCCTAAGGCTTATTTAAGCCCTTGGAATTCCGTAAAAACTTTGCAAGATAGGCAATACTGTTTGCTTAAATATGGAATAAACAAAGGCGAAAAGGTACGGCTATATTGTTCATTTAATGCAGATTATACTGTGCTTTTAAATGAAAGTTTGCCAGATAAGGCAGATTTGGATAGATGTTTTTATAGATTTGCATTTATTTGTCCTTATGAAAGTAAAAATCAGGTCTGTAATTACGTAGAAAATAATTTAAAAGATTATTTACAAACCATGGGCTATAGTGGAGATGATGAGAACTTTATAGAAAAGATGACTCTCTTAGGTGTAAGTATTGTTACAAAACCAGGGGATATGCCTGCACATTATCCTGGAACATCTCATGATGGATTGTATAATCTTCAGGAAATGACATATGTTGTAAGCAAACAAAATTAAAGGTAACATTTTGCCAAAATAATCGAGCCTCATACTACTATAAGAAAGAATAATACGTTAGGTATAAACAAACAAAAGTGAGCTACATCATAGGTGATGTGGCTCACTTTTGCTATAAGTAAGGTGTAAAATAATAAAAAGTTACAATTTTATTATTACAGGGTTACAATTATACTGAAAATCTCTTTTTATATATTGAATTGTAAAAGGAGGGATATTATGGATAGTTTAAATGGTATGGTAAAAAAAGCAAAGGCTGGTAACGCAGAATCTATGATAGAGATCATAGAAAAGTTTAGCCCTTTAATAAGGAAATATAGTAGAAAATTAAACTATGATGACGCAGACGCTGATATTATAATATTTCTAATAGAAACTATAAAAAGGATACCTATATTAAATAATATTAATTTAGATAAAGACGAATGTATAGTTGGATATATTAACACTTCAATAAAAAATAGGTATATAAGTCTTTCTAAGAAATATATAAGTACAGTTAGTAAAGAAATTGAATTAAATGTTAATATTCTTTTATGTTGTACATTACAAGATGAACAAAAATCAGTAGATAATCATATATTTGTAACTTCTTTATTGGACAAGCTACCACATTATCAAAAACAAATCATTGAAAATATTTTTATAGATAATATATCAGTAACTGAGTTAAGTAAACGTTTGCATATATCTAGACAATCTGTCAACAGAGTTAAAAATAGAGCTTTATCTAACTTAAAAAAATATTCTGGTGAATAGTGGGGTGAAAGGAAATGGAAACTAATTTATTAAAATTAGCTGCATCTCAAGGAATATGGGCAACACTTGCCGTAATATTAATATTTTATATTTTAAAAAATCAAGAAAAGCGAGATTTAAAACAAGAAGTAAGAGAAAAAAACTATCAAAAAATAATTTTAAAATTAACAAAAGAATTTGAAGTAATACAAGACATAGAGCAAAATATTAGCGAAATTAAAGAAACTATTGCTAATCAGAAGATTAAATAATAAACATGAAAGGATGTTTTTTATGTTAAAAGAGATTTTAAATCAAGTGCTACCTCTAATTGTAAATTGTGTTGTTTCTATATTGGGGATTATTATAACTATTGTAGGAACACATATAATTAATCTTATTAAATTAAAAAATGCTGAGTTAATCAAAAACATGAGTATATCAAAATATAATTCAGATAAGGCATTAGCTTTAGATATATGGAATATAGTTGATGAGTATTTTAGAATACATCAATCAATTGATAATGTTATTGAAAATAAAGTTAAGATGTTTAATGATGAGTTAAAGAAGAAATGTCCATATATAACTCAAGAAGAACTAGATTTTTTGAGACAAACTGTTGCAGGTGAGGTTAATAAATGTAAGTAATTAGAAAATATTCGGTTAACATGAACATCTACCATAATCAAATTTTTTTATAGGACATGGTTACAATTTTAAACTTTTTATCTTCTTTATAGATGTAACAATCATAATTAGCTGATTAAAAAATCTTACACTATTATACGAGAGGGAGTGATGTGATATTTTTTTAAGCAGAAATTATTTAAAGGAGTGGGGATTATGAGTACAGGAAACTATAATTACGCAGATGCATTTGCTAAGTCAATATTATTTTATGAAGCTAATTGGTGTGGAAAAGATGCTGGAAACAATAGGCTCTTATGGCGGCAAGCATGTCATGTAAACGATGGTGCAGATGCTAACATTGATCTTACAGGTGGTTTCCATGATGCAGGAGATCATGTTAAATTTGGACTACCTCAAGCTTATTCAGCATCTACTCTTGGCTGGGCTTATCATGAATTTAAAGACACATTCGCTAAAAAAGGACAAGACAAATATATGCTAAATATACTAAAGCATTTCACAGATTATTTTCTAAAATGTTACGCTAATACGATTACATGTTACTATCAGTGTGGTGACGGGAATACAGACCATGCCTATTGGGGTCCACCAGAGCTTCAAACAACATCACGTCCAACATTGTATGTAGCAAATACAGGAACACCAGCTTCTGATGTGTGTGGGGATGTATCTGCTGCACTTTCACTTATGTATCTTAACTATAAGGATGTAAATTTAAATTATGCAAACCAATGTATTGTGGCAGCGAAAAATCTTTATAATTATGCTAAAAACTATAAAGGACTTAGTCAAAGTGGTGGATTTTACACATCTTCAGGTTACTGGGATGAATTAGCATGGGCTGCCGTATGGCTTTATGTTGTTACCAATAATAGTTGTTACATGGATGATATTAATTCTTTCATGTCTTCAAAGGGCATAAATCAATATTATCAATATCATTGGACACATTGTTGGGATGATGTACTTGGTGGTGTACTTTTAAAGCTTGCCCAGATTTCAACCAATGATATTTATAAAACAATAATAGAAGAAAATCTTAATTATTGGATAAACAATGTTACTACAACTCCAGGCGGATTAAAGTACATTAATTCTTGGGGAACACTAAGATATACTGCAGCCGAGTGTATGCTGGCTGAGGTATATTATAAAACTTCAAATAACACTAAATACTTAAATTTTGCTAAAGGGCAAATTGATTATATGCTTGGTAGAAATCCTATGAATATGTCCTATGAAGTTGGTTTCGGAGATAAATATCCTATGTTTCCACACCATAGGGCCGCTAGTGGATGGACTCAGATTAAAACTTATGGTCAACCAGAAAAACATATATTATACGGAGGGCTTGTTGGTGGACCTGATCAAAATGATAATTATACGGACAATATAGAAGATTACCAACATTCTGAGGTAGCCATCGATTATAATTCTGGATTTGTCGGAGCTTTAGCTGGTATGACTGAATATTATGGTCAAAACCAGTTACCAGAAAATATATCAGAATTAATATTAATATGAATATGATTTAGAACTAAAAGTTCTCTTATCATAAATAAAAATGAAAGGAAGTATTATTATGAAAAAATCAGCTACTAATTCAGGGACAGGTGTTTATCAAGGGAGATTCAATGAACTTTACAGCAAATTGCATGATGCAAAAAATGGTTACTTTAGTTCTAAAGGGATACCTTACCATTCAGTTGAAACATTTATGTGTGAGGCTCCAGATTATGGGCATGAAACAACAAGTGAGGCATTGAGCTATTATCTATGGCTTGAAGCTATGCATGGTAGATTTACTGGTGACTTTTCAACTATTGGTGCAGTATGGAATACAATGGAGCAATATATGATTCCAACTTCTGCAGATCAACCAGGCAATTCAGGGTATAATCCAAGCAAACCAGCTACCTATGCTGGTGAATATGAGTTACCAGATGACTATCCAAGCCAGCTTATGTTTTCTGTTCCAGTTGGAAAAGATCCAATTAGTGAGGAACTTAATACTGCATACAGTAATAGTAATTTATATGGAATGCATTGGCTCTTAGATGTTGACAATTGGTATGGGTATGGAAGTAGGGGCGATGGCATAACTTCACCATCCTACATTAATACTTTCCAAAGAGGAAAACAAGAATCTGTGTTTGAAACTGTTCCACAACCATCTTGGGAAGCTTTTAAATGGGGAGGACCTAATGGCTATTTAGATTTATTTACGAAAGATAATAGCTATTCAAAGCAGTGGAGGTATACAAATGCACCTGATGCAGATGCTCGTTGTGTACAAGCTATGTATTTGGCAGATACTTGGGCAAAAGCACAAGGAGGTGATGTTTCAACTTATGTTCAAAAAGCTTCAAAGATGGGTGATTATTTAAGATATTCTTTCTTTGATAAATACTTTAAGAAAATAGGTTCACAGGATGTAAATAATGCTGGGACAGGCTATGATGCTTCACATTATTTGTTATCTTGGTATTATGCTTGGGGCGGTGGAGTTGCAGCTACTTGGGCATGGAGAATAGGTTGTAGCCATAGCCACTTTGGATATCAAAATCCTATGGCAGCATGGATACTTTCAAATAATGCAGATTTTAAGCCAAAGTCACCAAATGGAGCAAACGACTGGGGCAAGAGCCTTACACGCCAAATTGAATTTTATCAATGGCTTCAATCAAATGAAGGTGCTATTGCTGGTGGAGCTACTAATTCATACAATGGAAGATATGAAAAATATCCTGCTGGTACAGCTACTTTTTATGGAATGGCTTATCAAGAAAATCCAGTGTATGCTGATCCTGGTAGCAATACTTGGTTTGGTCTTCAAGCTTGGTCTATGCAGCGTGTAGCTGAATATTATTATAATTCAGGCGATGTAAAGGCTAAGAATATTTTAGATAAATGGATTATCTGGATAAAAACTCAAGTTACATTTAATAGTGATGGAACATTCCAAATACCATCAACACTAGCTTGGACAGGTCAACCGGATACATGGACTGGCACCTATACTGGAAACACAAATTTGCATGTACAGGTAACCGTATACAGTACAGACCTTGGACCAGCAGCTTCACTGGCAAATGCACTATCTTATTATAGTGCAGCAACGAAAAAATGGACCCCAGCAAAATATGACGACGCATCAAGAGCTTTGGCACAAAAATTATTAGATAGTATGTGGACATCTTTTGTAGATGAAAAAGGTCTATCTGTTAAAGAACCAAGATCAGATTATCATCGCATGATGGATCAAGAAGTCTATATTCCAAGTACTTTTTCTGGAAAAATGCCAGATGGTGATGTCATTAAGCCAGGAGTAAAATTTATTGATATAAGGAGCCAATATAAGAAAGATCCAGATTTTGAAAAAGTTCAAACAGCATATAATTCAGGTGAAGCTCCAGTATTTAATTATCACCGCTTTTGGGCTCAATGTGAAATAGCTATAGCTAATGGAACTTATGGGATATTATTTGATAATTCTCCACTGCCAAGTAGTCAAATAGCTGTAAGTATAACGGCACCACTAGATGGACAATCCTTTGATGATAGTACAAGCTATAGTCCAATAGTTTTGAATGCTACGGCAGCTGAAGATGGTGGAAGTATAACAAAAGTTGATTTTTTCGTTAATGGTAATATGGTTGGTGAGAGTACTACTGCACCTTATAGATTTTCATGGGTACCATCTGGTTATGCCGTTAGCTCCAGTGGAATAGATAGCTTTGTAATCACTGCAAAAGCTACTGACAGTTCTGGAGTAGTAGGTAATTCAGGTGCAGTTAACATTAAGGTGAGATTGCCCATCAAACCGGTACCAGTAGGAAATTTACAGGTTGGTGCATATAATAGCAATACTCAAGCTAATGTGAACACTATAAGTCCAAAGATAAAGATAGCAAATAGCGGAACAACTTCAATTAATTTGTCAGATGTTACCTTAAGATATTACTTTACTGATGATGGAGCTCAAAATCAAAGTTTTTGGTGTGATTGGGCAACATCAGGCTCAAGCAGTGTTACTGGAAATTTCGTAAAACTTTCGCCAGCCGTTACTAATGCTGACTATTACTTAGAGATTGGATTTTTAACCTCGGCAGGTACTTTAGCACAAGGAGCTAGTTTTGAATTAGCTTCAAGATTTGCTAAAAATGATTGGTCAAATTTCAACCAAAGTAATGATTACTCTTTTGACTCTGTTTCATCAAGTTATTCATCTACAAATAAAATAACTGCATATATTGATGGCAAATTGATTAACGGAGTGGAACCATAAAACAAGTGACAGAGAGGCAGTTGTCAGATTCCAGATACCAAGTTACAAGTTACAAGTTACAAGTTAAAACCTTTCATAAAAATAAAGCCCCCATCTCTAAAAAGGTTACCATTAAAATGATAACAATAATAATTGGATGGGGCATACATAAATCGTATAAGAATGATATCATTCAAGTTTACAATAAGAAATAAAAATATAAAAAAAGCAAATGGTAAGAACAAATAAGATGCTAAAGAACTATAACAAATTAAAAATATGAAAGGATGTTTTATAATGTTAAAATTAAATGCTTCACAAATTGTTTCTGCAATGGGCGCAGGGTGGAATCTAGGAAATCAGCTTGAAGCTAATTCTAATGGTATACCTAGTGAAACAGCTTGGGGTAATCCTACAGTTACAAAAGCTCTGATTCAAACAGTAAAAACGGCTGGTTTTAACACAATCCGTATTCCTGTTTCATATTTGAGTAAAATAGGAAGTGCACCAGATTATACTATTGATCCAACATGGCTGGCTAGAATAAAAGAAGTTGTTGATTATGCCTACAGTCAAGGCATGTTTGTAGTAATCAACATACATGGAGATGGCTATAATTCAGTTACTAATTCATGGCTCTTGTGTAAATCAAGCGACCAAACAACTATTAAAGCAAAATATAATAAAGTTTGGCAGCAGATTTCAAATACATTTGTAAATTATGATGAACATTTAATCTTTGAGTCAATGAACGAAGAATTTGACGGTACTTATGGCATACCTAACACCACATACTATTCAAATATAAATGATTATAATCAAATATTTATTGATACTGTAAGACAAACCGGTGGTAACAACAGTACAAGATGGTTACTAGTTCCGGGTTGGAATACCAATATTGATTACACAGTAGGTAATTATGGGTTTGCACTTCCTACTGACACTTACAGGTCAACCACAGTTCCGAGTTCTGAAAAAAGAATAATGATATCAGCTCATTATTATTCACCTTGGGACTTCTGTGGTGACGAATCTGGGACAATAACCCAATGGGGAGCTGCAGCTACCGATAGTACAAGAAAATCCACCTGGGGTCAGGAGGACTATTTGAATTCAGAAATCAAGTTTATGTACGATAAATTTGTAACACAAGGATATCCTGTTGTAATTGGAGAATATGGTTCAGTAGATAAAACAAGTGCTGATGAAGCTAATAATACTTATCGTGCGGCATTTGCAAAATCAGTATGCTTCGCTTCCAAACAGTATGGTTGTGTGCCTGTTTATTGGGATAACGGATACAATGGACAGTATGGTTTTGGAGTGTTTGACAGGTCTGCCTATGCGGTAACTCAGCAGGAAATTATTGATGCTATAATGAATGGTATAGGTACAAGACCAATGCCTACTTCAAATTCCATAATTACTCCTATAACCGCTAGCTTTGATAAGAATAGTTCCACACAGGGGGATATGACAGTGAATGTGGAACTAAATGGTAATACACTAAGTTCAATCACAGATGGTAAAGATGCATTGGTACAAACGGCTGATTATATAGTATCAGGTAATACTGTTACTATTTATAAAAGCTATATTGCAAAGCAAACAGTTGGTACAACAAGTCTTACATTTAACTTTAGTGCAGGTACAAATCCCATTCTTACTATAAATGTAATCGATTCCTCAAATCAGTCTGGAAGCCTAAAAGTACAGGGGTACAATGTGAACACATCAGCTACATCTAACACACTTAATCCACAACTTACATTGGTGAATACAGGGGATACAGCTATCAATCTGTCAAATGTAAAAATACGTTACTACTATAATATTGGCAATGAAAAGATGCAGAATTTCACCTGCGATTGGTCAACAATAGGTTCTAACAATATTACTGGAACATTTGTAAAAATGCCTACAGCTAAGCCAGGTGCAGACTATTATTTAGAAATAGGCTTTGGAAGCGGAGCAGGCAGTCTTGTAGCGGGAAAAAGTATAAATATTGAAGTTAGAATATATAAAACAGATTGGAGCAATTATATACAGACAGGAGATTATTCATTTAATCCAATATCAACTCCTTGCACTGATTGGAGCAAAATTACAGCATATATTTCAGGAGATTTGAAATGGGGAATTGAACCATAATATAATGTGTTAATCTACATTTTCCTTTTTTGTAGCTTATAGCCTAAATTAAGTGGGAGATAATGTTTTATGTCACTGAATAAAGAGTTCTTGGAATCAGAAGGGGGCAAAACAAACACCACCTGATTCCAAGAATTCTTTTTATAAGGATATTCTCATAAAGTGCATTTTAGTTGACCAATTTTTTTCATAAGGTATATTCAGAACGTCTGGAGTATGTTGTGATATTAGAGGATAATCATAGTAAAATGAAGTAATGGTAGCAGAATGCGATATTCTTCCACTTATATTTTCATAAAAAATAATATCTCCTGCCTCAAGCATGGTATCAGAAGGAACTTCGGTAGCTTTAACACCATAAAAATTTTCTTGTGCATTTGTTTTTAGGTACCAATAAAGAGCGCCTGCTACAGCCCATGAAATAGACCAACCCTTATTGTTATACCACCAGGGATTTTTGCTTGAAAACACCATAGGTGCACCTCCAGCTAACAAGCATTGGGAAGTGAAATTTGTACAATCTCCTCCATTATCATCATATACAGGTATATATTTAAAGTTTGGATTTGGAGTTTTCGCATAACTGTTTGCATATTTTACAGCATTTATTTTAGAATATGATGATGTTCTGTAACTCATAATTTCTCCATAAGATTAATCACTATATATATTATGTTAGTTTGAATTAATTATTGTGTTTTTTTGATGAATTTTTTTGTTGAGTTTATCCATTTATAATCAACTTTTTTTAAATATTTTGAACCATAATTATATTACATGTTGGCGAATGAAATAAACTTAGTTATTTTTGTTAAAAAGCAGTCCTTTTATTATTAAAGATACGCCTATAACAAAACATGAAAATAAAGATATATAAGGTATTAATCCAGTTTGTCTAAAATAAAAATGTACGCTCATGATAAGTTCCAAGAATAATATGATAACACTTAAAATTATAAAAAAAACACCTAGAGTACTTTTTTCTTTAATTACACATAATGCTACACCAATTAATAGTGTTATTATAAAAATAAATTCTGGGTTTATTATCATTCCTAAATAATAGAAACTATATAAATTAAAATATACTGTTATATTTTTCATTATTAAGAATATTGATATAAAGAACAAACACAAACCCGTTAAAATTTTCTTCATTTTTTCACTCCTTTTTTTCTTTGTCATTAGTAAATATAACATAGTTCATTAATAATTAAAAATATACTAAATTATTTGTGAATTATAGTAATTTTAGCAAAAGGTAAATGTTTAAATACATGATATCCGAGAAAAAAGGAATTAATACTAAAATGGAGAATATATGTAGTTAAGGTTGAAATTTTATATTGAGGGAGAGATTTTGTGGAAAATGATATTGAGAAGAGAAAACCAAATTTTTGGAGAAAAATAATAGGAAGCGTGGAGGGAATAAAACATTATGAATATGTCTTAAAAGATACAGTAGGAAAATCAATAATATATTTATTATTAATAGCGTTACTTCTAGGTACTATCGGATCTATAAGAGGAGCCATTGATACTAATAATGGAATTTCAGAATCTATAAAAATTTATAACGATAAATGCCCAAACTTCGAAATTAAAGATGGTAAGCTAAGTGTTGAGGGTAAGATGCCATTGGTTTTATCTCAAGATAAGGATTATTATTTTGTTATTGATACTACGAATAGCATTAATCCGGATGTTTTGAATTCTTATAGCAAGGGTTTGTTAATATTAAAAGATAAAATGATTGAAAAACAGAGTAGAGGTCAAACTCAAGTTATAGATTTTAAAACTTTCCAAGGAACAACTATAAATAAAAATATGTTAAACAAGTATTTACCACTGATAAAACTTGTTATACCATTTATTTTTATTGGCAACATTCTTGGATATTTTTTAGGTGGACTTTTAAGTGCATTATTTTTAGCATTAATTGCTCTTATAATTAACAGTATCTTTAAAACAGAATTAAAATATGGACAATTGTATAGTTTAAGCATTTATGCGTTAACTACGCCGCTAATAATTGATGTAATATTTAAAATTTTTAGTGTTGAGCATTTTAGTTACTATTGGTTAGTGTATCATCTTATAGCTTTTGCTTATATTTGTTTTGCATTAAATAATTTAAAAAAATCTAGAAATGGTAATGAGTTTAGGTAGGTATCATATAAAAGTACATTTCTAAATATATTAAAATAGAATGCACATAATTTGAATTTAACTTTATGAATTTTGAGAAGTAGCGTGTTATTGTATGTGAAAATACAATGCCACGCTATTTCCACTTGCATTTATATAACAAACAATATAAGTACATAATAATTTCTTGAATATATATTTTATTTTCTTATTGACAAATTATCTAAAGTGTTTTATGATGTTGTTAGGGAAAACCTAACAAACTAACGAGGTGATCTTTTGGATATAAATGAGAAACTATACGAAACTTATAGTTTATTTACGGAAATAAAAGGTGAGTGTTCATGCAAACTAATTGACGAGCTGAACATGTCAGAATTAACTCTTCGTCAAATTGAGTATATAAAGAAGTTTGATCAATATGATTGTGTTACTACTAGTGTATTAGCTAGAGATTTAGAGCTATCTAAGCCATCTGTTACAGAAATGATAAAGAAGTTTGTGAAACTAGAATGTATTTACAAGCAAAAATGTAATGAGGACGGAAGGGTATATTACCTTCATCTTACGGAAAAAGGTAAATGCATCGCACGTTTTGATGAAATAGCTATTAAAAGAGTAGTTGATAGAATAATAGCTAGCCTTGAAGAAGAAGAAATTAATGACTTGATACGTTTGTTATCTAAAGTCAAATAGAAAGATAAAAAAGATTAAATTTTTTTATAAATATAGTTAGTTTAATAGAAACTAACTAAGATGAATATAAAATAATATGGAGATGATTATAGTGAAAGAGCTAAATGTAAATAGAGAATTATCCTTAGTTGTTATACCAGATACTGTATTATTACCTGGAAAAAGTACAACCATAAAAATAAGCAAAAAGCTAGGAGATCAATTTTATAATAGAATCCTACAAGATGATTTTTATGGAGTGGCATTAGCAATTAAAGAAGGACATGAGGGAGATTTATATGGTGACAATGATTTTTATCATGTAGGAACATTAATCAAAATAGATGATACAAAGGTATTAAGCGAAGGTTATGAATTTGTTATTGATGTAATAGAAAGAGTTGAAGTAAATGCATTTATACCTGATGGGAAAAATTACAGAGTAGCTTATAATTTTATATCTGACATAACAGATTTAGATCAGGGGAACCAAAAAGAAATGGTTAAGTATATTAGAACTTTAGTATCTGAAATTAGCCAAAACTTTAGAGGTTCGGAGGCTTATGTTGAGTATGTAAATAAGTTAGATGATATTACAGATATAATTTCTTACCTATTCCCATTTATGAACTTATCTTATGAAGATAGACAAGCCTTTTTAGAAATTCGTTCATTGAGAAGGAAAAGTTTGAGATTTTTAGATATTTTGATTGGACAAAAAGAATCAATTAAATTTCAAATGGAAATAGCTACAAAATTTAATGAGAAGGTTAATAAAAATTACAGAGAAAATATGTTAAGACAACAACTTAAATCCATTCAGGAAGAGTTAGATGAAACAGATGGAGAAGAAACTACGAACAAAAAAGATTACAAAACATTAATTCAAGCTGCAAGTATGCCTGATGATGTTAAAAAAGTTGCAATAGATGAACTTAATAAATTAGAAAGGCAAGGACCTAATAGTTCAGAAGGAAGTGTTATTGAAAATTATTTAGACTTACTAACAAGTCTACCTTGGGGAGAAAGTAAGGTTAAAGATATAGATATTGAAGGCTCAAGAAAGATATTGGATAGTCAGCACTATGGGCTTGAAAAAGTTAAAGAACGTATTATTCAGCATTTAACAGTAATGAAATTAAAACATAATAAACAAGGTTCAATATTATTACTAGTAGGACCACCTGGAACTGGGAAAACAAGTCTAGGTAAAAGTATTGCTGAGGCTTTAGGACGTAAATATGTTAGAATTAGTCTTGGTGGAGTTAGAGACGAAGCAGAGATTAGAGGACATAGAAGAACTTACATCGGTGCATTACCAGGGAGAATAATCCAAGGGATCAAACGTGCAGGTGAAAAGAATCCCGTATTTATTTTAGATGAAATTGATAAATTAATGACATCTGGAAATGGTGATCCTGCCAGTGCACTCCTAGAAGTGCTAGATTCAGAACAAAACAATACCTTCTCAGATCACTACTTAGATGTACCATATGATTTGTCTGAGGTATTTTTTATAGCAACAGCTAACTCTTTAGGTGATATTCCGGGACCATTAAGAGACCGTATGGAAATTATAGATATCAGCAGTTACACAAGTTATGAAAAGTTTCATATCGCAAAGGAACATTTGGTGGCTTCTGTATTCGAGGAAAATGGTTTAAATAAAGATCAACTTCAAATTGAAGATGAAGCTTTAAGGACAATTATTGATAAATATACTAGAGAAGCTGGTGTAAGAGGAATTAAAAGACAACTAGCAACTGTTGCAAGGGTATCTGCTGAAAAAATTGTCCTTGGCAAGGTAGAGTTACCTTATGTAGTTAAGGATGATATGTTATTAGATATACTTGGTCAAGAACTGGCTAGCCATGATATGGTAGGTAAAAACAATGCTCCTGGTGTTGTTACAGGACTTGCATGGACACCAGTCGGTGGAGAAATATTATTCATTGAAGGTGCACTTATGCCAGGAACTGGCCAATTGATACTCACAGGACAATTAGGTGATGTAATGAAGGAATCGGCTAAAATTGCACAAAGTTTGATTCGTTCAAGACTTGCCTTAAGTTTAAAGTATATTGAATTCAGTAAAAATGATTTACACATTCATGTACCAGCAGGAGCTATTCAAAAAGATGGTCCGTCTGCAGGGGTATCCTTGTTCACGACGATTGCTTCCTTAGTAACAGGACGTAAAGTAGATCCTAAAATGGCAATGACGGGTGAAATTTCATTAAGAGGAGCAGTACTTCCTGTAGGTGGAATTAAAGAAAAAGTACTTGCTGCTCATCGTTCAGGAATAAAACGTATAATTTTACCAAAGGATAATGAAAAAGATATAATGGACATTCCTGAAGATGTTCGAAATGAATTACAATTTATACTTGTGGAGACTGTGGAAGATGTAATAAAAGAAACCATTGGAATAAAATTACCAAAACCAGCTGTACTACAAATGGCATCAAGTGCTACAAGTGGAGCTAGTGTATAGAAATCTCATTATAGTTTATGGTAATATAAAGTCTTGTATCGAACTGCAATCTGTCAAGTAGACAGGTTGCGGTTCGATATTTTTTTTGATTATATAGGGCGTTGGATAGTTATTACACTAATTTTCAATGTTAATTATATGAAATTTCTTAGGTATACGTTTACAGAAAAAAGTTTTAAACTAAAGGTATGAAAAATGAGGGGAGGAAAATTATGCAAAATACGGTACTAAATCATAACAAAAAAGCAGTCAATAATATGAAGAAAAAAATAACATTAAAAGTTCTCAAGGAACAAAAATATTTAATGCTGTTGTCTCTTCCATTTGTAATTTGGGTAATAATTTTCGCATACATTCCGTTATGGGGTTGGACTATGGCGTTCCAAAATTATCAACCCCAAAATCCCTGGTATCAGCAGACATGGGTTGGGTTACAACAGTTTAAAACTTTATTTAGTGATTCGCAATTTTGGCTAGCATTAAGAAATACTTTGGGTTTAAGTATCATGAATTTAATTGCAGGCTCTATAGCTCCTATAGTATTTGCTTTACTACTTAATGAGATAAGGAGAACTAAATTTAAGAAAAGTGTGCAAACAATTTCATACTTGCCTCATTTTATATCCATGGTACTAGTAGCATCTATTGCAACTACTATGTTTTCTACGCAGGGAGGTATTATAAACATTATACTTATGAAAATAGGACTTATGCATAAAAATGTAAATCTTATGACTCTGCCTAACCTATTCTGGAGTATAGTTACATCAATAAATGTGTGGAAGGAAACTGGTTGGAATGCAATTATTTATATAGCAGCAATAGCAGGTATAGATCAAGAATTATATGAAGCAGCAGAAGTTGACGGTGCTAATAGATTTCACAAAATGTGGCACGTAACACTTCCAGGCATAAAACCAACAATTGTACTTTTATTCGTACTAAATATAGGAGGTATTTTAGGAAGTAGTCTTGATGTACCAATGCTTCTTGGTAATCCTATGGTAATGAATGTTGCTAACAATTTAGCTTATTACACTTATCAGGCTGGAATAGTAGGTTTTAGATTCTCTTATGGAACAGCTATAGGAATTTTTACATCTGTAGTTAGTATAATATTGGTATTTACAGCTAATAAAGTTTCAGAAAAATTAGGACAAGGAAGAGTTTTTTAGGAGGGATATTGTGAAAAAGAAAAAAAACAAAATTGAAGCATTCGACATTTTTGTATTCATATTTATGTTATGTGTTGCACTCCTAACATTGTATCCATTCTTAAATGTATTAGCTCTTTCACTTAATGATTCTGGTGATACTGTTAGAGGTGGTATATACCTATTACCAAGAAAGCTTACTTTAGCAAATTATAATAATGTGTTTAGTGATCCTAATTTAATGCATTCGGCATTGGTGTCAGTAGAAAGAACGGTTTTAGGAACGCTAACCAGCGTTATATGTTGTTGCATGTTAGCTTACACTTTATCTAGGCGAGATTATGTATTTAGAAAATTAGTTACAACTATATTTGTTATCACTATGTATGTAAGCGGAGGAATGATTCCTTCATATCTTTTAATGAGAAATGTACATCTAATAGGAAGTTTTTGGGTTTACATTATACCATTGCTAGTGAATTTCTATTTTGTAATGATCATAAGATCATTTATGGATGCTATACCACCGTCACTGCAGGAATCTGCACGTATAGATGGGGCAAATGATTTTCAAATATTTGTGAAGATTATTATGCCGTTATGTGTACCTGTAATTGCTACAGTATCATTGTGGATTGCAGTATCACAGTGGAGTTCATGGATTGATACTTATCTATATTCAGCAGGCAAAGAGTCATTGTCCACACTTCAGTATCAACTTATGACTATAATGGATAATGCGAATATAGGTGCAGGTAGTGTAGCAACGAAGAATGCACTTGGTAAAAGTGCTACTAATACAGTATCGCCTGAGTCAGTGCAAATGGCAGAAACTATAATAGCCACAGTACCAATACTTTGTGTATATCCGTTTGTACAGAAATATTTTGTTAAGGGTGTTACATTAGGTGCTGTTAAGGGCTAAGGTAACATGAAAAAAACAAATAGTTAAAACTTTTAGGGGGAAAATAAAAAATTATCCCTCCGAAATTTATATATATATCAGGGGGAGAGTTTCAAAATCAAAGTAAATAAAGGGGGATAATTATGAAAAAAACAAAAATTTTTAGCTTAATAATGGCAGGAGCGTTAGTTAGTTCAGTAATGGCTGGATGTGGAAGCACACAAACTAGTAGTACAGGTACAAATACGACTACAGCTACGGATAAAAGTCCAATAACAATAACAATGTACAGCGCAGATGCTTCAGCACTAACTAGTAAGTTTACAGATCCAGTAGCTAAAGAGATTACAAAGGAAACAGGTGTTACACTTAAAATTGAGTATCCAGTTGCAGGAAATGACCGAGTTCCACTTATGATTGCTGGTGGTGAATATCCAGATATTATTTATGCAAAAGCAGATACGTCTAAGCTTATAAGCTCAGGTGCATTCTTATCTCTAGATAAGTATATAGCTAGCAGTCCTAACATAAAGAAAGTATATGGCGCATATTTAAATAGACTAAAGTATAGCACAAGCGATCCACATATATATACTCTGGGAGCATATGCGGTACAACCACAAGGAACTCCATTGTGGACTGACAGTGGAACATTTGAACTTCAACATGCAGTATTAAAAGATCAAAGTTATCCTAAACTTAAAACATTAGATGATTATGAAGCAGCAATCAAAGCATATATGAAAAAATATCCAACAATAAATGGTCAAAAAACTATCGGTCTATCCTTATCTGCAACTGACTGGAGATGGATGATAACTTTAGGAAATCCTTCAGATGATGCATTAGGTAATTTTAATAATGGTGAATGGAATATAAATCAAACAACAGGTAAAGCGACTTACAAATTTACTGTGGATGCATACAAACAATATTATAAATGGCTAAATAAAATGAATTCAGAAGGTTTAGTGGATCCAGACTCATTTACTCAAAAATTTGATCAATATCAAGCTAAGATAGCTTCAGGTAGAGTTTTAGCTCTTTCTGATGCAAATTGGGACTATCAAACTTCTGTAACTTCATTAACTAAAGCAGGTATGGAAGATCGCACTTATCTTAGTCTTCCTATAACTATAGATTCAAAAACTAAAACTACAGATCTAGCAGATATGGGATATAATATTGCTGATGGTATAGGTATCTCTAAATCTTGCAAGGATCCTAAGAGAGTAATGCAATTCCTTGATTGGATGGGAACAGATAAAGCTCAAGTACTTTTGCACTGGGGAATTGAAGGCACGAATTATAAAATTGTAAATGGTAAGAGAGTAGTTCCAGCTTCAGAACAAGCTAAGAAAAACAGTGATCAAAATTATTCAGCTGACACAGGAGTAGGTAAATACGCTTATCCATTCCCAGAGTATGGAGATGGAGTTAAAGATTCTTCGGGACAATATTATACAGCAAATTCTCCACAAACTATTATAGATGGATATAATTCTGCAATGAAAACAACATTAAAAGCTTATGGAGTAAAAAGGAATGGAGAGTTATTCCCACAAACTTCAGAATTTAAACAACTTAAGTATCCAGCAGCTTGGACTATAACTATACCACAAGATAGCGATGTAGCAACTATACTTACTGCTGCAGATAATGAGTCTCAAAAAATGCTACCAGCAGTAGTAGCAGCAAGTCCAGCGGATTTTGACAAAGTATGGGCTCAATATCAAGCTGATCTTAAAAATTTAAATATTGACAAAGCAAACCAAGGGTTTACTAAGTTGTTAAGTGATAAACTTAAATTATGGAATAGCAAATAACCCAAATAGGGATATAGAGTAAGATCCTATATCCCTATTTTCTTGATTGTGCTAAAACTATAATTTTTATAGGAAATGACATAAAATTTCCAATGTATATGTTTACATGAACTTATAGTAGTATCATATATATAAATAAATTTAATTTAAAGAGGTGTTGTTATGAAATTTAGCAATGGTTGTTGGCTCAATAAAGAAGGGGTTACAGCATATAGCCCAGCAGAAGTTTATAATGTTAAAACAATTGGTGATACAGTTACAGTATATGCTCCATGTAATAAAATAAATCATCGTGGTGATACACTAGGCGGCCCAGTAATAACTATGAAATTATCTTCACCAGTGCCAGATGTAGTTAGAGTGCAATTATTTCACTATAAGGGATTAAAGAAAGTGGGACCTGAATTTGAAGTTTATGAAGATGAAACTGCTAAGCTTGATATTGTTAATAACAATTCAGTCCTCAAGTTAACGAGTGGTAATTTGAGTTTAAGAATAAATAAAAAGGATACATGGTCTATGGATTTTTATAGTAATGATGAAAAACTTACCTCCAGCGGTCCAGGACAAACGGCATATATAAAAACCACAGATGAAGGAAACTTTATGCGTGATCAATTATCTTTATCTGTTGGAGAATTGATATACGGCCTAGGTGAAAGATTCACGCCTTTAATAAAAAACGGGCAAACTGTTGACATTTGGAATGAAGATGGAGGAACCAGTACTGAGCAGTCTTATAAAAATATTCCATTTTATGTATCAAGCAAAGGTTATGGAGTTTTTGTTAATCATCCTGAACGAGTTTCATTTGAGGTAGGATCTGAAAAGGTAAATAAGGTTCAGTTCAGTGTACCAGGTGAAGCTTTAGATTATTATATTATAAATGGCCCTTCAATAAAGAAGGTTCTTGAAAATTATACTACGCTCACGGGAAAACCAGCACTTCCACCAGCTTGGACCTTTGGATTATGGCTTACTACTTCTTTTACTACAAATTATGATGAAAAAACAGTTACAAATTTTGTAGATGGTATGGCTCAAAGAGATATTCCACTACATGTATTTCATTTTGATTGTTTTTGGATGAAGGAGTTTAGTTGGTGTAATTTTGAATGGGACAAAAGAGTATTCCCGGATCCTATAGGTATGATTAAAAGATTAAAGGAAAAAGGATTAAAGATATGTGTGTGGATTAACCCATATATTGCACAGGAATCAAAGCTATTTGATGAAGCCGCTAAACATGGATACCTAATAAAAAAAGCTAATGGTGATGTATGGCAATGGGATATGTGGCAGCCAGGAATGGGCATTGTAGACTTTACAAATCCTGAAGCTTGCACGTGGTTTTCCAACCAACTAAGTAAGTTAGTAGATATGGGAGTTGATTGCTTTAAAACTGACTTTGGTGAGCGTATACCTACAGATGTAGTTTATTATGATGGATCAGATCCAATGAAAATGCACAATTACTATACCTATTTATACAACAAGGTTGTTTTTGATTTGCTTAAGGGAAAACGTGGAGAAGCAGATGCTGCGTTATTTGCTAGATCTGCAACAGTAGGTGGACAAAAATTTCCAGTCCATTGGGGTGGAGATTGCTCAGCAAGCTATGAATCTATGGCAGAAAGCTTAAGGGGTGGGTTATCATTATGTATGTCTGGATTCGGATTCTGGAGTCATGATATTGGAGGGTTTGAGAGCACGTCTTGTGCTGATGTTTACAAACGTTGGGCAGCTTTTGGATTATTGTCTTCTCACAGTCGGTTACACGGTAGTACTTCTTACAGAGTACCATGGCTCTATGATGAAGAGGCTTGCGATGTAGTAAGATATTTTACAAAGCTTAAATGCAGTCTAATGCCGTATTTATTTAGAAACGCATATGAAACTTCAAAAACTGGAGTACCAATGATGAGAGCTATGCTTCTTGAATTTCAGGAAGATGTTTCTTGCCATTTTCTTGAACGTCAATATATGCTTGGAGATTCTCTTCTAGTAGCGCCAATATTTAATGATAAAGGAGAGGTAACGTATTATCTTCCTAAAGGAAAATGGACAAACTTCTTTACGGGTAAAGTTGTAAATGGAGGAAGTTACACTAAGGAAACACATGGATATATGAGTATACCTTTAATGGTTCGACAAAATAGCATTATTGCCATAGGAAATGAGAATGAAAAGCCGGATTATGATTACTCTGCCAATGTTACATTGCATGTTTTTGAACTGGAAGAATATAAAAATGCAGTAACTACTGTCTATAATATGAAGGGAGAGTTGGAACTAAAGGTCAATGTTTACTCTGCAGATAAAGTAATTGATGTGAAATGTGAAAGTATAGGGAAATCTTGGAGCATTTTATTCAGAGGAATATACAATCTAGAGGTTAATGAAGGTGGAACTTGCTTTGCCGATGAGCTAGGAACAAAAGTAATACCAAACAAAGGTATGAATTTTATAAAATGCATTAGAGAATAAATATGATAAACATTTGTAATGAGAGAATTTCGAAAAAATTCCTTCATTACAAATGTTGTGGAGGTGACAAATATGAAGCATGAATTTGGAGAAGGTTTAATCTTCACGGTATCGAATTATACATTGTGTTTTTTAGCAGGGGATTTATACTTTTTAATTCTTAATATTCCACTGGTTTTTGTATTGTTTATATTAAGAGCATCAACAATTGATAATTTTGGAGGGGTGGTTTTTATATCAACCCTGCTTATTGCTCCTGCCTTCTGTGCATTATTAAGCGTTATGGGTAAGTTTATAAGAGAAAAGGGTGTATATATAACTAAAGATTTCTTTAAAGCTTATAAGAGGAACTTCATACAAGCTTTCTTTTTGGGTACATTAGAGTCAGTATCTTTACTTATAATTTATATTGATGTCTTTACTAATAAGTACGTATATAAGACTCCAATTACATCATTTATATTTTTACTTGTTATTTTTATAGTTTTATCTATTGGAATGTTTGCATTCCCTATAATATCAAGATTTTACCTTCCAATGAAAGATGTAATTAGATTATCAATAAAATATATGATAAAAAAACCAAAGGTAACTATGGCAAATAATATTATTTTGCTGGCCATAGCGCTATTTTTTTATAGTATCCCAGCAATTACTATTTTATTTTTTGCAAGTGGAACATGCTTTTTGATTATGGATAATGAGAAGGAAATATTAAAAGAAATCGAAGAAATGTATAAAAATAAATCCGTATAATTAAAAATATATACCTTTTTTATAATACTTATTATAACTATTATGTGATATATTGTATTAAGAATTAAATATATATATAAATTATCAAATATATGAGTATTATTCTAAAAGAGGTGGCACATATTAATTTATTTAAAAAACTTGTTAATATAATAAACGATATGAAAATAAGAAAAAAATTACTTTTTAGTTATCTAATAGTAGTATTGTTGCCATTTATAATTGTAGGAATATACTTTACAAATAGCCTAAAGGATATGATAATGCAACGAGATATGAACCAGGGGTATGCGGACACAGGTAGAATACAGGATAGATTAAATGATGTTATCAATCAAATATCTAATGATTCAGACCAGTTATATTTTGATAAAGTACTTCAGCATACTGCTTTGAAACAATATACTAGCGTTTTAGACGTAATAGAGGCATATTCCAATTATGATTTTAATCAGTATATACTTTATAATAGAGACATTGATAATATAACATTGTATGAGAATAATGACACCATGCTTGAGAATACGGACTTTATGAAAATCACACCGAGCACAAAACGTACAAGATGGTATCAAAATGCTATTTTAAATGATGGAAGAGCAGAGCTTGAATATGGAATTGACAGTGTAACTAATAAGAAATGTCTACGCGTAATAAGATTGGTAAAAACCCAAGAAAATAAATTTGTTGGGGTATTAGTAATTAATATTAGTAGCGATTATCTTCAGACAATTATTAAAGATGATCCCTTTGAATCAATAATTACAGACAGCAAAGGCAACATAATACTTTCTAAAGACAGAGATATTGAAGGTACTGTTTTAAAGCTTGATAAATTACCACCTAGAGATGAACTAGTTAATAATTATATAACCCAAGGAAAATACAAGGGACAAAAATCTTCGATTATTACAAATTGTTTTTTACCACAGAATTTTGATAATACTATTTCAATTCATACTATTTTGCCAGTAGAGGCCATATATGCACAGTCAGAAAAAACTAGTATATTTGGTTTTTATATTATTGGGTTTAGCCTGATTTTATCTGTAGCTTTGATTTATTTTTTTACTAAATTACTTAGTAACAGAATAATAATATTGAGAAAAGAAATGCATAAGGTGATAATAGGAGATTTTAATTTAAGCAGCAGTATCAAAGGCAATGATGAAATTGGAGAATTGCATGTTGATTTGAATACTATGGTAGATAGTATAAATAAATTAATTCATGAAGTGTATGAAGTAAATCTTCAAAAGGAGCAACTAAATAATCGGCAAAAGCAAGCAGAATTTAAAATGTTAGCAAGCCAGATTAACCCACACTTCTTGTTTAATATACTGGAGAACATAAGAATGAAAGCACATTGTAATGGACAAGAGGAGCTAGCGACTATAGTAAAAATGTTAGCCAAAATAATGAGGAGAAATCTTGAAGTAGGTAGTGAACCTGTTTCTTTGAAATCTGAAATAGATCTAATAAATAACTATCTTGAAATTCAAAAATTTAGATTTGGCGAAAGGATAAACTATGAAATTAATGTATTGTATGATATTGAAAATTATAAAATATTGCCATTAATAGTTCAACCTATAGTGGAAAATGCATTTGTCCATGGTCTTGAAGGAAAAGAAGGGAAAGGCAAAATTACAATATATATAGTTAGACAAGAAAGCAAGCTTATCATATCAGTAGAAGATGATGGTAGTGGAATAGATAGTAAAAAGTTGAATTATATTTTTAAGCTTTTGAATGATTTTAGCAAAAACGCTGAAAAAAGCATTGGATTATCTAATGTAAACCAAAGAATAAAATTATATTATGGTGAAATGTATGGAGTAGAGATTTATAGTAAATTTAATGAGGGAACTAAAGTAATCATTAAGTTGCCAATAGATGGGGAGGGCATAATAGATGTTTAAAGTATTAATAGTTGATGACGAGCCTATTGTTAGAGAAGGATTAAAGACAATTATTAATTGGGAAAAATTTGGATATCATATTATTGGGGAAGGAATAGATGGAACAGATGGATTAAATAAAATATTATCGTTGAAACCTGATTTAGTATTAATGGATATCAAAATGCCTGGGATGTATGGCATAGAATTAATTAAAAAAATAAAACTTAAGGGATATAAGGGAAAAATAATTTTATTGACAGGATATTCTGATTTTGAATACGCACAAAGTGCCATTAAATTAGGAGTTAGTGCATATCTTTTAAAGCCTATTGATGAAGATGAATTAATAAGTGAATTAAAAAATTTGTATAAGAAAATGCAAGAAGAAACTGAAATTAAAATACATATAAAAGATAAAATAATAAAAAGTGTTCTAGATGGAGTTGAAAGTATAGAAAATTATAGCAATATAATTAGTATGCATGATTTGAATTTTGTTTCGCAGCAATATCAAGTTGCAATAATAGAAATTAAATACGTTAATAACGAAGATAGAAGCAAGGTTTATGATTATATAAATGAGTACTTTATTAATAAAGGTAATATAGAAGTACAACATCTGGAGGAAAATTCTACAATGATTTTCAAAGGAAATGAATTTAATGAAATATGTTATGGGTTGTTAATTAACTTACATAACGAATTAACCAAAAAATTCAGGGTTAATGTGTTTATAGCATTAGGTCAAGCAGTATTTAATATTAAGGATATATCAACGTCTCATAAACAGGCTAAATCCATAATTAGACGTAGATTTTTTTATGAAAATACTAAATTATTAACTTATGAAAAATTAGATAGTTATAAAAATACCAAGATTGATACTACGTTATATAGTGAAAAATTATATACAGAAGTTGAAATAGGAAATTTAGATAAGCTCCATGAAATATTCAACAAAATAGAAATTTTATTAAAACAATCACAAATTTCCTCTGAAAAAGTAAAAGGATTAAGTTTGAATTTATTAACCAAAATTAAAGAAAAGGTGGATATTAACTATCCAAATGCTAAAGATATGATTTTTTCAAATGAAACTATAATTTCAAACATATATGCTAAGACAAACTTACACAATTTAATTAAGTTTCTTGAGGAAGAATGTAAGGGCATTTGTAAAATAATATGTAATACTACTTCAGAAAATATAATTAAACGAATATTAAATTATATAGAAAAAAATTATTACAAGGATATAAAATTAGAATCATTAGCTGAGATATTTAATTATAATAGCGCTTATTTAGGTAAGGTGTTTAAGAATTATACTAACAATCATTTTAATGATTACTTAAATATAGTTAGGATAGAAAAGTCTAAAAAATTACTGATGGATAATAACTTAAGGGTATACACTATTTCAGGAAGAGTTGGGTATAAAAATATTGATTATTTTTATATTAAGTTTAAGAAATATGCAGGGGTGAGTCCTACAGAATATAGAAATACTATATTACATATAGATGAAGCGGTAAAAAAATCGGAAGGCTAATTGGGAATTAAACTATGCAAGAAAATTCAAGAAAATTCATAAATTTTTTTCACAATAATAAATTATCATACACTTATTATTATAGAAAAAATGTTATTCAGAAAAAAATGTCTCAATTAGTTATGATTTCTAATGATTATGATTAAATAACTGCTATAAACTTATTATAGGAGGAATGATTAGTATGTTAAATAAAAAATTACAATCAATATACTTTGGCGGTGACTACAATCCGGATCAATGGCCAGAAAAAACTTGGGAAGAAGATATGAGAATTTTTAAATTGGCTGGAATTAATATAGTAACTATTCCAGTGTTTAGTTGGGCAAAACTTCAGCCTTCTGAGGACAAATATGACTTTGAATGGCTAGATAAGATTATGAATATGTTAACGGAAAACGGTATGTATGCTTGTCTGGCTACTTCTACTGCAGCACAACCTGCATGGATGTCCAAGAAATATCCTGAAATCCTTCCGGTAGATTTTGAAGGAAGAAAACGTAAACATGGAGGTAGAATGAATTTTTGCCCAAACAGTACAGTATATAGAGATATGTCTACAAAACTTACAAGAAAGTTAGCAGAGAGATATAAAGATCATCCAGCACTTTTAGTATGGCATATTGGAAACGAATATGGAAATTACTGTTACTGTGATCATTGTGAAGAAGAATTTAGAAATTGGTTAAAAAACAGATATAAAACTATTGAGGAACTAAATAAAACATGGAATTTGAGTTTCTGGGGTCACACTGTTTACAACTGGGATGAAGTAATTATTCCTTCTGGGTTAAGTGAAATGTGGAAAGAGAATGGCAGAGAGCGCTCAAATTTTCAGGGAATGTCTTTGGATTATAACAGATTCATGTCTGAGTCCATACTTCAGTGTTATTTAGGTGAATATAATGTTATTAAAGAAATTACTCCAGATATACAAATAACAACAAATTTAATGGGTACATTTAAACCACTTAATTATTTTAAATGGGCAGAACACATGGATGTGGTTTCATGGGATAATTATCCTCGAATAGATGATCATATGTATAAAACAGCATTAAGACATGATTTGATGAGAGGGTTAAAGGATGGACAATCGTTTATGCTTATGGAACAAACGCCAAGTCAGCAAAATTGGGCACCTTACAATAGTTTGAAACGACCTGGTGTGATGAGATTGCAGAGTTATCAAGCAATTGCACATGGAGCAGATACAGTTATGTTTTTTCAGTTAAGGCGCTCAATTGGAGGTTGTGAAAAATATCATGGTGCAGTAATAGCGCATGTTGGACATGAAAATACACGTGTTTTTAAAGAATGCGCGAAGCTTGGAAATGAGCTTAAGAATTTAGGTGATAAGGTTTTGGATTCAAGGATAAAATCTAAAGTAGCCATAATATTCGATTGGGAAAATTGGTGGGCCATGGAGTTATCAAGTGGTCCTAGTATTGAGCTAAATTATATTAAGCAGATAGAAAAGTATTACAAGGCTTTTTATGATCTAAATATAGCTGTAGATTTAGTAAAAGCTGATGGGGATTTTACTAAATATGATATTGTGATTGCACCTGTACTTTATATGGTAAAACAAGAAGTAGCAAAAAATATAGAGGAATTCACTACAAATGGAGGTACCTTTATTACCACTTTCTTCAGTGGTATTGTTAATGAGAATGATATTGTTACATTAGGTGGATATCCAGGTCTGCTTAGAAAGATTCTAGGTATATGGGTGGAGGAGACAGATGCTCTTTTACCAGATATGAGTAACAGTATGATTTTGGATCATTTGACTATGACAAATATGCAAAAAGAGTATAGATGTGGAATGCTTTGTGATATTTTGCACCTTGAAAATGCTAAAGCTTTAGCTACTTATGGAAATGATTTTTATAAGGATACTCCAGTTTTAACAGTAAATGAATTTGGGAAAGGTAAAGCATATTATATTGCTTCTGATCCAGAAGAAGGATTTATAAAAGATTTCGTAGAATTCTTATCAAAAGAAAAAGCTTTATATGGTCAATTTAATCCAATAAAAGGGGTGGAAATTACTCAAAGAATCAAAGAAGATAAGATATTAACCTTTATGCTTAACTATAATGATTATGAAGTCAATATAGATTTAAAGGACGACGAGTTTGTTGATATCATTTCCGGATTAGCAAAAAAAGGTGAGTTGACAATTAATCCAAAGGATTTAGTCATCCTTGAGCAATTATAAGAAAAATATACTTAACTTTATATAATATTAGACTTTTTAGCTAAGGGTATATAGCTTAAAAAAATCCTTAGCCATTATTTTTTCAATTGTATAATTAGAACCTGAGCTAAAAAAATTTTCCATCATACAAATTAATTTGGAAATCTAAAATGTGCAACTATCCTATTTTGCTTGTACCAATTTAAAAGTGAATCACTTTCTCGTGCACTTGGGTACGAATTATGTATAACGTAAGGTACACCATTGCTTCCTCTCTTATCCGATATAATTCCAATATGTTCTTGCTTATCTAAGATTACAATATCACCTCGTTGCCACTGGACAAGGTTATTTTTATCATTAGGTATCACTTGAGTATTTAAGTTTAATGCATGCTTTTTAAAATAAATTTCAAGATTTTTTACTCGTCTAAAGTCTATGTTTGGGTCTGGAATTTTCACTGATTCTGAGTAATCTTTTGGATTTTGTTTAATATCATTATCTACTGCAGTTTTTAAATTATATCCTGCATGTTTTAAAGCTCTCCATATAACATCAGTACAAACACCTTCATTATTTGGTGGATAACCACCAATATAGTAAGCATCCTTATATTTTGTTTTATTAATAGCCTCTTGCTCAGCACCAACAACGATATCATCAAGATCATCAATACCATTTCCATTTTTATCGCTACTACATTTAATATTAGCAATAATAATTTTGGGTTTAATAATAGAAAGTGGATATTTATTAGCTGATTTTCCCCAGAGTAAGATTGCTACTATAGTGATTACAAATAGGCAACATATAACAATAGATAGCTTTTTCATTTTGACACTCCTTGAATGTTTGAATTTCAATTAATTTACACATTTCATAGTATTATTACCATATAAAATATTAAATAAATCATAACATGGTGGGGATAATTTTTCAATTGTACAAAAAAATGTTGCACCAATAATTTATGAAGTCACCAGAGGTAGGGTATTACTCAGCTGAATAATTACAATAAATTTACAAGTGTAAACTTATGTAATATAATAAGTTTATAAAATTATATTGAAAATATTTTTATGGAGGTCCAACCTATGAAAAATAAAAAGTTAATAGCAATTATTGTTGTAATATGTTTAAGTATATTTATTTTAATTACAATAAAATTTTCATGCTTTTCTTATCTAGCTTCAGTAAAAGGTAGTGTTACTTCTAAGGCTAGTAGCAATTCTAATGCAAGTTTCAAGGTTAAAAAGGGAGATAAAATGAGTATTACATTTGATTCTGCAGTTAAACAAGGTAATCTAAAATTGCAATTAACTGATTCAAATGGGAAAGAAATAGAAAAGTTTGATACTAACAAAGAAAACTCAAAACAAATGTATTTTGATAAAGTAGGAGAATACACAATTTCGGCGAATTATAATAATTTTATTGGCGATTATGATATAAAGTGTAGATAAGCAAAATCCATATATATTATAAAGAATATATATGGATTTTTGTATCAATAAACGTCATGTCCCATAGTTTTAATTTATATATTAACTAATTATTCTACTCCCTTAAGAGAGCTTACCATGTCAATTTTTTTGATCTTTTTTGAAAACATAAGATTAACTACGATTGATAGAGATAACGTAATAAATGTACTGATTATAATATTTTTTGGTGTTATAATTGTCATCATGTCAAAGGTATCTCCCATTGAAGTAACCATAGCATCGATAAGTAATTTACCACAAGGTATTCCTAATATAATTCCTATAATTGAAAGCCATATATTCTGGGTTAAAAGAATATGACGAATTTTTTTGGATTTAAAGCCAATGACTTTAAGAGTTGCAAGCTCTCTTTCCATTTCTGTAAATGAAAGAAGACCAAGGTTATAAAGTACAACAACTGCAAGAATAATCGCTGCTACAATAAGTAAAAGAATCATTATATTCATAGATTCAGTCATATCACTCCAGCTTTTTGTTAGCTGATTTTTTGACCAGGATGATGAAATACCAGTATACTTAGCAGTAACTTTTTTTGCTGTGATTATTGATGTTGGTGCGTAATTTTCTCCAAGATTATGAAAAAGATTTTTGGTTATGGTAATACCTTGATTTGTAGGAGTCCTATAAATTTTAGATATAGTTGAGTCGATCCAATGTGATTCTCCATAAATATGCCATTTTATTTTATCACCAATTTTAAAATTAAGAAGATTAGCCATTTTGTAGCTTATTGATATTCCATTTTGAGGAAGATTTATATAATTTCGATATACATCTGTGTTTTTAATAAGAGTTGAATTATCTGTAACTGTTATTGTTGCAGTTTTTTTTATGTTATTAGCTTTAATTTCAATTTGACCTTCCATAATTGCCTGGCCATTTGTTTTATTCATTACAAAAGTGATTTGTTCAGCAGTTGCCTTTTTCTCAACGTTAAGTTTTGTTTCAAACTTGTTAATATCGTAATACTGCCATTTCATAAAGTCATTAAGTGAGTCACGCATTCCAAATGCACATATCAGAAGAGCGGTACAGCTTAAAACTCCCAAAACTGCCATTAGTGAACGAACGTTGCTTCTTGAAATGTCACGAATATTCCATTTAGAATTAAAACTAAGTTTCCTCCAAATCGTAGTTTTTTCTATAAAGCTATGTTTTATTGTCTTTGGAACTTTAGGAAGCAGGGTTTTAGAAGGGGTTTCTGATAAAACGTTTTTGCATGCAAGGTAGGTTACAAGGGTGCAGGCAAAAACAGATAATGCCGCCATTATATAAAACATAGGTGAAATTGAAGGTTTCCATTGTGGCAACGTATAAGTTGATGACATTGCAGGATAAAAAAGTTTTGGAAGTGTAAGTGGCCCTATAATCGCAGCAAGAAATGAACCTAGAAGAGAGATCCAAAATCCATAGGCCATATAATGCCAAAGTATTTTTCTTTTCTTAAAACCTAATGCTTTTAATGTTCCAATTTGAGTACGTTGACTATTAACAATTCTTGACATGGTTGTAAGAATGGTAAGCATTGCAATTGCAAGAAAGGCTACGGGAAAAATAGAACCCATGGATTTATGTTGAGCAATCTCATCTTTAAACATTAAATAACTTCCATGGTTGTCTCTTGTCATGAAAACAGTGTAGTTCCCATTTAAAGTAGAATGGACATCATCCTCAAGATTATTAAAATCTTTTCTATTAGTTTTAAGTAAGATCTGAGTATAAGAAAATTTAATGTTCTTAGGAAAAGCATTATAAGATAGGTATGCGTAGCCGAAGTTAGAGAAGTTAGGAACAAGGTCGCTACCATTAGTAGCATAAACATATTCTGGGCTATAAATTGTTCCAAGAATTTTTTTTGTAATTGGGAAGTTATTATATTTAACTGTGATGGAATCACCAATTTTTAAGCCTTTGGCTTTTGCGAATCTATCATCAAGCCAAATCCCATCTTTTTTTAGAGAAAAGTTTTCACCGCTTACTTTATAAGATTTCGAGATTTGATTTTTTTCAATAAAATTTAGTACTATTGTAGGCTTATTATTAAAGTTGCCCGTGGTATTTAGGGTCAATCTTCTTTCTACAGTTGTAATATCCTTAAGTTTTTTCACAGCTACCGCATCTTCTTTAGAAAAAGATTTTCCATAAATCCATACGTCAGAGAAATTTGTGCTTTCATAATATTTGTCTACATTATTTTGTAGACCTAACCATTCCCCACCAATACCTGTAAATATATAAACACCAAGAAAAGACATGAGAAAAATAGATATAAATTGCATTTTGTGAAGTTGCATATCGCGAAGCATTTTACGAAAAAGCATTACCAATTCACCTCGCTTACTTTAATTGGTTTTTTATTTAGAATAATATCTTGTATTTTACCATTTTTAACTTTAATTATTTTGTCAGCAGCTTGTGCAAGAGCAGAATTATGTGTAACAATAACCACAGTTTTATTTTTTTTATGACTCATACCTTGTAAAAGAGAAAGGATAACAATGCCTGTTTCAGAATCAAGTGCGCCCGTAGGTTCATCACATAAAAGCATTGTAGGATTTTTACATAGCGCCCTTGCAATTGAAACCCTTTGTTGTTCACCTCCTGAAAGCTGAGAAGGGAATTTGTTAATGTGTTCTGAAAGACCTACAGATTCTAGAACCTCCGCTATATTAAGCGGATTTTTTACAATTTCTTTTGTTAAGGCTACATTTTCAAGTACAGTAAGCGTTGGGATAAGGTTATAAAACTGAAATACAAAACCAACATTTTCAGCACGATATTCGGTTAGCTTATTATCATCAAAGCCAGTGATGTTTTCATTGTTTATTAAAATATTACCGTTTGTTGCAAAGTCCATGCCACCTAAAAGGTTAAGTATTGTTGATTTGCCGGCACCGCTGGGACCAAGTATTACAACAAATTCCCCTTCATCTATTGAAAAGCTTATATCATCGGTTGCAAAAAGTTTTTTCCCTCCTAAATCATAGGATTTAGTTACATTTTTAAAAATAATTATATTTTTCATATATTTCCCCCTTATAAAATTAGTTATAATATCTGATGTAAAATGTAGTAACAATTACAATAAGTGTATCTAAGAGATATTATAGCAGTAATGATATTAATTATCAATATCATTACTGCTATAATATTTAGAACTTATTAAAGGTATAGTTTTTAAAATAACTTTATGAAACGGATTTAAAACTTTTTTGTATTGTAGTAATATAATCTTAATGTGAAAAATAATGTAAAACATGGAATACTGCAATGTGACAATTATTTATGAGGAGGACTAAATAATGAAATTTACCAATGGACATTTGCTTATAAAAAAGGGGGATAAAATAATTAATCCACAAGTGGCTTATGAATCTGTTATTAAAAGAAGTGAGCAAATGGAGATGTATGGCAGTGTGACATGTGGCAAGCCGGAATGGGTATAGTAGATTTTACAAATCCGCAAGCTGTACTATGGTATCAAAATGAATTAGAAAAATTAATAGATATGGGTATAGATGCATTTAAAACAGATTTTGGTGAAAGAATTCCAACTGATGTAGTTTATTATGATGGATCTGATCCTAAAAAGATGCACAATTACTATACTTATATTTATAATAAGACTGTTTTTGATTTGCTGAAAAGAAAAAAAGGAGAAGATAAAGCAGTACTATTTGCTAGGTCTGCAACTGTAGGTGGACAAAAGTTTCCAGTACATTGGGGTGGAGATTGTACCTCAAGTTATACTTCGATGGCAGAATCTTTAAGAGGGGGACTATCTCTAACTTTATGTGGGTTTGGGTTCTGGAGCCATGATATAGGTGGATTTGAAAATGGAACTACAGCTGATTTATATAAGAGATGAACGCAATTTGGACTACTATCAACTCATAGTAGATATCATGGAAGTGGTGAGTATAGCGTGATTCTAAGGAACACTGAAAAATTAGAATATATTTCCACAGGACAATATTCCTATGTGCCAGATGAGGTAAAGATAGTTTTAAATAGTAGTACACTTATTATTAAATTGTAGCATTTTTATATTAGGAGTTAAAGCAGTGAGAGAACATTTTGAGTTCTTCAAAAACCTTAGTATAAACTGAAATTCAAAATGGATTTTACTGTGTGAGCCTGAGAATAAGTCCCCATTTATATATTAGACTTATAGAAGTTAAATCAATAAGAAAATTTGTGAATTATAAGGGATTTAGCCATAAGACTTTTAACTTTAGGCATCTTTAAAGAAATAACAAGTCAAAGATTCTGATGGTATTGACTTGTTATTTTTTTAAAGATGCCTTATAAAGTGAAATTATAAAGTGAAATTATAAAAATCAATTAGATAATGGTAAAAATTGGAGGAATCGAATTAGCCCTTATCTTTATAGAATATCAGTAATAAAAGATGATAAAAAAGAGAAATATGTTAATCGTAAATATATATAATATTTGTTGTTTTTTATATAATATGTAATGATGCATGTGATATACAAAAATAGTAAACTTTTAATTGTAACAGAAACGTTTACAGTGACAAATATAAATATACTAAAAAGGGTTAAAAGGGAGAAAAGTAAATGAGAAAGACTAAAACATTTTTAAGCATTCTCTTAACAGGCGTAATGGCTTTAAGTCTTTTTACGGGATGTGGTAGTAGTACTAATGAAACAAGCAGTGATTCAAGTGATGGTAAAACCAAGGACTTTTCAGTCTTCTATGCAAGTGCACAAAAGGAAATTCCCCAAAACAACAGATTAAAAAATGTAATTGAAAAAAAAATAGGAGCTAAACTAAATGAATCATTTCTTACAGGTCAAACAGCTAAAGAAAGAATAGGCGTAATGATAGCTGGTGGTCAATATCCAGATTTTATAGATGGAGTTCAAGGAACACAAGCGTTATTAGATGCTCATGTCCTTGTTCCAATAGATAAGTATTGGGATAAATATCCTAATATCAAAAACTTTTATTCAAAGAGTGATTGGAATAAGTTAAGACAATCTGATGGACATATTTACTTTATAAATCAATTTGGAACTACTCAAGGAAAAGATATGACAAGAGATTATGGTGATGAAGCTTTTTGGCTTCAAAAAGCGGTTGTAGTGTGGGCTAATTATCCTAAAATTAAAACTGTAGATCAATACTTTGATTTAATTGAAAAATATAAGAAAGCGCATCCAACAATAAATGGACAATCAACCATAGGATTTGATATTTTATGCGATGGTGGTAACAGTTGTGGTTTCTGTTTGGAAAATCCACCTCTATTTCTAGCAGGGTATCCTAATGAGGGGAAGGCAATTATAGATAAAAAAACATTAACAGCTAAAATATACGATTCAATTCCAGAAGCAAAGGCGTATTTCCAAAAGCTAAATGAAGAATATAATAAGGGAATTGTAGACCCCGAAACATTTACAGCATCTAGTGATCAATATGTTTCTAAGCTTTCCACAGGCAGAGTTCTTGGTATGATTGACCAACATTGGCAATTTGTTAATGCAGAATCCGAACTAAAGCAAAGAAACTTAGATGAAAGAACTTATGTACCATTTGAATTAACTATTGATCCTAATGTTAAACCTCATTATAGGTCAATGCCAGCATTAAATGCAGGTGATGGTATTGGAATTACAACTAGTTGTAAAGATGTACAAGGTGCATTAAAACTAATTAACGATTTATTATCTCCGGAAGTATTGACGTTAAGAAATTGGGGGGAAAAGAACGTTGATTATCAAGTAGATAGTAAGGGTGTATATTCTAGGAACGAAAAACAAAGGAAAGAAAGTAGAAATCAAGATTGGGTTAATGCTAATATGTGTCCTTACGGAGGCTTTCCCAATTATACTGGTACTCAAAAAGATGGAATTAATGCTATGTCACCAGCACAACAACCAGGTGAATTCACTGCAACCTTAACTGATGTAGATAAAAAGGTTCTTAATGGATATGGATATAAGAAATGGACAGATTTTTGTCTAGCACCAGATGCAAAGAATGAACCTTGGTTCCCTATTTACTCATATGTTAATATATTGCCAGCAAATAGTCCAGCAGCAATAGCACTTCAAAAAATTGATGATGTTAAAAAGCAATGGCTTCCAAAAGTTATTATGGTAAGCCCTAGTGTATTTAATTCTAATTGGAATCAATATCAAACATCACTAACAACTGGGGCTGATGTTAATTCATATGAAGACGCACTTACAAAAGAGGTCAGAAGAAGAGTAAAAGCATTTAGTGGTAAATAAGTATTAGATATTGCTAAAAATTTGAGAAATCAAATTAACACTTATCCTTATAGAATATCGGTAATAAAGGATAATAGACAAAAATATATGATAAATGTAAAAAAAATATATATAATATTTGTTATTTTTCATATAATTTGTAAGGTTGTGGATGACATGCAACGATGGTAAACTTTACATTGTAAACGAAAAACGTTTACAACAGCAAATATAAATACACTATAAAAAAAGAATTAAGAGGGGGAAAAGTGAATGAGAAAGACTAAAACATTTTTAAGCATTCTCTTAACAGGAGTAATGGCTTTAAGTCTTTTTACGGGATGTGGTAGTGGTACTAATGAAACAAGCAGTGATTCAAGTAATGGTAAAATTAAAGAATTTTCAGTATTTTACGCAAATGCAGGAAAGGAAATTCCAAAGACCAACAGATTAAAAAAAGCAATTGCAAAAAAAATAGGAGCTAATCTAACTGAATCATTTCTTACAGGTCAAACAGGTAAAGAAAGAGTAGGAGTAATGATTGCTGGTGGTCAATATCCAGATCTTATAGATGGAGGTGAAGCAACACAAGCGTTATTAGATGCTCATGCATTTGTTCCAATAGACAAATATTGGGATAAATATCCTAACATTAAAGCTTTTTATTCAAAGAATGATTGGAATAAGTTAAGACAATCTGATGGACATATTTACTTTATAAATCAATTTGGGGCTAATCAAGGAAAAGATATGAGAACAGATTATGGTGATGAAGCTTTTTGGCTTCAAAAAGCAGTTGTGGTGTGGGCTAATTATCCTAAGATTAAAACTCTAGATCAATACTTTGATGTAATTGAAAAATATAAGAAAGCTAATCCAACAATAAATGGACAACCAACCGTAGGATTTGATATTTTAAGCGATGGCGGTAGTAGCTGTGGTTTCTGTTTGGAAAATCCACCTCAATTCCTAGCAGGATATCCTAATGATGGGAAGGCGATTGTAGATAAAAAAACATTAACAGCTAAAAGCTACAATTCAATTCCAGAAGCAAAGGCGTATTTCCAAAAGCTAAATGATGAATATAATAAAGGAGTTGTAGACCCAGAAACATTTACAGCATCTCACGATCAATATATTTCTAAGCTTTCCACAGGCAGAGTCCTTGGAATGATTGACCAACATTGGCAATTTCAAGACGCAGAAACTGCACTAAAAACAAGAAACTTAGATGAAAGAACTTATGTACCATTTGAATTAACTATTGATCCTAATGTAAAACCACATTATAGATCAATGAACGCATTAAATGCAGGTAGTGGTATTGGAATTACAACTAGTTGTAAAGATGTACAAGGTGCTTTAAAAGCACTGAATGATTTATTATCACCGGAAGTATTGACATTAAGAAATTGGGGACAAAAGGATGTTGATTATCAAGTAGATAGTAAAGGTGTATATTCTAGAAATGAAAAACAAAGGAAAGAAAACAGAAATCAAGATTGGGTTAATGCTAATATGTGTGTTTATTCAGGACTTCCTAATTATACTGGTACGCAAAAAGATGGAATTAATGCTATGGCACCAGCACAACAACCAGGTGAATTCACTGCAACCTTAACTGATGTAGATAACAAGGTGCTTAATGGATATGGATATAAGAAATGGACAGATTTTGGTCCAGAACCAGATCCAAAGAATGGACCTTGGTTTCCAATTTACTCATATGTTAACGCATTGGCAGCAAGTAGTCCAGAAGCTATAGCAAGTCAAAAAATGGATGATGTAAAAAAACAATGGCTTCCAAAAGTTGTTATGGGAAGCACAAGTGGATTTAATTCTAATTGGAATCAATATCAAACATCATTAGCAACTGGGGCTGATGTAAAGGCATATGAAAATGCACTTACAAAAGAGGTTAGAAGAAGAGTAAAAGCATTTGGTGATAAATAAGTATTAGATAATAAGGGGGGTATCTTTTTAGGTGCCCCTATTATTAAAAAATTACAAGTAAAAGGAGAGTAAAATGGAAATAAAAGCAGAATATAAGAAATCGAATCTAGAAATGCCTCCTAAAAAAAATATATTTAAAAAAATGATGAAGCAAAAGTCATTAATTATTATGTCTATTCCATTTGTTATATATATAGGTATATTTGGTTATATACCTCTTGTTGGTTGGCTTATGGCATTTCAAAATTTTAGTCCGTCAAAAGGACTGTTTAATCAAACATGGTGTGGACTTAGTCAATTTAAATTTTTATTTGCTGATCCAACTTTTTTAAATGTAATAAGAAATACCTTATGTATGAGTTTAATTAATTTAGTATTAGGTTTCGTTTGTTCTATAGGTTTCGCATTATTACTCAATGAGATGAGGATAGTTATAGCTAAGAGATTTGTACAAACAGTTTCTTACCTACCTCACTTTCTTTCATGGATAATTGTAACTGGTATTGTAGCAGATGTTCTTTCACCAGGAACGGGTATCATTAATCATATTTTACTTGGATTACACTTTATTAAGATGCCAATCAATTTTTTTGCACACACTCAATATTTTTGGGGCATTGTAGGTATAACTAATGTTTGGAAAGAAGTAGGATGGGAAAGTATTATTTACCTTGCAGCTATTACGGCTATAAACCCTGAATTATATGAAGCAGCAGACATTGATGGCGCAGGTAGATTTCAAAAAATGTTACATGTAACATTGCCAGGAATTAAAGCTACAATATTTATATTATTAATAATGAATGTAGGCAACATTGTAAATGCAGGTTTTGAAATACAGTACTTGTTAGGGAATGGTCTTGTTCAGAGTGTAGCTCAAACCATAGATATTTTTGTATTGAAATATGGTATTGGTTTAGGGAACTACTCATTAGCTACTGCGGCAGGTATTTTTAAAAGTGTAATTAGTATAACGTTAGTAGTTTTAGCAAATAATTTCGCAAAATCAGTTGGAGAAGAAAGGCTATTCTAAGGAGGTTAACTTATGAAAAGAGCACGAAAAAAAAGTAAGTCAGATATAATATATGGCACTATTATAGGAATATTTATGACACTGTTTGTAATTGTAACACTATATCCTATATTGAATACATTGGCTGTTTCGTTTAATGATGGCATTGACTCTGTAAGAGGTGGCATATATTTGTTACCAAGAGTGTTTACCCTTAAAAATTATCAAACTGTATTAAGTAATGAAAACTTAAAGCAGGCAGCGGTTATTTCAGTTTCAAGAACTGTAATTGGCACAGTATTACAAGTGTTTTTGACAGCAATGCTAGCATATGTTCTAAGTAGAAAGGAATTTATGTTCAAAAAACAACTTTCAATTCTATATGTACTTACAATGTATGTTGGTGGTGGATTGATTCCAACATATATATTAATGAAAAACTTACATTTATTTAATAACTTTTTGGTTTATATTATACCGGGACTCGTAAGTGCATTTAATATGATAGTTATTAGAACTTATATTTGCGGATTACCAGATAGTTTGGTGGAATCAGCTAAAATTGATGGTGCAGGGGAGTTTAGAATCTTTATTCAAATTATATTGCCTTTGTGTAAACCAGTGCTAGCTACAATTGCATTATTTATAGCAGTTGGGCAATGGAATTCATGGTTTGATTCAATGATCTACTGTGCAGGAAGTCCATCTTTGACAACACTTCAATATGAACTTATGAAATTGTTATCATCTACGACAACTTTAAGTTCTAGTTCGGCTGCAACAGATGTGCTGCAACAACAAAGTAATGTGGTAACACCAATGTCTATTCGTGCAGCTATTACTATTGTAACAGCATTACCAATTGTTTGTTTATATCCTTTCCTACAAAAATACTTTGTAACAGGTCTTACTATAGGAGGAGTAAAAGAATAATGAGTGCTTATGAGACGGATGTTTATAATAATGTATTTGCAGAGTATGGATATTCTAGTAAAGAAATAGAATATAGGCTCGAGAAAATTTATAATATCGTTTTTTATGGAAATGACAATGAAAGATTATATCATCCCTTTGGGGATGATATGGCATACTTCTTAGATACAGGTAACAATGATGTTAGAACAGAAGGTATGTCTTATGCTATGATGATGTGCGTTCAACTAAATATGAAGAAGGAATTTGATTGTCTTTGGAAATGGGCAAAAACCTATATGTACTTGGAAAGTGGCTACAATAAAGGGTATTTCGCCTGGTCTGTAAACCCTAATGGAGAAAAAAATTCAGATGGACCGGCTCCTGACGGAGAGGAATATTTTGCAATGGCATTATTTTTTGCTTCCAATAGATGGGGAGATGGAGAAGGGATTTTCAATTATTCAATAGAAGCTAAAGAACTTCTATATAAATGTGTTCACAAAGGGGAAAGGGAACTAGGAAATCCTATGTGGGATCCTAAAAATAAATTAATAAAATTTGTACCAGGAGTTAATTTTACAGATCCGTCCTATCATTTACCACATTTTTATGAATTATTTTCTATTTGGGGTGAAGAAGATGATCATGAATTTTGGAAAGAAGCTGCAAAAAGTAGTAGAGAATTTTTAAAAAAAGCTTGTCATCCTGTTACAGGGCTTGCAGCTGAATATAGTGAATATGATGGGTCGCCTTATGTAAAAGATAATCACGATAGATATTATAGTGATTCATATAGAGTAGCAGCAAATTTAGGGCTATCCTATGAATGGTTTGAAAATTCAGGGTGGGAATGCCAATGCGCAGATAAGATTCAAACTTTCTTCTGCGAAACAGTTAAAGGCAAAAATGATTTAGTGTATAAAATAGATGGAACTATCATTGAAGAAAAAGCATTACATCCAGTAGCTATTATAGCAACTAATGCAATGGCTTCCCTTGCCAGCAAAGGAAAATATAGAAAAGAATGTGTTGATTTATTTTGGAATACACCTTTAAGGACAGGTGAAAGAAGATATTATGACAATTGTTTATATATTTTTTCTTTTTTAGCATTAAGTGGAAAATACAGAATCTGGAAGTAAATAATACTTCTATTTAGTTACATTTACAGTATGTCCGTTTTATACAGATATAATACATATTAAAGCCACAAGATCTTATTTGATTTCTTGTGGCTTTAAGATGTATCATAAATGTGAATTGATACATAAATTTTTTATAAAAAGGGATAAATATGAAGAATAATGGTAGATTAAATAATTGTAGCATTAAGTCAAAATTATCAATCATATATATATTTTGCGTATTAATTCCTATGATTGTTACTAATTCTATTTTTTATATAACTATAAAAAGCAATGATGTGAAAGAACAGAAAATAAATATGGATTATGCTATAAATAGGGTTAAATATAACTTAAGAGCCGTACTAGATGATTGTGTATTAGTATCAAATCACCTAAATAGTGATGTATCTTTAAATAATTTTATTACTGAAAAATATAATAATACTCTTGAATATTATGAAAAATATAACTCTTTATTACAAAATAATGTAATCAACTATTATTATAATTCACAGCATGTATATCAAGTTACAATATATACAAATAATGATACGATAACCAATAGTAATAATTTCAGATTATTAACGCCACAAATTAAAGATAGTGATTGGTACAAGAAATTTAGTAGAAATAATAAGCAAATGACTATTTCAGTTTATTATGATAACGATAAAGATCATCTATTAACTAGTAATACGAATAGAACTATTAGTATTATTAGAAAGATGGATGGTCTCGGGAAAGAAAATGGAAATATTTTAAAGATAGATGTAGATTATAATGTACTACTTAACGAAATGTTAAACGAAAAAATGAATGGTAATTTGTACATTTATAATAAAAAATATATTTTGTTTTCAAATAAAACATCAAATTCTACATTGAACCAATTCGACACAATAGATCATATAGAAAAAAAAGCAGTTAATTCAAAAGGATCTTTTAATTTTAAGATAGCCAATGAAGATTGGAATATTATTGTAACAGAAAATAAAGGCAACCCATTATCAGAAATTATTGAGTCAAAAGAAATATTGTTTGGCTTAATAATTTTAAATTTGTTATTACCTACAATTATTATTACTCTAGTGTCACACTCCATCAGATATAGAGTAACATTACTTGGTATGTACTTAGGTAAAGTGGAGAATGAGGAATTTTTTACAATTGAAGGTAGCTCTGGAAAGGATGAAATAGGAAACCTAATTCGTAGTTATAATATAATGGTTTTAAAAATTAAGGAGCTAATAGAAGTAGTGTTTAAGAGAGATGCGGAAAAGCAACGGCTAGAATTAGCTAAAAAGCAAGCTGAATTAAAAGCATTACAAAGTCAAGTAAATCCTCATTTTATGTTTAATACTCTTGAAAGTATTCGTATGCGAAGTTTGATTAAAGGGGAGGATGAAACCGCGGACATAATTGAGAATTTATCAATATTGCTACGAAAGACAATAAATTGGGGAGAAGATTATATTTCCATTGAAGATGAGATACTTTTTGTAGAAAATTATATTCAAATTCAAAAGTATCGTTTTGGAGATAAATTATCTTTTAGTTCTTATGTTATGAAAGTATGCAAGAATATAAAAATCCCAAAGCTATCTATTTTAGGCTTTGTTGAAAATGCATGTGTTCATGGTGTAGAAGAGGTCTCTCATAATGCAAGTATTAATATTAATGTATATAAAGATGAAAAAAATTTATTCATAGAAATTTCAGACACAGGAGGTGGAATGGATAAGGAAAAACTAAATTTAATTAGAGATAAATTAAGAAATGCAAAAATGGACATGCTAAATAACAGTAAAAGTACTGGGATTATTAATACGTACATGCGTATACAAATGTATTGCAATAATAACATGAAATTTCAAATTGATAGCCATTTAAAGAAAGGAACAGAAGTTACAATACAGATTTATATTGATAAATTAAGTCAAAACAATGATGTATTTGATAATAATAATAATTAATATTAAGGTGGGGAGTAGTATGATTAAAATCCTAATAGTTGATGATGAACCATTTATTAGACAAGGATTAAAGATTCTAATCCATTGGGAGCAATACGGTTATGAAATTGTAGGTGATGCTGCAAATGGTATTGAAGCCATAAAAGAATTAGAGAAAAAAGAAATTGATTTAATTATAGTTGACATAAAGATGCCTGAAATGAATGGTATTGAATTAATTGAGTATGTACGTGTTAACATATCAACAAGAGTAAAATTTATAGTATTAAGTGGTTTTTACGAGTTTGAATATGCTAAGAAGGCAATTAAATATAATGTAACGGATTATATTTTAAAACCAATTCAAAAACATGAGTTAATTAAAGTATTAAAAAGCTTTAAAGAAGAGTATCTTAAACAAGAAAGTCGTAAAACAATGCAAAAAATAAAAGATAAAGCTGTATATGATAGTTATTTAAATGAAATTATACAAGGAAAATGTAATAAAGTAAATTTAGAGTATGTTAACAGATGTCAAAATTTCTCGGAAAGATTGCGATATATAATTATCGAAATTAGTTATTATAATGATAATTGTAATAACATCTCTGAAGACAAAAAAATAGAAGTGCAACAAAGAATATACCAAAACATTATTACATGGCTAGGAGAAAATTATTATAATGTAATCATTGATGGCAGTAAGTATACAGATTGTTATGATATTGGTTTTATTTATGATAAAAGGTTATCAAAAGAGCAAGGTATAAGTGAAAAGGAGTATATTACTAAATTGCAAATGATGATAAATGAAAATGAAAAATACGATTTTTATATTTATATTGGACAGAAAGTAAACAGTATTAAAGAATTGTCAATATCATATAAGACTGCAACCGTATCTAAATTATTTTCAAATTTTTCAAACGAAAATAATATTTCATATTATGAGGAAATCACTGGAAAAAAAGAATTTAATTATAATATGGAAAAGTTATATATTGACAATTTAATTCATGAAATTGAAGAAAACAATGATGAAGAGATTATAAAGTGTGTTGACAAAGTTTACAATAGTTTTAAAGAATACAAGATAGATTTGGATGTTATAAAGATAAATATTAACTATTTATTATTTAATATTATTAATATTGCAAAAGAATTAGATTCAGAAGTTAATCAAGAGGAAGTAATTAAATATATTAGTTCAATTTCTTTTGAACAAATGATAAGTAGAGGAAGTGCAGAGCATTTGAAAAGTTTTTCTTTAGAGTTTTCAGAATATTTAAATCAATTGAGGCGAAATTCAGTTCAAGGAATTTTAAATAAAATTGATAAGGAAATCTCAGAACATTATATGGAAAAGCTTAGTCTAAAATATTTAAGTGAAAAATATTTTATTAATTGCGCTTATTTAGGACAAGTCTTTAAAAAACACTATAATGTGTCATTTAATGACTACTTAAATTCATATAGAATTGAAAAAGCTTCTCAGCTACTTAAACGAAGTGACGATAAGATTTATAAAATAGCGGAGAAAGTTGGTTACAATAATACTGATTATTTTATAAATAAGTTTGTTAAATTAAAAGAAAAAACACCATTGCAATATAGAAAAAAGTTTTTTTGCAGGTGAAATTGTAAGTTCAAGAGGATAAATTTTGTCTATGATTATATAAGTAATTTCTTGTAAAGTTGACCTCCGATTAGATATCATTAAAGCAAGATAAAATATGTGTAAAAGAGGAGATATTATGTGTAATAATGGAAGAATCACCCATGAATGTGCTTTAGAGAAAGCAAAAGAATTAGTTTCTAAAATGACACTTGAAGAGAGAGCAGGACAATTACTTTATAATGCCCCGGCTATAAAACGTTTAAATATACCAAAGTATAATTGGTGGAATGAAGGTCTTCATGGTGTAGCAAGGGCAGGTACAGCAACAGTATTTCCTCAATCTATTGGGCTAGCGGCTATGTTTGATAATGAATTATTGGAGAAAATAGCAAAAATTATAGCAACTGAAGGTCGTGCCAAGTACAATGAGAATTCTAAGAAAGGTGACAGAGATATTTATAAAGGCTTAACATATTGGTCTCCCAATGTAAATATTGTCCGTGACCCAAGATGGGGACGAGGACATGAAACATATGGAGAAGACCCTTATTTAACTTCTAGATTAGGAGTGGCTTTTGTTAAAGGTTTACAAGGTGATGGAAAGTATTTAAAAACAGCAGCATGTGCTAAACACTTTGCAGTACATAGTGGACCAGAAAGTTTAAGGCATGAATTTAATGCTGTTGTAAGTAAAAAAGATTTATTTGAAACTTATTTACCAGCCTTTGAAGCTTGCGTTAAAGAGGCTGATGTTGAAGCTGTAATGGGAGCATATAATCGTACCAACGATGAACCTTGCTGTGGAAGTAAACTTTTGTTAAAGGATATTTTAAGAGGAAAATGGCAATTTAAAGGACATGTAGTATCTGATTGCTTGGCTGTTGAAGACTTTCATTTAAATCATAAGGTTACAAAAACTGTTACTGAATCAGCAGCTCTTGCAATAAAAAATGGCTGCGATTTAAATTGCGGGAAAGTATATCTTCAAATGTTATCGGCACTCGAAGAAGGTCTGGTATCAGAAGAAGATATAACAATAGCCGCAGAGAGATTAATGGCAACAAGAATTAGATTAGGAATGCTAGATGAAAAATGTGAATATAACAAAATACCTTACGAAATGAATGACTGCAAAAAACATCATGAAGTTTCATTAATGGCTTCAAGAAAATCTATAGTAATGTTAAGAAATAATGGATTACTTCCATTAGATAAATCTAAAATAAAATCTATTGGAGTTATTGGACCAAATTCAAATAGTGAATTAATGCTTAAGGGAAATTATTTTGGGACTGCCTCTAAGTACATTACAATACTAGAAGGAATTCATGAAGCTGTAGATGAAGAAGATATTAGAATATTTTATTCTGAAGGTTGTCATCTTTATAAAGACAGGGTTTCAGATTTAGCAGAAGCAGATGATAGAATGGCTGAAGCAATTACTGCTGCTAAACATAGCGATGTGATCATTCTTTGCTTAGGCTTAGATTCCTCAATTGAAGGAGAACAAGGAGATGCTAGTAACAGTGATGGTGCAGGAGATAAATTAAACTTAAATTTACCAGGAAAGCAGCAAGAATTGCTTGAAAAAGTAATTGCAACTGGCAAACATGTCATAGTAGTACTTGGAGGTGGAAGTGCATTGACTCTACAAGGACAAGAAGAAAATTGTGATGCTATTTTAGATGCATGGTATCCAGGTAGTTATGGCGGTAGAGCTGTAGCTGATATATTATTTGGAAAATGCTCACCAAGTGGTAAATTACCTGTAACTTTCTATAAAACTGTTGAGGAATTACCGAAATTCACTGATTACTCTATGAAAAATAGAACTTATCGTTATATGAAGAATGAAAGTCTATATCCATTTGGTTATGGTTTAACGTATTCACATGTTGAATTATCTGACTTATCAGTATCTGATATTATTAAAGATTTTCATGGTGTCAATGTAAGCGTAAAAATCACTAATACAGGCAATTATGATATAGATGAAGTAGTTCAATGTTATGTAAAGGATCTTGAATCACAATTTGCAGTAAATAATTATAGTTTATCAGGATTTAAACGTGTTGCACTTAAAAAGGGTGAAAGTAAAACAGTATCAATTAAAATAGATAGAAAATCCTTTGAAGTCGTTAATGCTGAAGGTAAAAGAATCCTTGATAGTAAGAACTTTAAGCTATTTACCGGTATATCACAATCCGATAGTAGAAGCACCAAACTTACAGGGATCATTCCATTAGAGGCTAATATTCGTTTATTATAAGGTATTAGGAGAGTTGATATTAAAATGATAAATAAAAAAAGTAAATTGTATTCTTGTTGGCTAAGCCATAGTAATATTAAAAATAGTAGATATAAAGAATATGCTGAAAATGTATTTGTTTCTTATAAAAGTGAAATTATAGATTCAGCATTATCTGAACTTGAAAGGGCATTAAAACAAATCAGTGATATTAAAAAGCTGAATTTGATTAATAAAGGTGAAAAGGATATTAAAGAGGGTAAATATATAAAACTCTCGAAAACCCAAGATGAAAGCTTAATCAATGATGGGTACAAAATAAAATATGATATAACTAATGGGGCAAATGAATGTATAAATGTTTCAGCTAAGAACGATAATGGTATTCTTTATGGGGTATTTGCATTACTTCGTTTATTTGAACAAAATAAGCAGATTGGGGGTATAGAAATTGTAGAAAATCCCCAAAAAAATATTAGGATGATAGATCATTGGGATAATATTGATGGAACTGTTGAGCGTGGTTTTGCAGGTGTTTCTATATTATTTCAAAGTCGACGAAATAAAGATATTATGAATGAAATTATGAATACAATAGGTGGTATAGCAGGAGCCAGTGAAGCACTAAGAAAAGGATTTAATGATAAATATGAAGTAGCGTCGGATTTAGATAGGATTAATGATTATGCAAGAATGCTCTCTTCCATTGGAATTAATGGAGTAATTATTAATAATACTAATGTTCATGAAGCAGAAACCTATTTAATTGATGACAGGATTAACATTGTAAAAATTATTAGTGATGTATTTAACAAATGGGGAATTAAAACTTATTTGAGTATAAATTTTGCATCACCAATTACTTTAAATGGTGTAGATACTTGTGATCCTTTAGATGAGAGGGTAAAAGAATGGTGGAACAAAAAAGTTCAATATGTATATAGCGTAATTCCAAAGCTAGGTGGCTTTATGGTAAAGGCTGATTCAGAGGGGAGACCAGGACCATTTACTTATGGACGTAATCATGCAGATGGAGCAAATATGCTTGCAAGTGTCCTCTTGCCATATGGCGGAATATTAATATGGAGGTGCTTTGTATATAACTGCAGACAGGATTGGAGAGATTATTCAATAGATAGAGCTAAGGCTGCATATGATTGTTTTATGCCTTTAGACGGAGACTTTTTAGCAAATGTCTATTTGCAAATTAAAAATGGACCAGTGGACTTCCAAGTTAGAGAACCAATATCTCCACTATTTGGAGCAATGGATAAGACTAATAAATTAATGGAACTTCAAATAACTCAAGAATACACGGGGCAGCAGAAGCACATATGCTTTTTAATTCCTTGGTGGAAAGAGATATTAAGCTCTCAAACCTTTGCAAAAGGCAATAAGGAAGAAAGTAAACTAGGTGAAAGCAGTGTAGCTAAGAGAATTCATGGAATTGCGGCAATAGTAAATGTAGGTAACGATGAGAATTGGACAGGACATTTTTTGGCTCAAGCAAATCTTTATGGATATGGACGACTTGCATGGAATAGTGAAATTACAAGTGAAGAAATTGTAGAAGAATGGATTATTCTTACTTTTGGAGATAACCCATTAGTTATGAAAAATGTAAAGGAAATATTAATGAATTCTTGGCAAAACTATGAAAAATATACAGCACCACTAGGTATAGGTTGGATGGTGTCAGCAGGGGACCACTATGGGCCAGATGTAGATGGATATGAGTTTTCACCTTGGGGAACATACAATAGAGCAGACTGCAGAGGAATTGGAATTGATCGTACTCTAGAGAGTGGCACAGGATATGTAGCACAATATAATGAACCACTTAAAAGTCAATATAATAACTTAGAAACCTGTCCAGATGAACTGCTATTGTTTTTTCACCATGTTTCTTATACCTATGTATTGAAATCAGGAAAAACTGTAATTCAGCATATTTATGATACACATTTTGAAGGTTTTGAAGCAGTAGAAAAATTTATTAATAAGTGGAAGCAGCTAGAAGCTATTATAGATAAAAATGTGTATGCTCAAGTCCTTGAAAGACTCAATATACAATTAGATAGTGCCAGAGATTGGAGAGATCAAGTCAATACGTATTTTTATAGAATGTCTGGAATAGAGGATGAGAAGGGAAGAAAAATATACTAGTGCGGGATTTCTATGGAAATGAAAAGCAGTAATTTATATATATTGGCAACGATTACATGATGAAAATTACAAAAATAGAGGAGAGAGAATTATGAAAAGTTTTAAGAATCCAATACTTCCGGGGTTTTATCCAGATCCATCCATTTGCAGAGTTGAGGAAGACTACTATTTAGTTACTTCATCATTTGCTTATTATCCAGGTGTACCGATTTTTCACAGTAAGGATTTGGTAAATTGGAGACAAATAGGACATGTTCTTGATAGACCATCTCAGCTTCCACTAGATGGACAAGAACAATCAGCTGGTATTTTTGCACCAACAATTAGATATAATGCCGGCGTTTTTTATATGATAACAACAAATATTGGAGCAGGAGGAAACTTTATAGTCACTGCAACAAATCCTGAGGGACCATGGTCAGAACCTTATTATTTAAATGCTCCAGGTATTGATCCATCTTTGTTTTTTGATGATGATGGTAAAGCTTATTATACTGGAACTAGACCAGCGCCAGAAGGCGAAAAGTATAGTGGTAATTGGGAAATATGGCTTCAAGAACTTGATTTGCAAACTATGAAATTAATTGGTGAATCATTTGGACTATGGAGAGGAGCCTTAAGAAAGGCTATTTGGCCTGAGGGACCTCATGTTTATAAAATTAATGGAATGTATTATCTTATGATTTCTGAAGGGGGCACGGGGCCACAGCACGCAGTTTCAATAGCACGAAGCAATGTGGTCAATGGATCCTATATTGGGAATCCTGGAAACCCAATACTAACCCACAGACATTTAGGAAAAGATTACCCAATTGTAAATGTTGGACATTGTGATTTTGTGGAAACTCAAAATGGCGAATGGTGGATAGTAGCACTTGCATCCCGTATTTATGGTGGATATTATCGCAATCTAGGAAGAGAAACATATCTGGTTCCAGTTACATGGGAAGATGGTTGGCCTGTAATGAGTCCAGGGACTGGAAAAGTAGAAGAGACTTATGCTATGCCTAATTTACCAGAAAGCGAAGTTTCTATTCCTTTAGAGTGTGATGATTTTAATGGAACTGTTCTAGATTCCAAGTGGAATTTTTTACGTACACCAAGAGAAAAATTTTTCAGCCTATCTGATCGTCAAGGCTATTTGAGCTTAAATCTTAGACCGGAGAGGATAACGGAGCTAGTAAACCCAAGCTTTATTGGGAGAAGGCAACAACATATAAATTTTTCAGCTAGTACTTTAATGGAATTTAGTCCATTAAATGAAAATGAAGTAGCGGGTATTGTATTATTACAAAGCAACGCTTTTAACTTTAGCTTTGTTTATGCTAAAAGTGGTGATAAAACAGTAATCAGATTAATTAAATGCACAGCTGGAAAAGAGGAGATACTCAAGCAGCAAGCTGTGTGTTCAGAAAAACTATATCTAAAGGTCGAAGCATATGGTCAGAATTATAGTTTCTATTACGGAGAAAAATCAGATCTATATAATATTCTAATAAACAATGTAGACGGCAGAATCTTAAGCACTGATGTTGCTGGAGGTTTCGTTGGGACGGAGATAGGACTATATGCAAGTTCAAATGGTATAAATAGTGATAATAAGGCTTACTTTGATTGGTTTAAATATACAGAATTATAACCGGTGATGGGAGATATCCATACAACGAATAATATCCATAGATTAAGAAAGGAAACTTTAATATGAGAAGTAATCCAATTATTTGGGCTGACTATCCAGATATCGATATAATACGTGTAGGGGATACTTATTACATGGTTAGTACTACGATGCATTTTATGCCAGGCTGTGTAATATTGCGCTCCTATGACCTTATCAACTGGGAGGTAGTAACCTATGTTTATGATGCTTTGGAAGATACACATAACCAAAAACTTGATGATGAAAAACACATTTATGGAAAGGGGATGTGGGCGGCTTCCCTTCGTTATCATAAGGGTGAATTTTATGTATGTTTCGTAGCAAATGATACACATAAAACTTATTTATTTACAGCCTATGATATTAATGGTCCTTGGAAAAAACAAACTATTGAAGGATTTTATCATGATTGCTCTTTACTGTTTGATGATGATGAAAGAATTTATATTATTTATGGCAATACCGAGATTCATCTTATGGAATTGAAGAATGACCTTTCCGGTCCTAATCCAGGCGGATTGAATCGGATTATAGTGAAAGAGAATGAGCCTCATTATGTTGGATATGAAGGTTCCCATCTCTATAAAATTAACGGTAAATACTATGCATTTTTTATACACATGCTGAAGTCCAAGGGTCGTAGAACAGAAGCATGTTTTGTGGCGGATTCTCTGGAAGGTGAATTTACTGGCGCAGAGGTTTTTGATGACGATATGGGATATCACAATTCAGGTATTGCACAAGGAGGTATTGTGGATACGCCTGAGGGTAAATGGTATTCCATATTGTTTCAGGATCATGGCGCAGTTGGCCGTATACCTGTCATTGTACCATTGCATTGGGAAAATGAATTCCCTGTATTTGATAAAAAGGCACCTAAATATATTGATGTGCCCAGTACAAAGCCAGGCTATGAATACAATCCGCTGGTTGGCGATGACGATTTTATTTATGAGTTGAATGGAAAAGGTAAAACTAACCTAAAGGATTTTTGGCAATGGAATCATTTTCCAAAAGAAGCTTTATGGTCAGTAATGGAAAAGCCCGGTACATACCGCATTCATTCTGGAAAAATTTGTTCCAATTTAAATTATGCAGTAAATACTCTAACTCAGCGTGCCATGGGGCCTGCCTGTGAAGCCATGGTAACTTTGGATGGTGGTGAACTCAAGGATGGCGACTATGCGGGTTTATGCTTCTTAATCAGTTCCTATGGCTATATTGCACTTACCAAAGAAGCCGGTCAAAATTATTTGGTAATGTGTGCAAGACCTACTGATGATAAATCAATCTTCGGTAATTTGGTGGACAGCCAGACTGCAATGGAGTATGCAAGAATTCCTGTAACGTCTAACAAAGTTAAGCTGAAGGCATATGGAAATTTTGTGGATAGTATAGATGAATGTGAATTTTATTATCAAGATGGAGAGGATTGGGAGAAACTTGGAATTACCCACAATCTAGTATGGAAAATGGATGAATTTGTAGGATGCCGTTTTGGCTTGTTCCTGTTTTCTACGAAGGAAATTGGTGGAACTGCTGAATTCTCAAAGTTTAGGTATAATATTTTAAAGTAAAAGTTAGGTGTAAGATTTTTCATCTCACTTTCAAAAGGTGCAAGGATCTATAAACTAACAGATATTTTATAAAGTCATATAAATTGGAGGTCCAATATATGAGCAAATTAACAAATCAAACAATAAATAGTCATCTTCTTTCCTTTGATCCATTGAATAAAAAGATTGAAATGTTTCAAAATCAAGGTGTGCATAAAATACGCTATATTGAAGAGAGGCAGGGAGTAACCTTAATGGATAATGGTGATGTTGAATTTTGCTATTTCGCTCCTGAGGCGAAAAAGGTTCAAGTTGCTGGATGGGGTGGTTCCATGAGCAATGAAAAAGTAGATTTATTGCCCGAAGGCAATGGCTATTTTAGCACAATCGTTTCCGGTATTAATCCAGGTTTTTATTATCATGATTACTTTGTAGATGGAAATATAATGATAAATTCATTGGCTCCTATAGGTTATGGTGGATTTAGAAATGTCAATTTTTTTGAAGTTCCTAAAAGTAGCGATGATTTTTACTTAATAAAAGATGTGCCACATGGTTCAGTGCATATGGAATTATACAACTCCTCTGTTAACGGTAGAATAAAGTGCTGTTATGTTTACACCCCTCCAAAATACGAGGAAACTATTGAAAAAACATATCCTGTTTTATATATTCAGCATGGAGTAGGAGAAAATGAATCTGGCTGGATATGGCAAGGAAAACTCCATTATATTATAGATAATTTGATAGCAGAAAAAGCCTGCAAAGAAATGATAGTTGTTGTGAATACAGGATATGCATTTAAAGATCATGAGAATCCTTTATTTTTCCCTGGAGACTTTGATTCGGAATTAATAAAGGATTGTATCCCATTTATTGACGATAAATATCGTACAAAACCGGACAGATGTAGCCGGGCTATTGCTGGATTATCTCTGGGTGGTGCGCAAGCAAAAGCCATAGCTTTTAAACACAAAGATCTTTTTGGTGCATTAGGAATATTTAGCGGAATGTTTGGCAACGCAAAGTCTTTCACAGAAAACGGTTTTGATTTCGATTTAATATTTTTATCTTGCGGATTAAGCGAGCCCATGTGGCAAGGAATTTCAGAGACTGATAATATTATGAAAAAAGCAGGTATAAACTGTGTTGCCATGCAATTTCAAGGTTTCCATGAATGGCATGTTTGGAGAGAAAGTTTAAGGGAATTCGCTAAATTATTATTTAATTACCACGCTGTTAATCACTCTGCACCAGGAGCAGCCCGAAGTACTGGAACTAAAGGAACAAATGATAAAACACAATTTTATGACATAAATTTAATTGATGAGGCTTATAATACACATAATATTAATCAAAGCTATAATTCATATGGACTTAATTTTGATCCGGTTAACCGACAACTGATTTTCGATGTTGACGAATATGGAAATCCTGCCGGACGTTATAAAGAAGTAAGAAGCGGTGTTGAAGTAAATAAAGAAGGTTCTGTCAGATTTAATTTTATTGCCCAAAATGCTCATAAGGTAGAAGTATCGGTGTTTGGCATGCCACATGTAGAGCTCAAGAAAAATGATATGTATTGGGAAGCAGAGATATCCAATATTGAGCCTGGATTTCACTATAATGATTATATTGTGGATGGAAGCATTGCAATAAGTCAATCCGCTCCAGTAGGTTATGGTTGTTTCAGACCGCTTAACTTCTTCGAGGTGCCTGAACCTGATTTCAAATACCACGAGTTAAGAGATGTTCCTCATGGAACCATTACGTTAGAGCAGTATAAGTCAAAAGTGGAAAACGGTAGGATCCGCTGCTGCTATATATATACACCTCCAAAGTATGGCACTGAATTAAAGAAAAAGTATCCAGTCGTATATTTACAGCATGGTGGTGGAGAAAACGAAACTGGATGGGTATGGCAAGGGAAGATTACAAATATTATGGACAATCTTTTGGCTGAAAATGCCTGCGAAGAAATGATAATAGTTATGAACACTGGTTATTGTTTTAAGGAAGATGACACTTCTAACCCATTATTGGGTTCCTTTGATGAGGTAATTGTTAAAGATTGCATACCCTTTATAGATAAAAAATATAGAACTCTAACGAATAGAAATAGTAGAGCCATGGCAGGGTTATCAATGGGATCTATGCAAACTCAGAAAACTGTGTTTGCAAATAAGGACTTATTTGCTTGGGCCGGACTTTTTAGTGGCGGATTAATTATTAAAAATGATGAATTTGATTACTCGGATATACTATATAATAAAGAAAACTATGAAAACACTTTTAAGATGTTATATGTGGCGTGTGGTACAAAAGAGGTCTTTTATGAAAACTGCTTAAATAGTATTAAAGAGGTTCAAGGTCGTGGTATTAAACTGGAAACTTTCTTAGAATATGGTTATCATGACTGGACTTTTTGGAGACACTGCATAAAGGACTTCTTAACAAAAGTATTTAGATAAGCTGTAACGGCAGCAAATAAGGAACTCCCAAAGTATGTAATTAAGCTATAATATTGTATAGTAATGTTAATATTTAATTGCTATTAATGATGAACAATACTAAATTATGACGAAATAAAAATGATATATAAGTTTGATATAGTACAAACTACTCATTACTATCGGCTATTTAAAGTTTAAATTTGTCCGACTTTATTAAGTGGAAGGAGGTGTATAAATGGGAAAGGAATTATCAGAAATGACGCTAGAAGAATTGTGGGAGCTATTCCCTATTATTTTAAAAAAACATAATGTAGATTATACAAATTGGTATGAAATTGAAAAACAAAGACTTTTAAATTGTATTGATAAAAAAGATATCAGACGCATTAATCATATAGGAAGTAGTGCCATTGAAGGGTTGATTTCTAAGCCAACAGTAGATATTTTATTGGAAATAGATAATGAAAGCAATCTTGAACAATTAACCAAGACCATAATACATGATGGTTGGATATTGATGTCATCGCAAGAAAATCCATGTATGCACATGGCATTTAATAAAGGATATACAAAAGAAGGCTTTGCAGAAAAAGTATATCACTTGCATGTTCACTACTATGATAACTGGAATGAATTATATTTTAGAGACTACCTTATGGACCATGAAGAAGTTGCTAATGAATATGGTAAACTTAAATTAAGACTAATAGAGAAATATGAGCATGACCGAGATGGATATACAGCTGCTAAATCTGATTTCATTTTAAAATATACAGAAAAAGCAAAAGAAGAATATGCTGACAAATATAACCCAAGAAAAAGAGTATAATCTATAGTAAATCTATTGTACAAAATATGAGATGTAATGTTTTTTTGAAAGCAAAAAATCGGATAGATGGGAACGTACGTAGATTTGTGTAAATCAAATCTACGTACGTTCTTTTTATGTATATGTAGCTGGTAATTATGGTAATAATTCTATTCTCTTTCAAGTATATATTGTTCTCCTCTATTTATCTCAAAGGTTATTATTCCGTTATCCAATGAAGTTACAGGGACAGGATTATCATTACATTTTACAATATAAGAGTCAATATTTTTGTATTTAACTTTTATTGAAGTTTTGCAATTTGTGTCTAGTGTTGTGGCTTCATAAGTAATTATTACAGCCTTTGTAAGCTGACCATTACTCCATTCCAAATTTATTTCATAATTTCCTCTTGCCCTGATTCCTTTTATGTACCCATCTGACCATTGTTTTGCAAGTGCAGGAAGAAGATTTAGCACGCCATCATTACTCTGTAGCAGCATTTCTGTAATTCCTGCTGTAGCACCGAAGTTTCCATCAATCTGGAAGGGTGGATGAGCATCAAACATGTTAGGATAGGTTGATTTTGCAAGTATTGTATGAACATATTTGTGTGCATTTTCTGCATCCCATAATCTGGCCCACATATTAATTATCCATGCACAGCTCCAGCCGGTATGTCCGCCACCGTGGGAAAGTCTTCTTTCAAGAGTCTTCCTTGCTGCATATGCCAGCTCCGGTGTGCCATCTACAGTTATTTCACCAGCAGGGTACAGTGCAAAAAGCTGCGATATATGTCTGTGTCCTATTTCAACTTCTTCATAATCTTCAGACCATTCCATTATAGTACCGTTTCGGCTTATCTTAAGTTCCGGAAGTCGACTCTTTGTTTCACTTAGTTTTGTGACAAAGTCATTATCCAATCCAAGTATATTACCTGATTCAATTGTAGCATTAAAAAGCTTGCGCAAAATTGCATTGTCCATGGTTGGCCCTGCGCAGATTGAGGTTGTGTATCCATCAGCGGTCCTGTAACTATTCTCAGGAGATAAGCTTGGACAGGTTACAAGTCTTCCTTCACTGTCTTCTACGAGAAAGTCTACGAAGAATTCACACGCTTCCTTCATTGTAGGATAAACCAGCTTAAGAAAATTTTTATCCATTTTAAATTCGTATCTATCCCATAGATGCATGCAGAGCCACGCGGCACCCATAGGCCAGTAGGTGGCTGATAGGTAGGCATCTTGGGGAGATGCATCACCCCATATATTCGTATTATGGTGGGCCACAAATCCTTTACAGCCATACATTTCCCTGGCCATAATGCGTCCTTTTTCCTTTAATTTTTCAATAAGCTTGAACAGTGGGTCATGGCATTCTGAAAGATTGCATTGTTCGGCTATCCAGTAATTCATTTCAGTATTTATATTTATTGTATATCTGCTTCCCCATGGAGCCAAGGTCATGTTATTCCATATACCCTGGAGATTTGCCGGCAGCTGGCTATCCTCTCTACTGCATGAAATAAGAAGATACCTTCCATAGTGATAATAAAGGGCAACAAGAGAATTATCATTGTCTCCATCAGTTACTCTCATGAGCCTTTCGTTTGTGGGAATAAATTTATAAAGTTTATCTTCACCAAGAGAGATATCTACTCTACTAAAAAGCTTTGAATAATCAGCAATATGATCACTTTTTATGGAGTCAAATCCTTTTTTTTCGGACTTTTGAAGACGCTCAATACAGACTTTTTCAGGATCAGCGTTATTAAAATCTGTGGCAGCTGTAAAAAGGATAAATAGATTTGAGCCATTTTCAATTTTTAATTTTCCATCTTCATAAGCAGTGCGTCCTGTTTTCCCAAAACCCTCAAAGCTTGGTATGATTTTTAACATAGCACAATATTGTATTGAACCGTCAGCACAGTGACCTTTCATAACTAATGAAAGAGGAAGTTCTCCTTTAGAAATATTGCAGTTTTCAGGTCTCTTTAATTCAGCATCTAGATGTATTTTAAGACCATCAGTAGAATTCATTGACATGGCAAAAACATTGTCTACTGCACTTATAAGACTTTCAAGACGATAGTTAACCCCGCCTATGGTGTATCTTACTGACGATATGGCCGTTTCAAGATCCAATTCCCTTCTATACGAGTGTACTGTTTTATTACCTTCACCATAACTGAAATTCAGCAGGATGCTACCTAACGTTTGATACGAGCCTTGTAAGTTTCCGGTATAGACCTTTTTTGCCAATAAGTCTGCTTGCTTAAGATTGCCTTCAAGAACGCACTTCTGTACTTCCTTAAACAATTCCTTGTCTCGTGGATGTACAGCACGTCCTTCTCCAGCACTCCAAATTGTTTCTTCATTAACCTGTATGTTTTCATGAAAAGGGTCTCCATACACCATTGCTCCAAGTTTTCCATTACCAAGAGGAAGAGCTTCAACCCATTCAGAGGCAGGTTTGTCATACCAGAGTTTAAGTTTATTACTATTATCAAGATTCATAACTACATCAACCTTTCATATATCATTTTTATTGTTATTATTTTGTAGTATATTGTTTATATGAATAATGATTCTATATATTATATTTTTTGTATTTATAAGTAATTGTATTATATCATTTTTAAAGGGATCTTTCTACATAATAATGCTTGAAATCCTTGATTTATTAACATTTATTAACAATAATATGCTTATTTATATGTGTGAAGTTTGAGTAAAGGGCTTATTTTATAGAAACCTTATATTACAATAAATTGCTTTATTTTCAATACTGTTTATGTTATAATATCGATAAAAATAGTCAATGCTTCTAATCTTAGTATAAGTACGCCAATTTTACAGTAAATATAGATAGATGCTGAAAACGATTTATAAAACCCGATAAATAGAAAGGAAATGTTTATAAAAATGAAAAGATTGATTACAGAGGTTTTGCGAAATCAGTTTGACTCCACATTGCACATGGCTCGTGTTCTTGTAAAAGTTTGCCCAAAAGAAATTTGGGCTGAGTCCTATAACGAGGTACCCTTTTGGCAGCAGGTTTTTCATTATGTTTATTTTATTGATTTCTGGATGCGTGAAAAGTGCGATGAAACTGAGTGGCGTACGCTAATATTTGATGACGTATATACTACTGATTTGTACGCTGACAGCTATGAAGGATTATTTATATCACAAGATAAAATGCTAGAGTACATTGATGCAATTCAAACAAAAACTACTTGTTTATTCGATAGTCTAAATGATGAAAAACTAAGTGTTTCTGCTTGGAGCAATGACCCACAGCATACTTATGCTGATGTGATTGCCGGACAAATAAGACATATAATGTACAACATTGGATACCTCAATGGCATATTGCGAGAGTTGGGTCTGCCAGAATCTGATTGGTATGCTTATAATGAACCAGAAGATTTTTGATTATATAATAATGTATGAAAACCCGATAAATAAAAAGGAGATGTTTATAAAAATGGAACAGGAAAGTATGACTAATCAAGACAATAATAGTAAAGAAGGTCCCAAGGCACCAAAAAATCCAGTTAAAAGACGGAGTAGCATATTCTTTATGTTCGAGTCAACTATTGAAGCAACTGGTCATAGTGAAGGTAAGCCATCAGAGGATATTTATTTAGAAGGGCGATTAAAAGACAAAGTAAAGTTTACAGGTGGAGTTACAGATGAGGAAATATTAAAATTGCTAGAGAGTTGCAGTGGTTTTCATAAATTGGTTCACAGTATAGGGGTATCAGTAAAGGGATTAAATGATACTACTGGAAAAATCAATTTTGTGCTAAAAAATTTGGGTAAAGGAAAAAAATATGAAACCGGGACTATGCTTAGAATTCCATGTCCTAAGGATGGAACAGAGGTCATTTTGAAATTAGAAGATTATAAATGGTCCCCAGAAGATGATATTCTTTCAAAATTTGGTTTTGAATTTGATAACGCAGGTGAACTAGCAACCGCCACTGTGAAGTTCTATCTTAATGATGGATATGAAGTGCCAGAAGTAGCTATGGAACCAGCGGTTTCCTTTGTCTCAGAGGAATATGGAGCAATGATTGCAAAATCCTTATTAAATAAAGGCAATAACAAGAGGTTAAAAACTGCCATGGAAAAAGCGGAAAGGGGTGAAGAGGTTACCATTGCCTATATTGGAGGATCTATTACCCAGGGGGCAGCAGCCAAACCAATAAATACAAATTGTTATCCATATAAAGCTTATTTAAGGTTTAAAGAAATGTTTGGAAAAGACGGAGGAAAAAATATACATTTTATTAAAGTAGGCGTGGGTGGTACGCCATCAGAACTTGGTATTATACGTTATGAACGAGATATTTTGAGGGGCAAAATAGTGGAGCCAGATATTGTTATAGTTGAATTTGCAGTAAATGATGAAGGAGACGAAACAAAGGGAATTTGCTATGAGAGTCTATGTTTAAAAATTCTTTCTGGTAAGAATAAACCAGCAGTTATTTTGTTATTTGCTGTATTTATGAATGATTGGAATCTACAGGACAGGCTTTCACCGGTTGGAAAGCATTATAATCTTCCTATGGTAAGCGTAAAGGATGCAGTGGTAGAACAGTTTCAACTTATGAAGGCAGAAGGAAATATCATATCCAAGAGACAGTTTTTTTATGATATCTTTCATCCAACAAATGATGGACACATGGTAATGGCAGATTGCCTAGGGTACCTGTTCTCGGAAACGAAAAAATCGGTTAAGGATAAAGAGGATGTTATAATAGATAAACCACCAGTAATTGGCAATTATTTCAAAGATATTCATTTAATTGACAGGAAAAATCATGGAAATGCGAAAATCATAACTGAGGGAAGTTTTAGATCCACCGATACTGATCTGCAAATGGTAGAAATGGATGATAACTCTTTTCAATCACCAGAATTTCCATTTAACTGGATGCATATAGCTTCATTAGACAAAGAGAGCTTTAGGATGAATATAAAATGCAGTAGTCTCATCCTTATTTTTAAGGATTCAGGAAGCACTGCCTTTGGTAAAGCAGCTATTTTTGTGGATGGTCAGTGTGTAAAAACAGCAGATCCACATGAGAATAACTGGACTCATTGCAATCCAGTTATTTTATTTCAGAATGAATGTTGTGAGGAGCATAATGTAGAAATCAAAATGGCCTCAGATAATGAAGATAAGTGTTTTACCATCTTAGGATTTGGGTATACCATATAAACTTATTGCCAAAAACTTGGATTATTACGATTATGCTTCAAAGATTACAGTACCACTTGATTAATTGAATTTCAATTAATCAAAAGTGGAAAGTAGGTAGCTGAACAAATTTCAGCTACCTACTTTCCTAAAATTATATAATCATCTTTATATTTTGTTTTATAGGATTCATATTTGGATTCCTATGTATATGAAAAATGTAGAGAAAATAAAAAGTTTAATATGTGTATTTTCGACAATGGATAATATGGTATAATTTATTTACATTTAAATGGGAATTATAAATAAGTGACGAGCAATTTGTAACTAAATTATTGGAGGGTGTGATGGCAAATCAAGTTAGGGTTGTAATGGAATATAACAAAAATGGGTATTTATTATATGCTGATAACTATTGTGGCGCATTCACTCGTGGTAAGACCAGAAAGGAGGCAATAAGTAAGTTACCAGCTGAAATAAGGCAATATACAAAATGGATTACAGATGGCAAAGAAAAGTTAGAAGGTGATTGCGAAATCATAATAGTACAAGAAAAAGAAAGTGATTTGCAGATTTGTGATGCAGATTCAGATGTAATATTTGAAACAGAAAAATGTCCACTTGAAAAAAAAGAATATGAGAATTTGAGAAGGCTTGTTATCAATTCTGCAAAAGATTTTAAAGAATTATATGATTCTGTACCAAATAAACAATATAGTACATCGAAAATGAGAAAAACCTTTTACGGAATTGTTCCAAGAACTGCTGACGAAATGTATGTTCATATGAACAATGTGACCAATTATTATGTTGGAGAAATTGGAGCAGAAATGGATAACATAAAAGATATTGTTGAAAATCGGATTCATGCTATGGAATGTATAGAAAAATCTCCAAACTACTTAGCAAGTAGGGTGTTCGATGGAAGTTATTGTGAAAAATGGTCCCTAAGAAAAGTTTTAAGACGCTTTATCTGGCATGATCGTATTCATGCCAAAGCAATGTATAGAATGGCAACAAAGATTTGGAATAAAGATGTAATAATTAATCCTTTCTATTTCGAATAAAAATATATTTATATGATATAAAGTGTAGAGGCGTGGTTAAAATGAATGTTAATAATAAATACGCAGTAATTATAAAAAGTGTTTCACCACTTAGAAATACTCCATCAGAGGATGGCGAAAGGCTAGATGAAGTTCTATTTGGTATGGGTATTAATATAATTTCTACAGAAAATAATGGTTGGTATTACGTTAAAACTGATTATGATTATGAAGGATACATCAACGAAAAGGATATAATTTTTATGACTAAAGATGTGTTTGATCAGTGGATTCATAAAGCTTCTTTTTATGTAGTACAGTCATTAGCAGATATTCTTGAAAAACCTATGTATAATTCGCCAATAATTCAAACAGTCACTAGAGGTGCTTTTATTATCTATTCAGGAGAAAATAATGAGGATTGGAGTAAAGTTTTTCTGCCAGATGGACAAAGTGGATGGATAAATAAAACATTTATAAAAAAACATAAAAAATATCATTTAAAAGAGGAACTAAAATTAGAAGAAGAGGTTATAAGAAAAAATTTGGTAAAAACAGCGAAACTTTATTTGAATATTCAGTATAGGTGGGGAGGCAAAAGTACATTAGGAATAGATTGTTCTGGATTATGTTCTATTGCATATCTTATAAATGGATTGATCATATATAGAGATGCAGTTTTCATGGATAAATACATGAAAAAAATTAGCATAGAAAAAATTAAACCTGGAGATCTTTTGTTTTTTCCAGGGCATGTTGCCATGTATATTGGAAAAAATAAATATATTCACTCAAATTCAAAATCTCAGGTAGTTGCAATTAACAGTCTTGATGAAAACGATGATGATTATAGAAATGATCTTGCTAAATCAATTATTGCTGTGGGAAGTATATTTGAGTGAAAACAATTGTTAACGAGTATAGTTAAAATAAGCAAAGCTATTTTTAAGATATTTTAATACATTAAAAAAACAACTTTGCTTTAAACTAGAATGATAACATTAGTTTTTATCCTAATATCTGTTTTAAATCAACTTCTGGTGTGCTTATGGGTTTAATATCAAAGTTTTCTACTAAATATTGTAATACATTAGGGCTTAAGAAAGCTGGTAAAGTTGGCCCAAGATATATTCCTTTTACGCCCAGAGATAGTAATGCCAATAAATCAGCAACAGCCTTTTGTTCATACCAAGTTATAATAAATGATAGGGGTAGATCATTTATAGTGCATTTAAATGCATCAGCTAGTGCTAATGCTATTTTAACAGCAGAATATGCATCGTTACATTGCCCTATATCAAGTAGTCTTGGAAGACCTGCCACTTCACCAAAATCCAACTTATTAAAACGGTATTTTCCACAGGCCAAGGTAAGAATAATACAATCTTTTGGGACCTTTTGAGCAAACTCAGTGTAATAATTTCTTCCTGGTCTTGCACCGTCACATCCTCCGATCAAGAAAAAATGTCTGATTTTGCCTTCCTTAACTCCATTAACTATGGCTTCTGCGTGACTTAAAGTTGCCTTATGACCAAATCCTACTAAAATTTCTTTTTTCTCTTCATCTTCTTTAAAACCACCTAATTTCAGTGCTTTATTTATTATTTCAGAGAAGTCTTTATGGCCAGTGGCATCAGCAGAAATATGCTTAATACCATTAAAGCCAACAACACTTGTTGAGAAAATTCTATCTTTATAAGAATCTTTAGGTTTCATTAAGCAATTTGTTGTCATTAAAATACAACCTGGCAATCCATCAAATTCTTTTTGTTGATTTTGCCATGCACCACCAAAGTTACCTACTAAATGAGGATATTTATTTAACTTAGGATATCCATGGGAAGGTAACATTTCACCATGGGTATAAATATTTATTCCCATGCCCTCTGTTTGTTCAAGGAGCATTTCTAAGTCTCTTAAATCATGACCAGAAACCACAATAAATGGTCCTTTTATAATGTTAACATTAACTTTTTTAGGTGAGGGAGAACTATATTTTTCATTATTTGCTTTATCTAATACTTCCATAACCTTAACACTAATCTCGCCTGTTTTAATTATGTACTTAATAAGGTCTTTAAGATCCAAACTATTATCAGTTAACGCTGCTAGAGCTTTAATATAATATTCATCTATTTCCTCGCTATTATAGTCTATAAATCTAGCTTGGTGTGCATAAGCAGAAATGCCTTTTAATCCATATTTTATAGTTTCTCTAGCGGAACGAATATCAGGATCTAAATCTTCATCATACATAATCCCTGCTTTTTTAGCGTCTTGAAGAATTTGGATTTTAGACTCGCTTAAGTTATATAGAGCCTCTTCACCAGCAATTTTTTCTCCCAGGCTTTTTTTCCTAACTTCTTCTTTGATTACTTGAGACTTTTTAAGCATCTCCATATGAGTATCAGGATTAAAGTTTACATTAGTTAATGTCATAAACAATGAATTTTCGATAAATGAAACCCATGATTTATCAAGTTTTTCACCTTTATCTAAAAGTTTTGTAGCATAACAACTTATTCCCTTTAGCTGATATATGAGTAAATCCTGCATTGCCGCAATTTCTGGTGTTTTTCCACATACACCTACCTTGGTGCAACCTTTTCCAAATGCAGTTTGTTCACATTGAAAACAAAACATTTCACCTTGCATAAACATACCTCCTGATTTTTAATACAGTGTTGCTATTTTTTTGATGATGCATTATATTATCTTTAGCTTTATGGAAGCAAATATACATACATGATTAAAATTTAAATGATAATACTTTAAAAAATAAATAAACATCGAAATATTTGTAATATTACAATTGTAAAAAAAGTTCATACACAAATGAATAAGTATTGACAGCATAACAAACTAGGTATAATATGTAATAAATATTAAAATTTATTGAAGGGAAAATTAGATATTGTCTTAGTATCCTAAGCGAGTGGAGGAGGGTGTAAGCTCCATGAGAACAGTAATATTGAAAGACATCCTGAAGAAGCTTATCTGAAAATGCATTAGGATAAGTCGGTTTCCACCGTTAAATGGATTAGAGATAACTTTAGCTTTTTTGTTAAAGTAGGATGGTACCGTGAAATTATAGCTTTCACTCCTAGATTGGAGTGGGGGCTTTTTATTTAATATACCGTTTTACATTTTGAAAGAAGAAATCAAAAGTTTTTAAGGGTGGCACCGCGAAAAGACGCCCCTTGAGTTTAGTACTCAAGGGGCGTCTTTTCGTGTTTATAAAATATTTATAGGAGGAGAGATGTGTTATGGAAAGAGTAATTATAAGCAAACTTAATAAGTGTATTGGAAAAGAAGTTAAAATAATGGGGTGGGTATACCGTATAAGAAAACTTAAAGCTATCACATTTATTATAATAAGAGATAGGAGTGGGTTAGTACAATGCATAGCAATGAATAATGTTATTGATCTTACTGACATAAATGTTGAGTCTGTAGTATCCATAATAGGGGATGTAAAAGAAAGTAATAATAATCTTAATACTTTTGAAGTTTCAATAAAAAGTTTTGAATTAATAAACACTGCTGAGGATAATCTAGAAATCCAAATAAATAATAAGGATTTAGAAGTAAATTTAGATACAATGCTAAATAATAGGGTGTTAAGCCTAAGACATGAAAAAAACAATGCTATATTTAAAATACAAAATCTTATAGTGCAAGGATTTAGAAATTTTCTGATTGGGGAAGAATACACAGAAATCTTTACTCCAAAGATTATTGCTGAAGGAGTGGAGGGTGGAACAGAGGTTTTTGAGGTAAAATATTTTGATAATAAAGCATATCTTGCTCAAAGTCCCCAATTTCATAAACAAATGATGGTTGGAGCGGGGTTTGAAAGGGTTTTTGAAGTTGCACATGTTTACAGAGCTGAGATGCATAACACTAACAGACATTTAAATGAGTATGTAAGTATGGATCTTGAAATTGCATTTATAAAAGATGAAGAAGATATCATGGATATTGAGGAAAAGCTTCTAAAGTATATATTAAGTAAAGTAGAAAAAGAGGGCAACAAATATTTAGAAATCCTCAATGCTGATATACTAAAAATTCATAATAAAATTCCTAGAATGAAATTTAAAGAAGCATTATATATATTAAAAGAAGAATTTAATAAAACCGATTTAGAGGGAGATTTAGATCCTGAAGCAGAAAAGTTAATCTGTAAATATGCAAAAGAAAAATTAGGTAGTGATTTTATATTTTTAACTCATTATCCTAGAAAGAAAAGACCAATGTACACAATGCCTCTAGGGGAAGAAGAAACCCATAGCTTTGATTTGTTATTTAGAGGTGTTGAAATTACTACAGGTGGTCAAAGAATCCATGAATATAACCAACTTATTGAAAATATAAAATACAAGGGGCTAAACCCTGAAAAATTCAAAAGTTACACTTCCGCATTTAAGTTAGGTATGCCACCTCATGGAGGCCTTGCAATTGGACTTGAAAGAATAACTATGCAGCTTCTAAGGCTAGAAAATATAAGAGAGGCATCATTATTTCCTAGAGATAGAACTAGGCTAGTTCCATAATAACTATTAGGAAATATCCTCAATGTAGTGGATAGCGTCGCTTCCATCTTCTTATTGTTATACATTTATGTTATAATTTAACTGTAATATATAAGAAGAGAGCATGTTTTTATACCATAGGAAGCGAATATATAATACTATTAATGAAATGAGGTTAGGTCAATGGAGAGAATAGCAATAATATCTGATATTCACGGAAATATACCAGCACTTGAAGCAGTTTTATTAGATATTGAAAATAAAGGCATAAAAAGAATAATGTGTTTAGGTGATCTTGCAGGGAAGGGACCTGACTCAGATATAGCAGTAGATATGATAAAAGACAATTGTGAGATAGCCGTTAAGGGAAACTGGGACTATCTTATGTCAGAAGGAGATGATAGTCCCATGTTATCATGGCATAGAAAAAAGCTTGGGAAGAAAAGATTGGATTACTTAATAAGCCTGCCAATCTATGTTGAATTTTACATGAGTGGAAGGCTTATAAGGCTATGTCATGCAGCCCCAGAAGATGTATTTCATCGTGTTCAATCAACAGCAGCGTATGAAGAAAAGATAACACTTTTTAAAGATCCTAAGGGTGAAAATAAATTATCGGATATAGTTGGTTATGGAGATATTCATGGAGCATATTTAGATAACTTCAAGGAGAAAACTTTATTTAATGTAGGCAGTGTTGGTAATCCATTGGATATAACTCAATCATCCTATGCTATTATTGAAGGCAACTATGAAGATAAAAACACTTCAGCATTTTCTATATCTTTCGTAAGAGTTCCTTATGACATCGAAAAAGCAGTTCAGAAGGCAAAGGAGAGTGCTATGCCAGATATGGACGAATATATAAATGAATTAAGAACGGCACGGTACAGAGGAAGAATGAAAAACGAAACGGTTGAAGATATGTGGCAAGGATATTTAAAAACAATTGGAGAGAAAAGTGAAAACACAAAGAAAATATATACTTCATGGTGTTTTGGCGGTACTAACGATGTGGCAGATGAATTATCTAGACTTGTTTTAAAAGGAGAGAAAAAAGCCACCACTTCATTATATTGTTTATATGATATTGATGGTGACGCGTTACCAAAGGCTGGAGACTTAAGTATAGTAACAGATTCTAATGAGGCACCCAAATGTATAATTGAAACTAAAAAAGTTATTGTTATTCCATTTTGTAATGTAACTAAAGATTTTGCATTTAAAGAAGGGGAAGGGGACAAAACTTTAGCATATTGGAAAAGGGTACATATTAATTTTTTTAACGAGGAACTAAAAGGACTAAACAAAAAATTCACAGAGGATATGTCCGTGGTTTGTGAGGAATTTGAAGTTGTATACATAGAAAATGAAATGAAATTATAGCAAACAAGGGTTGGCAACGAATTAGCCATTTTTGTTTGCTTTTTAAACTGCTAGGGAATATAGGTGAATTACTATGATGACTTTTGTTTGTACTTATATGGAGTGTATCCTGTCATTTGTTTGAACTGACGGTAAAAGTGTTCTACATTATTATATCCACAGAGAAATGCCACTTCAGCAATTGTATGAGTGCCATGCACTAGATATTCTTTAGCCAGGCGAATTCTGATATTGATTACGTCATCCATGCAGGAGATACCAAAAGTATTTTTATAGATTGTTTGTAGATAGCCTGGACTTATGTGGAGAAAATCAGCCATACTGGACACAGTCCAATGGTTACCAGGTTTATTATTTATTTCTTTACGGAGGGTTAAGAGTTTATAATATTGGGTAGAAACACCAGCATGGTAGTAAGATTCCAAAAATTTGTTAAACATGGTTCTTAGTAGATGGTCTATTGATGATTCTTTATAATCTTTATTAAAAAAGTTCTCAGTGGCAAGTAATTCAAACAGCATATGGCAATATTTAGGGTCATCTAAAGAAAAAGGAACACCCAGAGGAAGTATTGTTTCAGTAATATAGGATTCGCTAGAATCAAAACGTATCCAGTCATTGATGTATTTGTCATCACACGCCCGATAGTATATTTTCTGGTGGGGACGATATAATACGGCACTATAAGCCGGATATTGCTTTATTTCGCCATTAACCCAAAAAAAAGCGGGAGTATGAGTGAGGAGAAGAAGCCAACAGTCATGCCCATCAGGAACATCAAAAACAAAACTGTTAGCATGGGAAGCATTACAACCGACATAGTGAATATTTATCATAGTCATTCTCCTCTAATATTAGAATACATCAATTTTTGATTAGTATATATCATTGTTTCAAAGGAGTCAATACTCTATAATTTTATTTACGAAGCAATAAGGCCTATATTATGGTAGTATATTACAATTTATGGAGGATTAAATAAATGATAGAAGATAAATCAGTAACTAAGGGAAGCCTCCTAATCTATACTAGAACACCTGTCCAAGATTTGTATTCATCACATCTTGCTTATAGTGTGCATTTAGCATATAGCAGTGATGGTGTATCCTATGAAACATTAAACCAAAATTACGGGATTTTGTTTGCATCATCAACAGTAGCGTGCAATAATACACTATGCGAAAAGGGATTGAAATGCCCATATCTGTTTTATACAAAGAATGGTAATTTTGGTATAGTTGCTGTCAGAATCAATGCTGATGGTAGTGATGATGAGGAGAGTAAAGGAAAAGTTGTGATGTGGACTTCTGAAGATCTTTTTCATTTCAAGGAGATTGGTCTAGTGGATTTGCAGAAAGATGCGTATGTGCAGGAAGCTATCTGTGAATATAATTTCATTAAAGGCACGTATGTAATTAGCTGGAAAGATGGAGATGGTAATTTATACAAGAATGCATTATATGACATAAATGATGTAGGCAGTGTATCATGTGCAGAAACTGGTACTATTATTTCATACACTACTCCTTTAACAGCGCTAGAAGGAGCTGTTAAAGGAAATGTGCTGAAGGTAGATGCAAAGTTTGGTGCCGAGCTTCTTATAAGATGGTCACCTCTTCAGAATATAGCTATAAAAGTCCCTGATTTAATAAAGGCGGCTTCTGTGAATGAAGTAGAGGCAGTCACAGCAACAGCAGTTTATAACGATAGTTCAACAGCAAATAAACAGGTCATATGGAACACAGACAAAATTAATTTTTCAAAACCCGGTACATATGACATTACCGGCACTGTTACTCAGGATGTATATCCGTTCCCATTAGCTATTGGATATGCCGACCCAGATGTTCTTCAGTGGAATGGTAAATATTATTTTATTGCAACCAATGATAATATCAATGATATTGGCTTATATGTGCGTGAAGCAGATACAGTATTAGGATTGTTTGAAGAAGGGGTAAATGAATATTTAATATTAGGTGTAAATAAATCAAAAGGACTGGTCCAGACTTTCTGGGCACCAGAATTCCATGAAATTGGCAATGAATTGTATATTTTATTTGCTGTTAGTGGAAATACCTGGGGACCTCAATCCCATGTTATGAAGTTAAAAAAGAATGGCAATATTATAGATCTTGATTGTTGGGAAGATCCGATTCGCGTCATGAAAATAGACGGAACATATTTGGCAACGGCGGGTATTACGCTAGATATGACTTATTTTGAAGCATATGGAGTATCATATTTTGTATGGTCATATCGTAATCGTATATTTGACCCTGAGGATACTGGTTCCATACTTTACATTGCAACTATTGATCCGGATAAACCTTGGCAGCTGACAAGCGAATCTGTATTGCTGTCAAGGCCATTATATGGCTGGGAGAATAATGAGCATACTATTAATAACGAAGGACCTTTTGCTATTGTAACAGAAGAATATGTATATATTACCTATTCAGGTGGTGCAGCAGGTGGATATACATATGTGCTTGGACTGCTAACAATCAAGAAAGGTGATAATTTACTGGATTCTAATAACTGGATTAAAAATAATGCACCTGTTTTATCCTACTACTCTGTAAAAGATGAGTATGGTCCAGGCCATAATTCATTTTTCAAAGATAAATATGGGAATCTAATGATTGCTTATCATGCACAGGAATTCTTGAAAGGAAGTCCGAGATGTACAGCCATTCGCCGAGTACATTTTAATAGCACTGGTACTCCGGTATTTGATATGACGGTTGAACGTGATTTGAATCCAGAGCTTTCTCATATAAGCATGAAGGTTGTAGTCTAAGTTTAATATCTATAAAATAAAAAAACTTGCCAGTAAAAACAAAAATTTTATGAGGTGAAATTATGGGTATATTAACAGTACATGAAAATAAAATTATATTTCAAAGAAGAGATGAACTCTCTGTCATTGAACCATGGGGAAAAGATAGCCTCCGATTTATATCCTCCCCTAACGCAAGGCTCATAGATGAGGACTGGAATCTCCTTGCGCAGCCGGAAACAGTCTGTACAGCAGTATTAGAAAATGACAAAGCCACCATTACTAATGGTAAAATTTCAGCTGAAATGTTTTCTAGTGGTAAGATAATATACTATAAAAGTGGTAAAGAAATTCTCGCAGAACGCTCTGAAGTAGCTTTTCACTGTAAATATAGAGACTATCGTGGTTTGGGTGGAGATAATCATCATGTAGTGGTAGCTTTTCAGGCTTATGAGCATGAACATTTTTACGGTCTTGGTCAGGAGCAGAATGATTGCTTTGATTTAAAAGGTTCTACAAGTCAGTTAATCCATAAAAATACCAAATCTTCTATTCCTTTTGTTTATTCCTCAAGAGGCTACGGATTTATATGGAACAATCCTTCCATTGGTAACTGTGAGCTAACAAACAATCATTCCCTCTGGGAGGCTAACTCCACAAAGCAGGTAGATTATGTCGTAATTGCTGGTGATACTCCTGCGGAGGTAATGTCAAAATATGCTGATTTGACAGGACATGCACCTAAGTATCCAGCCTGGGCATCTGGTTTGTGGCAAAGTAAATTAAGATACGAAGACCAGGAAGAACTGCTTGAAGTTGCAAGAGAATATAAGAATCGTGGTATTCCATTGTCTGCTATTATTATTGATTATTTCCATTGGACTGAACAAGGCGAATGGAAACTGGATCCGAAGTATTGGCCAGATCCCCAAAAGATGTGCAAAGAATTAGAGAAAATGGGAATTAAGCTAATTGTATCTATTTGGCCAACTATTAATCCTTCTAGCGAAAATTATGCTTATATGGACGATAGGAATATGCTTATTAGAACAGAAAATGGTCAATATGGAATATTCCCATTTTATGGTATGCAAACTTATATAGATCCTGGCAATCCTGAAACTAGAGAATTTGTATGGTCAAAGGTTTATGAAAACTATTACAAAAACGGAATAAAGAGTTATTGGTTAGATGAGGCTGAACCTGAAATTAATCCGGCTCATTTTGATAATCTGCATTTTTATAAGGGCAATGGAGAAGAAGTTGGACTTATTTATCCATATCATTACTCGCAGCTTTTCTATGAGGGACTAAAAAAAGCAGGTGAAACGGAGATAATTTCGCTTACCCGTGCGGCATGGATAGGAAGCCAGAGGTTTGGGACTTTAGTGTGGTCTGGAGATATTCCTTCCACCTTTGAATCTCTGCGTATGAGTGTTAAAACAGGATTAAATATTGCAATGTGTGGAATCCCATGGTGGAACAGTGATATTGGTGGTTTCTGGGGAGCAGACACTGAAAGTGACTACTTCAGAGAACTGATTGTACGCTGGTTCCAATTTGGAGTGTTCTGCCCTGTTACCAGACTTCACGGCGTAAGAATGCGCACCCCTAATCAAGCGGATCGTAATCCTGGTGTGAAAGAGCGTAGCGGTGGAGACAATGAGATATGGAGCTTTGGCGAAAAAGCTTATCCAATCCTAAAAAAATTAATCGAGCTCCGCGAGCGCCTTCGCCCTTATATACATGAGAATATGAATTTAGCAAGTGAAACTGGCGCACCTGTAATGAGACCCATGTTTTTTGATTACCCACAAGATGAAATATGCTACTCTTTAGGTGATCAATATATGTTCGGAGAGGATATTTTATTTGCTCCAATGGTTAAACAAGGTCAGACAAATCGTAAGGTATATCTTCCTTCTGGTACATGGATTGATGTTAATGATAAAAAGGAATACGAAGGTGGTCGCTATGTGTATATGCATGCTGAACTTGATAAATTTATCGCTTTTGTGAAGAAGGGAAGCAAGTGCTTAGGTGTATTCGCTGATTAACTGGATCACTTCTCAAACAGATAGCAACTCCAGGCACGAGAGTATTGATTCACGGGGGGACATACCGTGAAACGGTACAACCTGCAATGGGCGGAATTAATGCTGAAAAGATAATCAGCTACGAGGCATTTGAAGGAGAAAAAGTGATTATTAAGGCTTCCGTTGACGTGAAAGACTTTAAACTCAGTGTTGGATGGAGAATGACCAGAGGATATGTGGATAATACTTCAAAAACTGAAGAGATTAAAGTGTGGGAAATTCAAATGCAGTGATGGATGAACACGGCTCTTCTGGTTGGTATAAAACAACCGAACAGGACTTCAGAAATGGATATGGTATTTATCTGGAGGGTACCGACAGACTCCGTATAGTAAACAATTTGATTGGAAAATGCAACAAGGCAGTTTTTTTTTCTAAGGTAGTAGCATTCCGAATGCAGCCGAAACGTGGCGGAACGTCCAGGGAGAACAAATTTTTCAACAATCTGTTTTATCAATGCGGGGAAGCTGCAATCATCCTTCCCAATGAGCACAACACCGTTGAGGGGAATGCATATTCAAAGATGCCTGGCGGATATCTTCGTGTGATGTATCCAGAGCCAGAAATGTGTCTAGATTTGGATACATGGCAGGAATTCTGTGGGTTTGACAAGACTGGGTGTACCTGCGATGTGGAAATTGACATCAATAGCTACGACATGACCATGGAGGTTACACTGGAAAAAGAGCTGCCTTTGGTAGATGAGGATGAAAAAGTATATACCGATTATTTTGGTATTACATATGGAGAGCGCAGAACTGCCGGTCCGTTTATAGGACTGACAGGCGGTAAGGTAATATTCAGTATCGATCCTAGAAAAAGAGACTGAATAATGCAAGTGAAAAGCAAATTAAATAGGAGGTTGAATTGAATAATGATGATGTCGGAAAAGAAAACAAGTTTATACAATGTACTTTGTTATACCAGATTGCCGCAGGAAGATATAGTTTATTCACCAAAGCTTGCTTATAGTATGCATCTTGCATACAGCGAAGACGGAAAGTTTTTTAAGGATTTAAATCATAATTCTGGTGTTTTGTTTGCAAAGGCAACGGACAATGAAAATGGGACTTTAAATGCGAAGAGTCTGAAAAATCCATATATTTTCTATATGGAAGAAGGTACTTTTGGTGTTGTTGCTATACGTATAAAACCCAATGGTGAAAACGATGAACAGAGCAAAGGTAAAGTGATTTTATTTACTTCTTCAGATCTTTTGCAGTATAAGGAAGTTGGATTAATTGATCTTAAGGGAGATATTTATGTAAACGATGTATTCTGTCAATATGATGAAATTAAGAAAGCTTATGTTATCAGATGGAGTGACGAGAACGGGAACTACTATAAAAACTTTATTACTGATATTACGAGTTTAACTCGTGCATCTGTTCCAGAAAAAGCTGAAGCTTTTGTTATAGAACCTGTGTATGCAGGGATAGAGGGAATAGTATACAGAAATGTTATTAGTGTATCTAAGGAAGTGGCACACCGACTTGTATGTAAACTTACAGTTCCAACGAATATTAAAATAAAAGTTCCTGAAAGTGTATCTGTAACATCAAAACAGGATTTAAAAACTTTGAAAGCCACTGCTGTTTACAGTGATAGAACAACAGATACAAAGTCGGTAGATTGGGATACAACAGGGGTAAATTGGAATAAACCAGGGACTTACCGTATAACAGGTACTGTCAACCAGGATCATTATATATTCCCAGTTGCCATAAACCGGGCAGACCCATGCATTATTAAATGGAATGGAAAGTACTATTTTATTGCAACTAATGATGCTGACGGCAATCACACCATATACATGAGGGAAGGAGAGAACATTCTAGATCTAGTAAAGGCTGGTGAAGTATTGATACTTGATTCCAATGTTTATGAGGGTATTGGGGGACTGCTTTGGGCACCGGAATTTCACATCATTGAAAATAATCTATATATTTTTCATGCAGCAACACCGGGAGAATTCTTACGTGAAGAATCTCACGTTATGAAGCTGAGAAAAGGAGGAAATCCAATGTGTGCTGAAGACTGGTCAAGACCTCAGCGTGTTATAAAGAAAGATGGCACATATTTATGTGAAGCAGGAAAGACAATATCGCTTGATATGACAAACTTCCAATGGAATGGTGAATATTATGTTGCTTGGTCACAGCGTCAGTTTTTACCAGTAGATCTAGGGGCATGGATTTATATTGCAAAAGTTGATCCAAAGGAGCCATGGAAGCTTACAACAGATCCTGTTGTTATTACTAAACCGGATTATGGTTGGGCAAATAACCATACATTTGTTGATGAAGGACCATTCGCGCTGATAAGAAATGGAAAGTTATTTTTAACCTTTTGCAGTGCACTAGTGGATGCAACTTATGTTATTGGACTACTTACTGCTGATAAGGATTGCGATTTATTAAGTCCTGAAAGCTTTGCAAAGACAAATTACCCTCTTTTGACATCTAGAAGCGTCCCAGGGGAATATGGTCCTGGACATAATTCATATGTAATAGATGATAATGGAACTGTTTGGAACGCTTATCATGCAAGACCTGGGATTGAAGGACCCAGATCAACCGGCCTGCGACGTGTTCATTTTGATATAGATGGGTATCCGGTACTGGATTTGCCGGAATACAAGGACTTGAATAAGGCGCTAGCAAAGGTAACTATAGATATTATTCTTAAGTAAATGCATAACATTCTGCAACTGGATATTTATCTAAAATTATAGAAATTAAGATGAAAGAGAAAGGATGATGTATGAAGATGAAAAATATTGATGTGACGGCTGTGCCTACTGGATATAAAAAGGCAGTTGTTAAGGAGCTTCAGGGTACTGTTACTGAAGTTTCATACAGCGTCAGAAACTACATTAACTCGTCGCGACAGCTGGCGACGAATCAGAATATAAGTTCTAATGAAGCTGGAAGGGAAACTGTTGAGGGAGATGCGATAATAAAGAAATGTAACGTCTATTTGCCTGCTGGTTACGATGAAAATGATAAGGATACCAGATATAATGTATTCCACCTACTCCACGGAGTTGGTGGAAATCGTTATGAATGGTTACACGGTAGCGGTAATGCTAACGAAAATTTTGTCATATGCAATATATTTGATAATCTTATCGCTAGTGGCGATATCGATCCGCTGATTATCGTATTTCCTGAAGGTAGAAGCGCATATGACTGGACAGATTGCTCATTTAATGCCACCAAAACCAACGTGCTTGGTTTCTATTATTTTGATTATGAGCTAAGATATGACCTGATTCCCTTCATCGAATCGGAGTATAACACATATGCAAATATAAAAGACACTTCATCTGAAGGAATCGGATATAACCGAATGCATAGGGCAATCGGAGGTCTATCCATGGGTGGAATGCAAGCTTTAAATTTGATTGTCGGAGGTTATCGATGTGATTCGTCTGTGTATACTGAAAAAAAAGGCAACTGGAAAAATGGGTTTGATGCGACCGTTATAGCGCCAGGGATGGAAGATCTATTCGCTTATGTAGGTGCATTCTCAAATGCTCCAACATCCAGTGCTGGTAATGTCTTGGGTGCTAGTATAGCATCATGCGGCTGCAGGGTTAATTTACTTTATATTACCTGCGGTGATGCAGATGGAGTAGCAGGTGAAATGGGTTATGCAGAAGCGGTTGACGGACTAACAGAGACTGCGGGAAATAATATTGAAAATTATTATCAGGTACTAATTAAAGATGGTGTTCATGATTCTAACGTATGGAACAATGGTGCATATAATTTTATACGTTTGGCTTTCAGGAAAAGTGAAGGGCGTTTAAAGCCATATGTTGTGAGAATGATGCTTGATTCATATTAATGACCCATATTGAATATATTAAGGAGGTTAACATGACAAAAAAAATTAATGTACCTGCTTCAGGCAGACCATTTAAAAATAATGCAGCTTTTTGTGTTGGGACAGGAAGAATGGGGCTAGCACTTCAAAAGGAATATACCGATCATTTAAAAATAGTTCAGGAGGCAATACATTTCCGATATATTAGAGGGCATGGATTATTTTGTGATGATATGGGAATATATCGTGAACGTACCATGGATGGTAAAACAAGTACTTTTTACAATTTTACTTATCTTGATCGTGTTATGGACTCTTATATGGCGAATGGGATACGGCCATTTCTGGAATTGGGGTTCATGCCGGAAAAGCTAAAGAGCGGTGAACAGACGGTATTCTACTGGAAAGGTAATACGACACCGCCATCATCTTATGAAAAATGGGCGGAACTCATAACAACAACATTAAATCACTTGATTGATAGGTATGGAAGAGAAGAAGTAATAAACTGGCCTGTTGAGGTGTGGAATGAACCAAACATCGGTTTTTGGGCCGGTTCCATGGAGGAGTATTTTAAACTGTATGAATATTCAGCAGCAGCTGTAAAACTGGCAGATATACGCATTCAGGTGGGAGGTCCGGCAATTTGCGGCATTGATACTGAGCACTGGCTGAGGTCGTTTTTTGAACATTGCATTAAGAATAACCTCCCTTTAGATTTTATCACCCGTCACTGTTATACTGGAAAAGAGACAACTATGAGGGGACATTATATATATCATATTATGAATGATCCAACCGTTATGATTGAAGAACTTAAGGAAACACGCAGAATTATGTCAGATTATCCGCAAATTTCAAACATGCCTCTGCATATAACTGAGTTTAACAGCTCCTATGTTCCTGTATGTCCAGTGCATGATACTGACTTCAATGCGGCATTTATTGCCCGAATACTAAGTGAAGCAGGCGAATATGCAGATTCATATTCTTATTGGACATTTAGCGATGTATTTGAGGAAAATGATGTTCCTATGTCTGTTTTTCATGGAGGGTTCGGACTGGTTGCTCTTAATTCCATAAATAAACCAACATTCTACTCCTTTGAGTTTTTTTCAAAAGCTGGCAAGGAATTACTTTACCGTGATGATTACATAATTGTCACCAAAAATGACGATAAATATGTGATTATTGGCTGGAACTGGCATGATATGAGGGATCATATGCTATCACCGGACGAAAGTTATGCCATTTCACTGCCTTCAATAGGCAAACGTGCTATGCTTGTTAAAAAGGACGTTGGAGGATCACATGCAAATCCTATGCAGACCTGGAGCAATATGGGCAAACCTCGTAGCCTTGACAAAGAACAGTTGAAAATACTGCAAACTGCTGCTGAACCTCTCCAGACTGATGCAAAACTGCTTGAAGAAAACGGGTGTTATGAATTGAAACTGACAATCCCCTGTAATCACCTGTGTATGCTGGAAATAACGCCGGTGAAGGATAAGACGGAAAGCTATCTTGGCTATGATCCAGAGGAATTTTATGGACTGAAATGAAAAACATAAAATTTATTAAAAGCAGAACAAAATAAATTGTAAAAAAAGGCTTAACCATAGCCTTTTTTTATTATATTTCACTTCTCGAGTGTAAAATAGTATAATAAACTTGCTGAAATACATAGATTAAAAAAATAGTACTATAAGGGGAGATAAAAAAATATATGATAAAATCACATAAAATTTCTATATTCTTGATTGTTATTACCATGTCAATATTTTCAGGCATATTCTTTACAGAAAAGGCTTTCGGAGCTACGGACAATTACTATATATCTAATATTGTGATAAATGCATCAGTAAAAGAAAATGGCGATATGGCAGTTCAGGAAAACCACGATTATGTTTTTCAGGGAAGTCTTAATGGAATTAAAAGAGACGTAAAAACAAAAGGTTCTGATGGAATTACAGATATTTCAGCTGAAGCTATTAAAGATGGTCTTAGTGAGAAAAACAAAGTAGACATTTCAAAAGACTCAGATAAAACAGAAATAAAAATATATAGTAAAAGTAATAATGAAACAAAAAACTTCAGGATTAACTATACATTAAAAAATGTTGTAACAAAGTTTTCAGACCTAGGGGAACTCACCTGGGTTTTTTATATAAATGATTCCAATGTAAAAACTAATAAGATAACTGTTTTTATAACTTTGCCAGAAAATATAACAACTCAGGTCAAATATTATGGAGAAGGACCTAAACGAGGAATAGCAACAATAGGTAATAAAAATCAAATAAAGTTAGAACTTAATAATATGGAAGATAATGATGTTATAGGTGCACGGGTGCTTTTTCCATCGTCGTGGGTTAAAACTTCAAAAACTATAAATATGGATAGAGATTCGTATTATGCCAGAAGCAAGCGAGAGAACAATATAAAAATAGCTACTGTTGTATCTATAATATTTGTTATAATACTAATTTTGGTGATATTTTTTTATAAAAGAAGCAGAAAAAGAAGGAAAGCTATAGATGAGTACAGGCAAGGCTATGTTTTGTTTAGTGAAAATTATTATAGAGAATTACCTAGTGAGTTACCTCCAGCTTTGGTAGCTAAGCTTATAAATAGTAATGATAACACAAAGGCGTTTCTGGCTACTATATTAAGCCTCTCCAGTAAGGGTGCTATAACTTTTTTAGAAGAAGGGTTTGCTGATAGGGATTACAAAAAACTTAGTTTTAAAATAAATGATTTTTACGCTGGACGAGGTCTTATGGAATATGAACTATTTTTACTTCAGTGGATAAGTGAATACTCAAAAAATGGAATAGTAATGCTATTGGATTTAAAAAAGAATGCTGGAAAAACTAGTTTTATAAATAAGTACACCAAGTGGAAAGATCTTGTTACTAAAGAAGTTGAAAAACTTGGATTTTATACTGTAATTGAAGGTAAAAAAATATTAACAAATGAATATGAAAATGAAAAGTTGAAATGGAATGCATTTAAAGAGTATTTAAGGGATTATAAAAATATACAGAGTGATTCAGAAAATGAAGATATGCGTGAAAAAATTGTACCTTATGCCATTGTTTTAGGGGTTTCAGAGAATATTGTCAATGATTTCGAAAAAGCTAATGGATATAACTATAATAATATTTTTATGAGCTATTGGTTTTTAAGTTACTATACAACAACTTACAATAAAGACTTTTCAAACAGCTATTCTAGTGGGTCAGGTAGTTCTGATGGCAATTTTTCAGGTTCCAGCGGAGGAGGCTTTGGAGGCGGTGGTGGTGGAAGTGCATTTTAACGTGTTATTAAATTAAACAGGCAAAAAAATATGTTGTAAGGGGTATATTTTCAAAACATAGGTAAAATATCAAAAATATTACCTATGTTTTATTGATATACGTAATATTTTATAGTATACTACCTATATGAGGTGATCCAAATGTTAAATAAATTGCCACCAAATGTAAATTTTGATACAGTTAAAATACTAAAACAACTTGCAAGTACAAACAGAGCACTTGCAGAGTTTAAAGGTTATGCAGATACTATACCGAACAAACTTATTTTAATTAATGCTATAAATTTAAATGAAGCTAAAGATAGCTCGGAAATTGAACAGATAATAACAAATCATGATGAATTATATAAGGCATTGACTTATGAAAAAGCTGCTACACCAGCTGCTAAAGAAGTAGTGAATTATAGAGCGGCTCTATGGCATGGTTATAAATTAGTTAATGAAAGAGGAATTTTAACCACTAATATGTTGATTGAAATCCAAGAACTAATTGAACAAAATAAAGCAGGAATTAGAAAACTTCCAGGAACAGCACTTAAAAATGCTTTAACAGGGGAGGTTGTATATACTACACCTCAATCTCAGCAAGAGGTTATAGAATATTTATCAAACCTCGAAATTTATATAAATAATAATGACGATGGCATAGATCCACTAATAAAATTAGCAGTAATACATTATCAATTTGAGGCTATACATCCTTTTTATGATGGTAATGGTAGAACAGGTCGAATATTAAATGTTTTATATTTGGTACTTAACGGTTTGTTAAATAGCCCTATCCTTTATTTAAGCAGATATATATTAGAAAATAAGTCATCCTATTATAATCTTTTAAAAGGACTTCAAAACAGTCCTGATGATTATGAAAATTGGGTACTGTTTATATTGATAGGTATTGAAGAAACATCTATACAAACATTTAAACTTGTAAAAGCTATAGTGAAGGAAATAGATAGTTATAGTGAAGACTTAATGAAAAAATTACCTTCTTTATATTCTAAAGAGCTTATTGAATTACTATTCTTTGAGTTTTACACTAAAACACAATATATTGAAAGTGGTATGAGAGTTACAAGAAAAACAGCAGTTAACTATCTTAAACAACTGGAGCAAAATGGTTTCTTATCTTCGCAGAAAATAGGCCGAGAAAGAATTTACTGTAATGATAGATTATTTAATGTAGTGAAAGGAAGCAATAAACATAACTTATAGTAGTTTTATATAAATAGGATATGAACAATTTTATATTGTTTATATCCTATTTTTGTGTATTATATGATAAATTAAAAATTATTTACAATAAAGGATTCGTATAATTGGATGAATTTAAACATATATAAGTCACGCTCTAGTGTTGTATGCATATATTAATAATATATGATTAGATTTATAATTTAAGATAAAAAAAAATACAAGCTCTGTATAACTGGGTTAATCAAAACAAACCAACATATGAGGAGTGTGTTATATGAAAGGTATAGATATCTATTCAGATACAATAATTACAGATTGGAATGCTGTAAAGTCTAGTGTGGATTTTGTTTATATTAAATTGACCGACGGACTTACCTACAATAATCCAATGGCCTCAGAACAATATAAAGCGGCTAAAAGTGTAGGGCTTAAAGTTGGAGCATATCATTTTGCAGAAAAAAACAATGTACTTGCAGAGTACAGCCATTTTGTAACTGAGACAGTAAAATATCAATGGGATTTAAAACCAGCTTTAGATTATGAGATTACTACAAATCCAGACTTTAATTTTATAGCTCAATTCATGAGCAGAGATCCAAATCTATTATTATATGGTCCACATTCAATTGTTGATAAAACTGGATTACCTAAGAGTAGAATATGGATAGCAGAACCTGTTGATATCCTGCATTCAAATTACTCTGTTCCAGTAACGGTAGGAGAATATGCAGGAATTCAATATGAGTGGTATGGGAAAGTTAACGGACTTGAAGGAAATGCAGATGTAGATTTATTTTCAAATAGTATATTAGTCAATGATAGCAATCATGTTATAGGAGAACCGACTCAATTAGAACAAAGTGGCAATCCTGCTGTTAGAACTATACAAATAGAGCTAAACACTTTACTGAAAAAAAATCTAGCAATAGATAGTATCAAAGGTCCACTGACAACATCGGCTATAAAAGAATTTCAGTCGGCTATGGCTTTAAAAGTAGATGGCATATGGGGACCTAAGACAACAGAAGCAGCTAATGAAATTTATTCAAGGCCTACAGATGGAGTATCCTATGCACACGAAGAGTATGCCACAAGATATATTCAATATCGTGTTGGTGGTTCAATTGATGGCATGTTTGGTAATAGAACCAAGGTTAATGTTCAAAACTGGCAGGCACGTCATACTCTCAAAGTAGATGGAATTGTTGGCAAAGCAACTTGGTCAAAATTGTTAGACGAGAATGTATAGTGATACAAATATTTCTAAATGAATTTAATTAAAGAATAAAATTAGGGGGAGCATAATATGAGTGAGACTCTTATCACTAGTATTTTAACACCGATATTAGTAGCAGTTATAGGGACTATTATAGAAATAGCAAGAAGACAGTTAAATGTTTATTTAGACTCAAAGCAGCAATTAATTAAAAAGCAGAAGGAAGCTTTAGTTCAGTCTATGGGAATAGAAAGGTATAATTCCGATGTAGCTATTGTTAAACAAGCAGTCCAAACAGCTGAACAGTTAGGCAAAGAATTTAACTGGGAAGGTACACTAAAGCATAGTAAAGTACTAGAACTGATAGAAGGAAGGACGGGACTTACTGACGAACAAATATTCAATATTATTAAAGCAACGGTTTTAGCAGTTAACCAAGCAAAAAAGCAGTTAACAGTTAAGAGAGAATAGAGAAGAGTTAAGGAAATTTTGCCTAGAGGCAAAATAGAACAAATAAAACAAAAATAAACAATTTTCATTCGCGGCGTTCCCAAATGAAAAGCAGATCTGCCTATGCAAATCTGCTTTTCATTCTTCTTTTATTGATTCTTCTGCTTCAGCAGAAAATCTTCTATAACTGGAACCTGGCACTTGGAATCTGGTAACTGCTTCTATGCCTTTTCCTTTAAAAAGTCAAATAACTTAGTTTTACTAGTATTGATGATTAAGTCTTCAGGAAAATCTATGCCTTTAAGAATTTTAATTGCAGCATCAAAGTTACCTATATGAAAACATGAATGAGCATCACTATTTAATATTATTTTTACTCCATTTTCCTTACATAGAGTAGCTAATTTTATACATGATTTTTCACTGCCAATTCTTGACCTAACTAAAGAGCTATTATTAATTTCAATTAGAATGTTTTTTTCCTTTGCTTTTTTAACTAAAGCTTCTTCGTGAATAGGGAAACTTGGATTACCAGGATGACCAATTATGTGAATGTTTTTATTCTCCATTGCATTTAAGTAGGCTCTAGTATTTATATCTTTATCTTTGTTTGGTTTCATAACAGGGTCGTGCATACTTGCTATCATTATATCTAATTTTTCTTGTAATTCTAAAGGTAAATCTATATTTCCATCATAGTCAATGATATTAGCCTCTGAGCCATAAAGCATTGTAACACCATAGATTTGTCTTGGAAGTGATTTAAAGTTACCAAAATACCAAAGCACAGGAGCACCTGGCATACTTGGTGCATGATCAGTAGTTCCTAAAACTTCAAGACCTATTTCACTAGCGTATTTTGCATTTTCTAATAGGGTTGTATAAGCATGACCACTTGCTATAGTATGAGTGTGTAAATCTACAGGATATTTCATAAAATGACTCCTTTCAATTTTCAAAAAAATATTTTTTTATTTAGAAGTTTGAATTTTTCTTTGATTTTTGCCTTACATTTCTAATTATAGCTCAAAAATTGCCTATTTGCATGTACATAATATGTAAATTTACTGTTATAACCTTGTAAAACAGCAAATTATCCTTAATATTTGGTATTTTAAGTGTTATATTTATAAATATTATAAAAATTCATAAATAACATTATTAACTCATGAAAACATTGACTCGTGATTTGTGTTATAATAGTAACAGGTATTTAGTCACTATGGTTATCAGATGAGTAATTAACTTAAATTTAATGGTTTAAGGAAATTACTTTATCTTCTAATAATAAGGCAAGAGATTAGGCAACTGAAAGAAAATATAAAATCAAAAATACGATGTCTATTTTTTTAAGATGTCTTAATGAAACTCTTACCTACACTAGCGATTGAAACAATATACAAGTCAGAAGGAGTGAATTATATTGGAACAAGTAATATTAAATGTTGAACCAAGAGAAAAAACAGCCAAGAAATTTAAAGAAGAGGGTTACGTGCCAGCAGTAATTTATGGTAACGGATCAGAGGCAAAATCAGTTAAAATTCAGGAAGTATCACTTAAAAAAATGCTTTCAGTACATGGTCAAAACGTAAAATTATGGGTTGAATGTGGAGAAGACAAAAAATTTGGATTTATTAAAGAAATTCAGAGACAGCCTGTTACTAATAAAATCAGACATATTGATATACAATTAGTAGCTAGAGATAAAGATGTTAAAATACAGATTCCAATTATATTTGATGGTGAAGAAGCATTAAAGAAAATACAATTACAACTACAAATTCGTAAAGCAATTGTAGAAGTTTTTGGTAAAATTGACTTAATGCCAGATGTAATACATGTTGATGTGGCTAAAAAAGAGAGAAATGATACAATTACATTTGAAGACTTTAAATTAGACGCAAGCCTAAAATCATCTGATAATGAAGATGAAGTATACGGAACTATAACAAGCTTTATAATTGAAGAAGAAGTTGAAGAAGAAGTTGCACCAGCACCAGCAGCTACAGATGCAGCTGCACCAGTTGCACCAGCTAAATAATTTAAATAATTAGTTTTTGATTATTTATACATAAGTAGTCTAAAAGGTTGAACTTTTAGACTGCTTATGTTACAATAAAATAAAATTGAATTCTTACCTAGGGTAGAGGCGCTATAATTATAAGTATTTTTTCCTATTATTGCAAGCATTGAGGAATAAAGAAAGGAATTGTAGCCGAAGAAAATATTTAGCTAAAATATTTTCTGGTTTTGTATAAAATATATGCAAGACTGTCACTAAAGTTTTTATAGTGGAGAGCTACAAGGTACACGTGCATTGTTACTATTAGGTTTTGTAATAACAGCAAAGGTGTTCCTTTGCTGTTATTTTGCTTTCAAAATATTATGATTTTGCCCGGGTAAGAGAAAGGTAGGAATAATATGAAAATAAAAGGCGTCTTAGTACCAATGATTACTCCATTTGTAGATGGAAAGGTAGATTTTGAATCATATAAAAAAATGATACATCATTATTCAAAACTTGGAGTAGCGGGATTTGTTCCACTAGCTACAACGGGTGAAACTCCAACTTTATCTGATTATGAGTACCAAAGTATATTAGAAAAAACTATTGAGTATAATGAAAGTAATTTGCCTTTGTATATTGGATTTGGTGGTAATAATACAGAAAAAATGGCTAAAGACATTAAAAAGATGGAAAAATATAAAATTCAAGGCATATTATCTGTGTGCCCATATTATAATAGACCGGATCAAAGAGGAATATATCAGCATTTTAAAAGGATATCGGAGTCTACGCCTCTTGATATTGTTTTATATAATATACCATATAGAACTGGTAGAAATATTGAAAATGATACAACAAGAAGACTCTCTGAGCTTAAAAATATTGTTGGAATAAAAGATGCATGTGGAGATTTTAGTCAAAGCAGCGAACTTTTATTAAATCGTCCTAAAGATTTCTCTATATTAACAGGAGAAGATGCTTTCTTTTACAGCACGTTAATGCTTGGGGGAGATGGTGGAATACTTGCGTCGGCTCATCTACGTGCAGAAAAATTCATTGAAATATATAAAGAAATCCAAAATAATAATCATATTAAAGCTTTTGAAATTTGGAAAACTTTAGCTGGTCTTATCCCGATGCTATTTGAAGAACCTAATCCTGCTCCTATTAAATATTGTTTATACAAATTAGGATTAATTAAATCTCAAGAAATAAGATTACCTTTAGTTCAAATATCACAAGATTTATCTGAAAAAATTGATAAATATTTATAAACTTATTCCAAATTTATGCTAGAATGAATAGTGTAGATTTGGATTTTTTTAAAGGCATCTTGAAAAAAATAACAAGCCACACCCGTATATATTTGATTTGTTATTTTTGATTGTGCCTAAACACAAAATTGAAGGTGGCAGGAACTATGAATACAAATAGAATAAAAAAACTTACTCCTTTAGCAGAAACAAAATTTTTGAGCCTTTATGACGCTGAATATAAAAATAAGCTAGGCGATGTAAAGCATTGGACTATTGCTTCAAGAAAAGACTTTAAAACCATTTCTTCTCAGTATTTTCAAGGAGCAGAAGAAAAAATGGATGCCACAATAATTGCTGCGTTACATATTGAAAGTGGAAAAATCGTTTGTATAAGGCAATTTAGAATACCTCTTAATGATTATGTATATGAACTACCGGCTGGTCTTATCGATACTGGTGAGGATTTTGAAGAAGCGAGTAAACGAGAACTTAAAGAAGAAACAGGATTAAAACTAATAGAAATAAACCAGGAAAGATCTAGGAAAGGAGTTTATGCTTCTGCAGGAATGACAGACGAATCAGCAGCAATTGTGTTTTGCACTTGCTGCGGAAATGTTTCTTATGATGGACTTGAAGATGATGAAGATATAGAAGTGATGCTTCTTTCTACGGACGAGGTAAAAAAATTGCTTAAAAAAGATGTCAAAATTGATATGAGGGCATTTATAACATTACAGGCTTTTGTATTACTTGGAGAAAAACTATTTAAGTAAGGCATCATCAAAGAAATAACGAGTCAGTATCCTGCTATGATTTAGTACTAAAAAATTATCCCCTAAAATTGTAATTGATAAATCATATCAAATGATTATCAATGGACTAAGTAGGGCAGTGCTAAACTTACTAAAATAGCCTAATATTACTCAATTAATCAATCGAATTTATAGAAAATATCAGAAAAATGGATTTGCTTTAACTAGCATATACACATTTACGATAAAATATTTTTTAATATTCTAATACAAATGGATTGATAAAAAATGGGATAAAAATTAGATATTATTGTTATAAACTACTATACAATAAAGATGAAATTTACCCCTTGTATCTCGATATTTTACTGCGTTAAATAGGAATTTGACGCAGTAAGCAGTAAAAATGGGGGTTTTTTATGAAATATGATCTAAAAAGACTAGTTGATAAGGATATTCCTGAGCTGGTTACTAATTTTTTAAATTATTTAAGAACTATACGTGGAACATCGGAAAACACAATTTATAATTATAAAATAGAACTTTGTCTGTTTTTTAGGTTTATGGAGCTGTATTATGATCCTTCCAAAAAAGATGATGAATTTGATGATATTTATATTGGTGATATAGACATTGCTTTTATAGAAAAAATTAAACTAGATGACTTGTTTGCTTTTTTATCTTTTGCAGAAAATTATAGAGGGAATGGTAATTATGCAAGAGCTAGAAAAGTTGCTACACTAAAATCTTTTTTTAAATACTTAAGTGTCAAAGCAAAAGTATTAACTATGAACCCGGCACTTGAACTGGAATCTCCAAAAATTCATGGTAGAAATCCTGTATATCTAAGTTTATCAGAAAGTAAGTCCCTATTAAACGTGGTGGATGGTCAAAACAAAGACCGTGACTATTGTATAATAATGCTGTTTTTAAATTGTGGACTTAGGCTTTCAGAACTTGTAGGCATAAATATCTCAAAAATCAAAGATGATACCCTCTCTATCATTGGTAAAGGCAACAAAGAAAGGACTGTTTATCTAAACCAGGCCTGCCTTTCGGCCATTAAGGTTTATATTCCAATTAGAGAATTGAAAATTAAGAACATATGTTCGGGAGAGGATAAAGACGCATTATTTTTAAGTAGAAAGAATAAAAGAATAAGCAAAAGAACTGTTGAAGTACTAGTAAAAAAGTATATTAAGTTAGCAAATTTAGATAGTACTAAATATACACCACATAAACTCAGACACACAGCGGCTACTCTTATGTACAAATATGGTAATGTTGATATACTAAGCCTGCAACGTATTCTTGGACATGAGAGTGTATCTACCACTCAGATTTACACTCATATAGATGATGAAAAGTTGCGCCAAGCAGTAAAATCTAATCCTTTAAATGATAAAGACGTTTTAGAACCCCCTTCTCCCTCATCTAAGGGCGAGTAAAATATATAAAAAGCCCTTATCTATATAGCTTAGATAAGGGCTTTTTATATTTATTTAGGCTTCTTAACAACAAAAAAGCCTGGTGATTTCTCTTCTAATAATTGTTTTGCTTTTCTATCTTCATCAATCATTTCGGACAATCCATCAATATCGTCTATTAGCTGTATATCGTAAGGTAGATCATCTTTTTCATCTCTTACATAATCGTCATCATAGTCATCAAGTAAATTTTCATCTAAATCGTTAGAATCATCATTAGGAAAACTATCTTCATACTCTTTTATTTTCTCAGGATCTTCTATAATCTTGTCAATTAGTATTTCTTTGTTTCCTTTAAGCTCCATGTTAATGCATTCACCACAGCTATCACAAACTTTTTCTGGGTGTAAATCGCATTTATCGCAAGCTCCACAGTTGTTACATATTTTTTTTGAGTCTAATACACATATTTTTTCCATAAATATAACCTTCTTCGTTTTAAGCAGTAATATATAGTATATCAGATATTATGATAAATATCAATAGTTAGTGTAAATTGAACAATTATGGAATTAAATATAATTTTTTAAAATACGGACAATAGTTTACATAATAATTATTCCGTTAACTATTTTATAAAATAAGAACATAGGTTTGCATGAATTAATCTTATATGATATAATTTTATTAAATAATCATAAAGCTTAGTTAGAGGTGTAATGTATGTTAAGAGATAAAAAAAGAGATGTTCAAACTGAAATATATGATTTCATTCAGTCTGAGGTTATTAATAAAGGATATCCACCTTCCGTTAGAGAAATATGTGCAAAAGTTGGGCTTAGTTCAACTTCTACTGTCCATGGCCATCTTTCAAGAATGGAGAAAAAAGGTCTTATTAAAAGAGACCCTTCTAAACCAAGAGCAATTGAACTGTTAAAAGATTCATTTCCTAAGCAAGAACTAATAACAGTTCCAATAGTTGGCAAGGTTCAAGCTGGCCAGCCGATCTTAGCAGTTGAAAATATTGAAGATTATTTCACTTTACCACTACAATATACAAAGAGTAATAATGATTTATTTATGCTTAAAATTTCTGGGGATAGCATGATTGATGTTGGAATATATAGTGGAGATTTAGCCATTATTGAGAAAACAAGTTCTGCTGAAAATGGAGATATTGTAGTTGCTTTAATTAATGAGGAAGCTACTATTAAAAGATTTTTTAAGGAAAAAGGTCACATTAGATTACAACCAGAAAATGCATCCATGGACGCAATCATAGTTGATGATTGTCAAATAATAGGTCAGCTTGCTGGGATATACAGACGTTATTAGCTCCTTTGGGAAAAACAGCAAGTAAAATTTTTATAATAAAAGAACTCTCTCTAAAATACATTTAGAGAGAGTTCTTTTATTATATTAAACCTGATAATGCTATCATTATTCCTATTTTAGCATGATCAAAAGTTAGACCGCCCTGCAAATAACCAATATACGGTTCTCTTATTGGCGCATCTGCAGAAAGTTCTATGGATGCACCTTGAATAAACGTTCCAGCTGCCATTATAACTTTATCTTCATAACCAGGCATATCCCAAGGTTCACATTCTAGAAAAGAATCTATTGGTGCTCCCTTTTGAATTCCTTTTATAAAGTTAATCAATTTTTCCTTATCGTTAAATTTTATAGCTTGAATTATGTCACTTCTTTTATCAGTATATTTTGGTAGTACTTCAAAGCCAGCTAGTTCCATAATCCTAGAACAAAATACTGCGCCTTTTAAAGCTTCAATAGAAACATGAGGAGCTAAAAACAGACCTTGAAAAAGAGATCTCATTACTCCAAATGTTGAACCACACTCTCCACCTATTCCAGGTATAGTAAGTCTATAAGCAGCTTGGGTTACATATTCTTCCTTGCCAGCTATATACCCTCCCGTTGGGGCAATGCCTCCACCTATATTTTTAATTAATGAACCTGCTACAAGATCAGCCCCAACTTCTGTTGGCTCTTTTGTATCAATAAATTCACCGTAACAATTATCTACAAAACATATTATGTCTTTTCTTATACTCTTAATGAAGCTAATAATTTCTTCTAGTTTGTCTATTGTTAATGACTTTCTCCAGCCATATCCAGTGGATCTTTGTATATGAACTAATTTTATGCTTTCGTCACTCACAAGTTCCTTTTTAACGCCGTCAAAATCAATTCCGCCATTCTTTTTTAAATCCACCATTTTGTACTTGACGCCATATTCCATTAAAGAACCTATGTGTTTTTCACTGCTTATACCAATAATACTGTGAAGGGTATCATATGGTGTTCCACATATTGATATAAGTGTATCATTAGGTCTTAAATTACCAAATAGTGCAGCGCCAATGGCATGAGTACCATTTACAAAATGTGGCCTTACTAATGCCATTTCCGTTTTAAAGATTCTAGCATATACTTTATCTAGACTATCTCTACCTATATCGCCATAGCCATATCCTGTACTACTTGTAAAATGTGAGTCGCTTATTTCTTCTTCTTGAAAAGCCTCTAAAACCTTTAATTGGTTAAATTCGCGAATGCCATCAAATATTTCAAATTGTCCTTTTATATCTTCTAAAGATTTCTCAGCAAGTTCTAATATGTTTTCCTTGATACCATATTTGTCTTTTAGTATATTTTTTGTTTCTAAAATCATTAATTTTCCTCTTCCCCTGTTATGTTAAATAATATGGGCTTTAATGGAGTAATTGTTGAAATTGCATGTTTATACACCATCATCTGTTTTCCATCACTCTCAAGTATTACTGTGAAACTATCAAAACCTTTTACACTTCCTCTTAATTGAAAACCATTGGTTAAATGAATAATAACTGGTATTCTATCCTTCCTGGCGTTGTTCAAAAAAATATCCTGTAAATTATTTGTGGTTTTATTCATAGTATTCCCCTCCGTTTGTTTTATATATTAATTCTACAAAAAACATGGAAAACCTCTTATTAAGTAACATTTTTTATTTTATGTCTTTTATGATGTAATTTACTATTTCCTCATCATTCATTTTATCCTTATCAAGCCATTTAATACGACTGTCTTTTCTTAGCCATGTCAATTGTCTTTTGGCATAATTCCTACTTCCTTGCTTTATCATGTCAATTGCTTCATCTAAACTAATCTTTTTATCAAGATAATACAAGACCTCTTTATAACCAATGCCCTTCATTGCCTGCATATTAGAATTATATCCCTTTTCTTTTAAATTTACAACTTCAGCAATAAGACCTTTCTCTAGCATAGTATCAACTCTTTTATTTATTCTTTCATATAAAGCTTCACGATTCATATTTAGAACATAATAATTAATATTATATGGAATATTGTAAATGTCCTGATTTTCATTAAGTTTACCTATGGTTTTACCCGTTAATTTGTGAACTTCTAGTGCTCTTATAACTCTTTTAAGATCATTAGGATATAGTTTTTGATATGAATCAATGTCGATTTCTTTTAAAAGTTCATGTACAAAAACTTTTCCTTTTTCAATTGCCAGTGCCTCAAGATGTTTCCTATAATCTATATCTTTATAGGTACCTGTAAAACCATAGTTGAATATTAGAGAACTAATATATAATCCTGTTCCACCAACTAAAATTGGATACTTCCCTCTTGAAGTTATATCAGCTATAGCTTTCTCTGCTAAGCTTTTGAACTTTTGAGCGCTAAATTCTTCATTGGGGCTTACAACATCAATAAGATGGTGCTTAATTCCGTCCATTTCTTCTTGTTGTATTTTAGCAGAACCTATGTTCATGCCTTTATATATTTGCATTGAATCAGCAGAAATAATTTCCCCATCTAATATTTTTGCCAGTTTAAGAGAAATCTCAGTCTTCCCTATTCCCGTTGGGCCACTTAAAATCAATATGTCTTTCATTCTTCCTCCATTACTGTATTCTTTTAAATTTCTTTTCCATTTCATAAAGCGTTGTTTTAACAATGGTTGGCCTTCCATGTGGACAATTAAATGGATCATCTATCATTCTTAATCTATCTATAAGCACTTTCATTTCTTCTATATTAAGGTTATCATTTGCTTTGATAGCCGCTTTACATGCAAGCGTTGCAATCTTTTTATATTTAACCTCATAAGTTTCACCAGAACCTAATTTTTTCAAATTATCTAATATTTCTGAAAAAAGCTTTTTTAGTTCTGGTTTACCTAGAAAATTAGGTACTTCTCTTATGTTTATTGTATTATCACCAAACTCCTCAATACTAAAACCAGCACCGCTGAATATTTCCTTGTTCTCCACATAATAAATAAAATCATCTGGAGTTAATTCGATAACTTCAGGAATCAAAAGTATTTGAGATGTTACCTCACTTTGTTTTATATTCTTTGTGTATTTTTCAAATAATATTTTTTCATGCGCTGCATGTTGATCTATAATATAAAAATCCTCCGCACTCTCCGCAAGTATGTAGGTATTATGGAACTGCCCTATTATACGTAGTGAAGGAAATTTAGGCGTACTAGTAGATGATGTATTCATAGGTTTTATTAAATATTCTTCATTAACCTTATTTTCGATAAATGTTGTATAATCCTTTGCTGCATTACCGTTTTCTTTTATAAAATCATTGGAAGTTTGGTTTTTATCCATTTGAAAATCACCTATTGTAGCAGTGGCTTCATTGTCTGTTTTTAAATCCAAAGGTAATTGAACTGTTTGCCTCTGAAAAGTATTTTCTTTTATTTCCTGCTGAATTGGTGCCTCAAGTTCTAAGTCAAAATTATTTTTGAGGCTATCTCTAATAGCTTCATGCACTGTATCAAAAACCAATTTAAAAAGTTCACGATCATTTTGAAATTTCACTTCTGCCTTAGTTGGATGCACATTAACATCTATATATTCAGGAAATATGTCTAGAAACAATGCGAAAAATGGGTATTTATTAATCATCATAAATGATTTAACAGCTGTCTCTACGGCCGTAGCAATAAGTTTGTTTTTTATATATCTGTTATTCACAAAAACACTTTGATTATTTCTGCTACCACGACTGATTTCAGCATTTCCCACATAGCCATAAACTGAAGCTATATCTGTATGGTTTTCAAATTTTATAATGTTATCCCCTATGTTCTTGCCATATATAGTCCTTATAGTATTAAATAAACTTTCTGTAGAATAAGTATTTACTACCTTTTTCCCATTGTTTATAAGTCTAAAAGAAATCTTTGGGTTTGAAAGTGCAAGTCTGTTTACAATATCCGTAATAATTGAAGCTTCCCTTTGGGTAGATTTTAAAAACTTCTGTCTTGCTGGAACGTTAAAAAAAATATTTTTTACCTCAGTTGTTGTGCCAACGCTACAGCCAACATCATTTATATAATCTTTAACACCTCCATTAATGGAGATTTCTTTTCCAACTTCGTTACCTTCTACCCTACTTCTTAGAAGCGTATTTGATACTGCTGCGATGCTTGGGAGTGCCTCACCTCTAAACCCTAGTGTACTTATTGCATAAATATCTTCAATTGAACTTATCTTGCTTGTAGCGTGTGGCATAAAGGCAAGTTCTATGTCATCAGGATTTATCCCTACTCCATTGTCTGATACTCTAATAAGTGTTTGACCACCATCTTCAATATCTATGTTAATCACACTAGCCTTTGCATCAATAGAATTTTCTACTAATTCTTTAACTACAGAGGAAGGCCTTTCAACAACTTCTCCTGCCGCTATTTTATTTGAAGTATCTTCGTTTAATAAATTGATTCTCCCCAAATTCCATCACCTTTTTCTCTAAAAGTTTTTTGCATTTTTTATTAGTTCATAAATTTTATTCATAGATTCAAGTGGTGTCATGTTCATAACGTCAATTTCACATATTTCTTTAATGAAATTTTCTTTACCTATGTCATTAAATCCAATTTGAACTGAATCGCTGGCAACCTGTTTTTTGATTGTTTTTGTTTTCTTTGTCTTTTCACCATTTATTTTTTCAGCTGCAATCTCATTATTGTTTTCATTTTCAAGATGTTCTAATATTTCTTTTGCCCTATTAGTTACCTTTACAGGAAGTCCGGCAAGTTTTGCAACATCAATACCATAGGACTGATCTGCTCCACCTTTAACTATTTTTCTTAAGAATACAATATCATCTTTTATATGTTTAACAGCTACGGAATAGTTTTTTAGGCCTCCTATAACCCCTTCAAGGCTTGTGAGTTCATGATAATGTGTAGCAAATAATGTTTTACACTTTATATTTTTATTTGTACATATATACTCTACTACTGACCAAGCGATACTAAGTCCATCATAAGTACTTGTTCCTCTGCCGACTTCATCCAGTATTATAAGACTGCTAGGGGTTGCATTTTTAAGTATATTTGATACCTCGGACATTTCAACCATAAAAGTACTTTTTCCAGCGGCTAAATCATCTGATGCTCCTATCCTTGTAAATATCTTATCACAAATTGAAATATTTGCACTTTTCGCTGGGACAAAACATCCTATTTGACCTATTATTACTATTAGTGCCACTTGCCTCATATATGTGGATTTACCTGCCATATTGGGTCCTGTAATAAGTATAAGTTGCTGGTCGGTTGTATTTAACTTAGTATCATTGGCTACAAACTCTCCATAAGAAAGTGTGTTTTCAACAACGGGATGTCTTCCATCTTTAATGTCTATTGGACCACTCACAGAAATTTTGGGCTTACAATAATTATTTTCCAATGAAACCGTTGCAAAGGAAGATAAGCAGTCTAGCTCTGAAAGTAATTTTGCACTTTTTTTCATCCTATCAATATGCAAAGAAATATCATCTCTTAACTTAACAAAAAGATCATATTCTAAATTTACAAGTTTTTCATCAGCACCTAATATCTTTTCTTCCATATTTTTAAGGTCTTCAGTTATGTATCTTTCACAATTAGCAAGGGTTTGTTTTCTTATATATCTCCCTTCAGGTATCATACTTATATTGGACCTAGTTATTTCTATATAATAACCAAAAATTCTATTGTAACCAATTTTCAAGGATTTTATACCAGTTACTTCTCTTTCCTGATTTTCTAAATTTGCTATCCATTCCTTGCCATGTACCTTTGCCTTTCTAAGTTCATCTATTTCCGCGCTATATCCGTCTTTAATTATATTTCCATCTTTAATAGATATAGAAGGTGCATCCAATAATGCGTTATCTAATACCTGATATATGTCTTTTAAATCATCCAATTGTATATGAATTTTTTTTAGAAGTTCACAATTGAACTTTTCAAGGATAACCTTAACATTTGGTAACTTTTCTATTGAATTTTTAAGGAATATAAATTCTTTAGCGTTTACACTTTGAGTTGATATCTTTCCTACTAATCTTTCAATATCATATATCTGTTTTAATGATGCCTTTAGATCCTCATGAAGAGGGATATTAGTTGTAAGTTCCTCTACTGCGTTTAGTCGTTCATTGATTGAATCCTTGTCAACTAGGGGCTCTTCAACCCATCTCCTAAGTTGTCTTGCACCCATGGCAGTACTTGTTTTATCTAATACCCATAAAAGAGAACCTTTTTTTCCCTTTTCCCTAAGGGTTTCAGTAAGTTCTAAATTTCGTCTTGAATTAATATCAATGCTCATATAATCAATTACTGAATAGCGCTTAATTACATTTATATGACTTAATGAAACTTTTTGAGTATCTATTAAATATTTTATCAATGCATTCCCTGCGTTTAAAATAAAATCATCATTTTTTACAATTTCAAAATTGGAAAATTGTTTATTCAGGTTTTCTTCTTTATCTTGTAAAAAGAACTCATCATCAAAACGAGTGAAAGAACATTTAAATCTTTCTTTAATTTCCTTAAGTAGTTTTTCGTCTATTGTATTTTGAACTAATATTTCCTTAGGATTATATTTAGATATTTCATTTATTATTATCTCAGCATCTTTACGCTCTGAAGTACAATCGAACTCTCCTGTAGATACATCTGAAATAGCAACTCCAAATCTCCCATCATCTATAAAAAGGCTCATGATATAATTGTTTCTTGTGTCATCTAAAAATGCAGAGTCTGTATAAGTTCCAGGGGTTATTATCTTAACAATACCCCTTTTAACAATACCCTTAGTAGCTGAAGGATCTTCTAATTGCTCACCAATTGCTACTTTATAGCCTTTGTTTATAAGTCTTGTTATATATATATTAGCAGCATGGTGAGGGATTCCGCACATAGGTGCTTTTTCACTTAATCCACAAGCCTTTCCTGTTAGAACAAGTTCTAGTTCTAACGCTGCAGTTTTTGCATCTTCAAAAAACATTTCATAAAAATCTCCTACTCTAAAAAAGAGTATACAATCCTTACATTTTTCTTTTACATTTAGATATTGTTGCATCATAGGTGCTAATGCCATATTAAACTCTCCTTTTTTAAGATGCGGATACTTCTTCTCCATAAAGTGTAAATGAATTACCCTTGGTAATTTTCACTTTAATAAGTTTCCCTATACTATTTTTATCTTCTGAAATAAAATTCACTAGTTTAGAGGTCCTTGTCCTACCAGTAAGTTTTGTATCATCGTTTTTACTGGTGCCTTCTACAAGTACTTCAACTATTTGTCCTTCGTATGTTTTATTCTTTTTTGCACATATAGCATTTACTGCCTCTACCAATCTATTAAATCTTTCATGTTTTACTTCGTCACTTATCTGTTCTTTTATTTCTGCTGCTGGAGTACCTTTTCTCATTGAATATAAAAACATAAAAACAGCATCATACTGAACTTTCTCTATTAAATCCAACGTCTCATTAAAGTCTTCCTCAGTTTCTCCAGGAAAACCAACTATTATATCTGTAGTTAAAGCAAGATCTGGTATCTCTTTTTTCATATTTGCCACAAGATCAATATAATATTCCTTGGTATAATGCCTGTTCATCTTTTTAATTATGTCAGAAGAACCTGATTGCACTGGTAAATGTATATGTTCACATACTTTGTCACAATCCCTTATAGCTTCAATAACCTTAAAAGTTAGATCCTTGGGATGTGAAGTCATAAATCTAATTCTTTCTATGCCTTCTACTTTGTTTATTCTTCTAAGTAAATCTGCGAAATCTATATCTGGTTCAAGTCCTTTGCCATAGGAATTAACGTTTTGGCCAAGAAGGGTTATTTCCTTATAACCTTTACTAACTAATTCCTTTATTTCATTTTCAATATCTTCTGGATTTCGACTTCTCTCTCGCCCTCTAACGTATGGGACTACGCAATAGGTGCAGAAATTATTACAACCATACATAATAGTCACAAATCCTTTTATGCCACTTGCTCTATCAATTGGAAGTCCTTCTACAATATCCTTTTCCTTGTCCCATATTTCAACTATGGATTTACCCTGTTGTTTTACCATGTTTAGGTATTCGGGAAGCATATAAGAATTGTGTGTACCAAAAATTATATCTACAAAAGGAAATGTTTTTATTATATTTTGAGCCATACCCTTTTGTTGCATCATACAGCCACAAACAGCAATAATTAAATCAGGATTTTTTTCCTTAGCTTTTTTCAGAATCCACAGATTGCCAAATACCTTAAGTTCAGCATTTTCTCTTACGCAACAAGTATTAAATATGATTAAATCTGCTAAATCTTTTTCCTCTGTTCTCTGGTAATCCATTAGCTTTAACATTCCAGAAATTTTTTCAGAGTCTTCTTCGTTCATCTGACAACCGTAAGTGTGAATAAAGAAGAGTTTGCCTTTATTATTTTTCATCTATATTAATCCTCCATTTTTATCTTTCTAATACAACTAATTGTAACAAAACATATTTAATTTAGCAATAAAACCACTCCAAATTTAATTTTTACATGAACTTAAAAAAGGGAGCTACATAAAAATGATTATAAATCATTCTATGCAGCTCCCTTTTTAAGAATGTATTGTTTCAAACATTGGGCATTTCCTGGTCAACATGTACCACATGAGAATTTGTATTTGTTGTACTATGGTTAAATACCACTGTAGATATTGTTAGTGTCAGCATTAAACATCCTAATGCCATAGTCAAAGTTTTTATTAGTTTGTTTTTCATAGTAAAAACCTCCAATTAATTTAAATTTTTTGATAATAATAAATATTTTTTGCACATGTCTACCTTATTTTGATTTAAATATATAATGGCTAGACCATTGTATATTGATTTGAGCTTGTCATTATTTTCAGTATAATTTAATAATTTCAAGATAAACCTTCTCTAAATTCGTATTATCATTTGTTTTATCGTAGATTTTTCCTAATAAATAATTGCCTTTTAATAAATATTCTAAATCTTTATATTCTCTTGCATAATTAAGACCTAAATTTATAGTCTTAATGGATTCATCATTTAAGTTTTGCTTTAATAAAACTTCTGATTTCTCTATAAGTGTTGCAGCTAGATTTTCTATATCAAATTTAGCTCTAAAATTTTCAGCAGTTTCAAAGTATTTTATGCTTTCTATAAACTCATTTTTAGCACAATATGCTCTTGCCAAATTGTTATATGCATAACCCAAAAAAATATTATCATTATCTGGAATTTTTAGAATTGCTGATTTGTATATCTCTATTTCTTTATCATAATCCTTTTTTGATTCATAGAAGTTAGCTTTTATACCTTGAGCAAAGATATATAATCTAAAATCATCTTGCTTATCACAAATAGATAAGAACTTTTCAATGGTTTCTAATGACAAGTTAATTTGATTTGTATGCTTATAACTGTTTGCTAAAGAATATAAACACTTTTTCTTTGTTTCTATATTATTATGCTCAAAACAGTAATACAGGCTTAATTGATAATACTCAATGGCTGCATCATATTTTAGCGCCTCTGACTTACAAAATCCTAACTTCCAATAAACATAACACAATTTTTGATTTTTCTTAATGTCTATGTATATTTCCATAGCTTTTTTATAAATATCGCAAGCTGCTTCAAATTCCTTTTCTTTGAAATAGATTTCACCTAACCCGCAATGTGCTTCAGCCTTAACTTCTATTAATTCATATTCCTTTAGTAACATCTCGTCTACTAGTTTCAATCATACTTATAAGACCTCTAGTGAGGTTTTCAGTTTGCAAATCTTCTTGAGTTAAATTCAATTGGATTCTTAGTCTTTTAATCTTTTCACCAGGTGTAATAAAATTCATAATATCACCTCATCTCTTATTTTATATACTTTACATACATTATTATCTTTTTAAGTTATTGTGTGATTTGAATAATAAAGTGGTATTTTTATGAAAGTAAATACCACTTACGTTTTATCAATTATCATTTTGTTTTATGCCAATTATAAAAAACTTTTAGTTCTTCTTTTCGTTCCGGTGACAAGGATGTTTTCTTAACACCTTGAATTGCGCCTTCTAATGCTAATAATCTATGAATACACGCAGAAGCGTCAATTTCTTGTATTTTCAGCCACGCCTGTTCTGCACCAATATTTATTAATCCATCATAAGTACATACACCTACTTTATTCAACTGCCTTTCAACTTCTTTTCCGATATTAGGTAGTTTTGATAATTCTC
>LIDZ01000147.1_pt1 | contig 157702 bp, 143 predicted proteins | sample 644651 | NCBI WGS metagenome assembly LIDZ01 (sample SAMN03856242, study PRJNA289617) | food metagenome | isolation source: wine grapes on drying loft during traditional withering process | host: Vitis vinifera cv. Corvina | place: Italy: Gargagnago di S. Ambrogio di Valpolicella | collected 2014-01
ACATATCTATTTTTTGATAAAGTTTTAATTTCTTCATCTGAAAATAATTTCTTACTCATTCTGTTCACAACCTTACTATATTTCTTCTTATCTTTTATTGTACAAAAAAAGAACCTATTGAAATAGTCTTTTTTTTAGCGTCTATTTCATAGGTTCCATTTTAATTTATCACATAGCCTTTTCTTTTTTTCACAGCTTTTATTTTAAAACCCAGAAAATTCGAATAGTTTTTTCTTAGATTTATTACCTTTGACTTTTCTTTATTTATCTCTAATCCAAGTCTTTCATTGAGCCATTTGCTTACAGCAACGAATATTTTTTGTGCAGATTTAACATCTTTTGTTAAAATCTTAAAGTCATCTGCATAACGCACAATGTACATTTCTTTTAATTTACTTTTCTTTAATGCTGCTATTTTAGCATAATGATTCCAGTATGCTTTTGTTTTCATGCCTCGCCATTGACTTTCTATCCACCAGTCTAATTCATTCAACACTATATTGGATAATAATGGTGATAAAATTCCACCTTGCGGAGTTCCTTTATTCGGAATTCCAATCCCTTCAATCTCAGTTTTTAAAATCTTTGATATTATGCATAGTAATGCTTTATCTTTAATTCCCATAGTCCACATCTGTTTTAATAATTTTCCATGATTAACATTATCGAAGAAGCCTTTAATATCAATATCTACTGCATAATGAAGTTTATTTATATTAATCAAGCTATTAACTTTTGATATAGCATTTTCAGCACTTCTATCACATCTAAATCCATAGCTTCCATGATAAAATTTTGCTTCTGCAATAGGCTCTAATATTTGCTTAATACATTGTTGAACCATTCTATCTTCTATGGTTGGTATTCCTAGCGGTCTAGTTCCACCATCTGGTTTCGGTATCTCAACTCTTCTAACTGACATAGGTTCAAAATTTTTGAATCTCTCTTGTATGTACTCTACCCATTTTGTTATAGGATAATTTTCTATGTCTTTTATAGTAGTTTCGTTAACTCCTGCTGTTTTACTGCCTTTATTATTCTTAATATTTCTATAAGCTAATACTATATTTCTTTCAGTAATTATTTCAGAAATCAAATCTTTAAAATCATAATTTTCTTTACTTTTTCTATAAAGTATATCTTGTATTTCTTGACTATCATAATATTCGTTATTTCTTAGTTTTTGCTTCTTTAATAATGATTCTTTACTTGTCGCCATTAGTCAGCCTCATTTCATATGAATTTGGCTTCTTTTAGTCTTAATCGAACCTAATAATTATCATATAATTTAACAATTTCATTAACATTAACTTGTGGCTATCCCTCCATTTATTTTCATAAATTTCTACGGTACTATGCCACTACTTTCACTAATATAAAAGCTAGTTATAACTCTCGTCTTTCCTTGCTACCACTTCAACAGAAGTAAGTCCTCCATGTTATCAGATTACCACGTTCCAATAACTTTATCTTTGCATATATCTTTAGGTAACTCCTATGAGCCTGTGTGCTTGATACCACCTTTAATGGTATATGGATTTTCATAACGGGAATTTTTACTAAGCCACACACACCCTACATCTTTGGTAGTTATAGCATTTCTACTATATCTATATTTAGACCCGTACATTCAGAGTTTCGTCAATCCACCTTTGGACATTCTTACCATGGATATTTTACAGACTCCCGACCTATGTCATTCTCGACTACCTCTAGTTCGCATTTCCTCAGCAAAAACCTGTTAGGGAATGACCTCAGCCGACTTCACCGAGCTTATAACAAAGCTTAACTTACTTGCAGCTTCGCTATTCGGAGTATCAGAGAAAACCCTTCAAGTCGTTACACTATCATTTGATTTTTCAAGTTATCAGTTCTCTTAACCTTGCGGTTAATGGCTAATCTTTTAAATTAGCAACGTGTCGCACTCCCATTATAGACATTATGTGAATCTCAAATTCACAACTCATTCTCAACAAAATAAAACTAGCCCATCTCTTATATAAATAATCTACTCTCATTATACAACATTTTTCATTAATTTCCCTGTAATTCCTTCAATAACCTTTCCCCAAATTTACACAATAATCGACTACATTTTTCTAGTTAAAATATATACCATGATACTAACTTAACTTAAGAATCTATACTAAACAAAGAAATTATATAAATGTTTTTGCAATAATCATTTGAAAATTTTGCTGCTAAAATCAATTAAGCGAGTCACACCAAATCATAGATTTGGTGTGACTCGCTTATTCAGGTATAAATAAGAAAAATAGATAAACAAACTACGAATCAGATTTATACTTTGAAATATATATCATCTGTCATTTCGGTTACTGGACTTTAAGTGTACATCTACAGTAGAAATAAGCAACATATTGTGCGGAGTGTTTCATTGGAATTCTGATGGTAATGATTCTTGACTAGAAGTTGTTCCAAAATGCTTGTTCAAAGCTTGTCTTTGAAGCAAGCATTTTGGAACAACTTCTAGTCTTAGAATCATCCAGCAAAATTCCTAGAAACTGGAGCACAACATGTTGCTTATTTCGGTGAATCACCACATAAGTCTAAGTTATATTTATTTAATTCCATAATGTATAGATGCAATTCCAAAAGTCAACGACTTATATTCTGAATTCTTAAAACCTATCTTCGAAATTTCTTGCTTTAGCTGCTTTTTGTTCATAAAGTCATTTACTGAATCCCTAAGATAATAATATGCCTTTTTATCTCCTGTACCTATTGAACCTACAAATGGCAATACGTGATTAAAATACATATCATATATATTTTTTAAAATTGGTATGTTAGGTTTTGAAAGTTCTAAACATACTACTCTTCCACCCGGCTTTAAAACTCTATACATTTCTGATAGAGCTTTGCTTTTATCAGAAATATTTCTTAAACCAAAAGCTATTGTAATACAATCAAATGTATTTTCTTCAAAAGGCAATTCTAAAATACTATCTCTAATTAACTTGAACTTATAATCTTTTAATAATTGATTAAGCCTTTTAGTTCCTACATTAAGCATTTCTTGGCTAAAATCTACACCAATAACTGTAGTATTTTTCCCTACTGCCTTACATTCATAATTTATCATTTGCCCTGTACCGCAACACAAGTCTAATACCTTTTGCCCTTCTTTAATATCACATATTTTTATTGCTTTCCTTCTCCATAGTTTATCAATATTTAAAGTTAAAATTGAATTTAACATATCATATCTCTTTGCAATAACTGAAAAAACTTTCTCAACATCTGTTATATTAGTTTCTGCCATTTATACTCACCTCACATTCTTTTATATTACTCTTACAAAAAATTAATATATATATATTGCAATAAAGTTTCCACATATCTCTTAACTCGCATTTTACAAGCAAATTCTAAAATTCTTAAGTTCTAAAGTTCTAAAGTTCTAATATTCTAAAGAATTTTAGAACTTTAGAATTCTTATTTATAAAATCATTATTGAAACATATATAGATACACACAACAGAATTTATACTTATGCTTGATATTATATTCAACATTTACCATACTTAAGTGTATATGAAACATAGAAATTGGATACATATTTGTGCAATAGGCATTGAAAATAAGCTGTTGAAGCTTCTTAATGGAAGGTTGTTCCATTTATGCTTGTACCAATGTATATTGGGAGCATGCATAAATGGGGGCAACCTGCCATTTAGATGCTTCCAGCGAAATTTTCACAGTCCTATGAAACAAATATGTATTCAATTTCGGTGGATATACACACAAGTATGTTACATTAATGGAAACAAAACAAATACCGTAAAGTCCCAAATTGCATGAGATATTATTATTGGAACAAGGCTCTTTTCTTTTTTATAAATCCACCCCCAAAATATACCACATACCAATGCTGCTATAACTAGCATAAAATTAAATGTTATTATGTGCACACCTGCATATAGTAAAGTTGCAAATATATATCCTTTGTTTTCTCCAAATTTTTTTGTAAGATTATTTTGAATAAAACCTCGCCAATATATTTCTTCTCCTGGTCCTATTACAAATAAAAGTAATATTCCAATTAGCATTGAATTTCCTTGAGCTCTATTGCTATAAACTGATGCTATTTGTGCATCTTTAAAAGGAAACAAATATCCCGAAATAATATTTCCAGCATAGAAAATAAGGTACAATATTACAGCTGAAATAATTCCAATTAATATATGTCTTAATTTAATATTTCTAAATGATATTAAATTTCTTTCTGTAAGTAATGCTATTGCTACTAATAATGATATTGATAATCCCATTTCAATCCAAAAGTTAAATGGTTTTATCACGAATATTACAAACCATAATAATGTTGCAATAATTAATGAGGATATAATGGTCTTATTCTTTCTTTCATCTTTCTCCAAAACTTTATTACCACCTTTCTATAATATCGAAGATAAACCATATTCAAACAATATAGATAAAATTAATAAAATTCCAAATTGACCTTGAAGTTTACCACTTTCTTTATCAAGCTCTGCAATATTATAACTTGAGTTTTCAGCAGTTCTTAATTTATTGATATTTTTAATAGCTGCTGGTACAGTTAATAAGCAAATTAAACTTAGATACGGAAGATATTTATAAATAATCATCATAATAAGGGAAACATATGAAAGTATAATTAAACTTGAATATACTAATTGTGCATTCTTATAACCTATAAATATTGATAATGTTTTAATTCCTGCTTTCTTATCATGATTTATATCCCTAATATCATTGGCATGCAATATTGCAGTGGTAAGAAGTGCTGTTGGGATTGATATTAGCAATGATTGTATGGTAAATTCCTGCATCTGCAAATAATACCCTCCAAGTGTCATTAGCGGTCCAAAAATTATGAAAACCAGAGGTGCACCTAAACCTCTATATTTAAGCATTAAGGGGTTTCCTGTATAAAAATATCCAAACACAGCACCAATAATCCCTAAAATTAAAATTGCTACTCCTCTTTCATAAGATAAAAACAAACCAATTAAACATCCTAAGATTAATAACAAAATACCACTTACATATACCTCTTTTAGGGTTAATAAACCTTCAACAATTACTCCACTAGAACTATGGGAATCTTTTGTATCCACATGATTTATAAAATCATCATGATCATTTAGCAAATTTACTGAAGCTTGCAAAAAAATGATTGCTACAACTGACAATAACAAATATGAAAAGTTGAAGCTCGGCTCATTTAATGCAAGTATTCCTCCAAGTGTAACTGGAATTACGGATGCTGTTAAAGAAAATGGCCTTGAAGCCCTAATAAATAACTTAAATTTGTCATTTGTCATTTTCTTATCACCTCTATTAATTAAATTTGCTCTATTAAAATTAATTTATCACTTATATAAGATGCAAAAATCACAATTAATTTATTTCTTCTATAAAGTTACAAGCAAAAATAATATTATAGCTTATCCAAAATAAATTTTAGATAAGCTATAAAGACTTCTTACATACGCATAGCCATAGGTATTGAAAATAATATTATATTAACTATTGCAAGTAATATTAAAAGAACCGCATATACAATTGTCGTACTTATATTTTTAGATTTATAGTTATTCTTAGAAATTTTATAAGCAGTATATATTGAACCAAGAGTTCCTATTCCTATTAATAAAAATTGAAACACTTGTATTGTTGGATCATCTAGAATAGCTGAAGATGTATGCTCTAGTTGAACTCCAAATAACTCTATAAATGTATAAAAAACAGATTTTCCTTCAGCTAATAAGTGGAATAAGTTATGAGCTATATGAGCTGCCATATCTAATGGTATTAGAGCATATCCGAACTTAGTGATATTCTGAATAACTGAATCTTTATTAAATATTTTTGCAATTAATCCAGTTATAAATAATAACACCACTGGTATAGCCATAGCTATAATAAATGTTATAGTAAAAGTTATTGCATAATTTTCTGTTCCAGTTACATTTTCAAGCCATATGAGCATTCCATCCCATATTTTTAGCATTGTAATATTTTGAACAAATACAATTCCCATGATTACAATTGCTAAAAATGATGCTTCCAACTTTGGTTTTCTTATAAACCATAATTCTTTAGTTGGTACACGCCATGATATTTGAATTGAATTATTAGGACAATTCTTTACACAGTTACCGCAGAAATTACACTCTGCATTGTCTTCCATAGTCTTTGGAAATTCAAACATTGGACATCCTTCTGCTTTTTCAGTTCCTTTATAGCAAGATGCTGATGTACATTTAGAACACTTGTCCTTTGTTCCACGTAATTGCAGTATACCTGCCCTAGAATAATTTCCAGATAATCCTCCTAGGAAACAAAGATATCTACACCATGTTCTACGTTCCCAAAATGCACCTGAGAATATTACACCAATTGTAATAAGTAAAAGTAATACTCCAGAACCTCTAGGTGATTCAACAACACCAAAAACATGATCACTCCAAGTAATAGCTAAAAACATTGCATCTATTAGCCACACTCCATATTTTTTTAAAAACTTAGGTACTGTTTTTTTGCTTCCTACGAATTTCTGAACTAAATCACTTAATGCACCAAACGGACATATAGCGCACCAGAATCTTCCTGTTACAAATAACATTATAGGAAGGATAGGCCACCATAATACCCAAGTTCCTGCTGTACCAAAGTTATCATGAGCTTCACTAGGACCCGTTAATAATTCAAATACAATAAACGTAAATACTATTCCTACAAGTAATTGAAATATTCCTGGATACCACTTGCTTCTGATGAATTTGGAAATTAGTTTATTTTCTAATAAATTTTTTCCGTTTTCCTCTTGTGATGACTTTGTTTCATCACAGGGCTTCTTATCAATTTTTGACATTAAACCGTCACCTCTATTCTTTGCTTTATTATTTTCTTACTTTGCTACTTTATTATTTTGCTTCTTCTTGACTGCAGCAACTATAATTATTACTCCTACTATTCCTATAAATCCACCGATAACAATCCAATTTGGACCACCACTAGCTACATCAACATCAAATTGTACATTTTGTTTCTCTCCATTTACAACAACGTTAGCTGTAACAACCCACTTACCTTTATCTGTGAAATTTATATTACCCATGTATTGACCTTTTTCACTATTTTCCAATACTGCTTCAATAGGCTTTGATTTATCCATATTCATTCCCATATCAGAAGTCTTGTCCATCTCTGCACTTATATTAACAGTAGCATTTTCAATTTTTTTATCATTGCTATCATGCAAAGTAATCATTACATCATTTTTACCAGTTATTGCTTTATCATCTTTATTAAAAGATAATTCTGCCTTTATACCGTTCATACTTTTTTCTGTTCCTTTTCCCATATCCATAGTATCAGCAAAAGCTACTGTAGAAAGACCTAACGTAAGAATTAAACTGAATATTGCACCTCTAATTGTTTTATTTTTCATTGTTTTTAACTCCCTTCACCTGTTGTGTATCTTATAAATATTTTATTTGTTATGTTAAAATTTGTTTGCTAGACTTAGTGACTTACCATATTTCTTTTTCCAATACGATATAATTAACTGATCAACACCTATTTTATATGCATTAACTCCAGCTACTATTAAAATTATAGCTACAGTATATAAAATTGGATTAGTACTAGTTGTTCCTGCTAATAAATAATTTAAATTCATGAATGCACCACCAAGCAAACCTGCAATAGTGAAAGCTCCAAGTATTAGGCTGATACCTACAAGAAATTCTCCATAGGGAACCAGATAAGTAAATATCTTAACATTTGGCAGAGCAAAATTTTCCACAAATTTTGCATACCACAACTGTACTGCTGGATGATCTCCTGTAGATTTAGCTAACGCACCTTTTAAAAATCCTGTTATAGCAACACCTGACTGACTACCTACCCAAGTTGGATCTTTAAGTTTTTCTATTGCTGGAACTATCCATTGATATCCTAACCACACACGTAAAACTGTCCATATAGGAACAAAATACTTATTATTAAAAATCTTCATTTTATATCTACTTCCTCTATAATTATTTAATATTTAAAATCTAAGTTAAGCTTTTTGAGTTTCAAGATTCGAGTATATAATTTAAAAGACCTATAAGACCCTTTTTATACACTGATGGCTTCAAATTCTCAATAGCTTCATCAGCTTTTACAGCAAACTCTTTAGCATTTTCAATGGTTATGTTATTTTTAATAGCATTACAATCGCCATCTGCGCAATCATCCAGAATTTGATATACCATTCCAAAATTTAAGCCATAACTTTCTAGATCTATAATTTCCTCATCTTTAGCTTCAACTAATTTTGCTCCAAGTTTGCAGCAAGCACTCATAAATGCTGCAGTTTTCCCCTCTATTATATTTAGATAATCTAGCTTTGAAACTTCATTACTTTGGGCTTGTTCAATTTCTGATATACACATTTTTTCAATTACCTGTGTGATTATTTTTTCTGCGTCTCTATTTGGTAGCTTTAATAATATAGAAAATGCTTTAGCATAAAAGGCATCTCCTGCTAGAACCGCTATCTTTCTCCCATATATATTATTTAATGTCTTTTGACCTCGGCGAATTAAATCATTATCAATTATATCGTCGTGTACTAAGCTGGCACTATGAATAAGTTCAATGGCTACGCATAAATTTATTAGTTGTACATTTTGTTCTTTAGTCATCTGTGGTTTCATAGACTTGGCAGAAAGTATTATTAACATAGAACGAAGATATTTTCCAGGGACTTTAAAAAAGTAATTAAATATATCTTTTGTTGAATTTGAGGTTAAATCTCTCCCCATATTTTTTAAAATCATCTCAACTTCATTAAGCTCTTTACTTACTGCATTTTTAGCTTCTATAAAACTTAACATGACCTCACCACCTCTCTCAATAATTTAATATTTAGGTGAATTCATTTATTTCAATATTTTTATAATTGAATTACCGTTCTTAATAAAGTATACCTAGAACATGTGTAGATATTATGAAGATACTTTATAACTATTTAAAGTCTTAGTTATGTTTGAGCCGTTAAAAGTAATTATATTAAATTCTATAATAAAAATTTAATATAAGTTTTTATAAAATATATGTATTTCTATTACTAAGGCACAAAAAAAAATAACAAGTCCATCTGGCAGCATATTTTCCATCATCCTGCGTCGGCAGATTATCCTAATAGTCTTGCTATGAGCATAATCTGTCTCCTTGTCTGATGAAAAATATTCATGCTAGCTTCGGACTTGTTATTTTCTTTCATGTGCCTAACCTTGTACAAAATAAAATATGAAAATAGATATTAATATTAATGCAACTAAATAAAATATTATAGTTGTTAATTTTATTTCATTCTCTCTATCCACATTAACCTTTTCTATTGTTCTCTTAGATAACAACTTATAAATCACTAATCCAATAATAACTAGAACAAGACTTAATAAATGCGAAATTGAAAATGGTCCCCATACAACAGGATTTATTCTAAAGAACTCAACAACACCTCTTATTATAGGAAAAGCAATTAAATAAATTATAAATAATTCACCTTCAAATTTCTTCTTATAACTTCTTTTCCATAAAATCATAAATAATATATAATCTAAAATAAACTCATATACTTGCGCTGGATGTAGTATTTGTCCATTATAGTTAATACCCCATATCATTATATTAGTCATTGGTTTTCCAAAAGCATCACAGCCTACTCTACCAATGCCCTGAGCCAATGCTGCACCCACAACTATAATATCTGCAACCTTAAAAAATGATATCTTACTTTTCATAGAATATATATATCCTGCAACTATGGCGGAAAAAATCCCTCCATGTATTGATAGTCCACCTTCATCTATCTTAATAATTTCTCCTGGATTGTTAAAATAAAATAATGGATTATAAAAAAGTATATAGAATAATCTCGCACCTAATACGCCTGATATTAATACTATCATAATTAAGTTAAACATTGAATCTTCACTGATTCCTCTTGTTTCTCCCTGTTTAATTGCAAATGTACCCCCTGCAATTGCAGCTACTGCTATCATTAGTCCAAAAAAATATACATGTATTGGGCCAATGCTAAAAAGTTCCTTCATAAATTAACGTCCTTTCTTAAATACGAAATACTACTAAAATTATTTATTGCACTTTTTTTTAGACTTACCATCTTTATTACAACAGCATCCCCCTGAAGTATTTTTTATAACTTTGTGATAAAGAATATGTGCTACAAATAAAACTAATATAACTGTTATTATAACTTCAACTACCATAATACATACCTCCAAATATAATATTTAAAATATCTGATTAGATAACTTTTTTTCAATACGTGTAAAAATAATTAGTTTACTTGTGAATACTATAACAAGAAAATATGTAGAACATATGAAGATAATAAAAATACCGCAATTGATGCGGTATTTTTTAAGTATAGGAATATTTTTAAATTGTTATTTCACTCTTCTTGCTGTAATATAATCCGATCTATCCATTGATTATTTTTTTATTATGGCAAAAATGCCTTAGAAATCGCTACAGCCATATTGATTAATGGGGTTGGATAAATTCCAAAACCGACAAGCGCTATCATAGATATCGTTAGTGCCAATTTTGTACTTTTAGAGACAATAATTGGTTCGACTTTCTCAAGACTCTCTCCAAAGTACATGACCTTAATAACTTTAAGATAATAGTATACAGATACAACGCTCATACCAATACTTAAAAGTGCTAGCCACAATTGTCCCTTTTCTATTATAGATAAGAAAAGATAAAACTTGCCTATAAATCCAGCTAAAGGTGGAATTCCTGCTAAGGAAAGTAAAGAAATAAGCATAACTGCTGCTAAATACGGCGATCTTTTAGCTAAATAGGCATAATCTTTAATTTCATTACTATTTGTTGCTTTGGAAACAGCAATTACAACTCCAAAGGCACCCATATTGGCAAATAGATAGAACAAACTATAAAGTAAAATAGCCGCCACACCAAGACTTGAATTTGCAATAATCCCTAGTAGAAAATAACCTGCTTGCGAAATACTTGAGTAAGCCAGCATTCTTTTAATATTAGTTTGAGGGATAGCAACTAGGTTTCCGAGTATTAAAGTTAAAACAGACAAAACAATGATTAATTCAATCCAATAACTAGAAATGCTTGGCATACCAATCATAAATAATCTTAGTAAAACTGCCAACCCAGCAGTTTTGGATGCTACTGCCAAAAATACAGTAATTGAAGTAGGCGCTCCTTCATAAATATCTGGAGCCCACATATGAAAAGGAACAATAGCAATTTTAAAAGCAAATCCTGCAATTAAAAATATCATACCTAGAATTTCTAATGGTAAAAGATGTCCTGTTCCTAACACTTCTGCAATTTCTTTGATCACTGTTGTTTGTGTCACTCCATATATTAAACTTAGTCCATATAAAAAAATTGCCGAAGACATTGCACCTAGAATTAGATACTTTAAACTTGCTTCTTTTGACTTTTCATCACCTTTATAAGCAATTAGAACACAAAAAGATATAGTCATTAATTCTAATCCTACATATATGGTAATAAGTTCTCCAGCGGATACTATAATCATCATTCCTAGAAGTGCTGAAACAATTAAGGTATAGAACTCTCCTTGCTTAGAAACTAAATGATCTTTAGAAATTAATACTGTTAAAACCGCGGTTATTAAAAATAGCTGTTTAAAAAAAGTACTAAAAGAATCATTGATATAAGCTCCATCAAACAAAATTTGTGGCTGACTGCCATTAAACAAAGAAATTACTAAAATTATAAAAAGACATCCTCCTGTAAATAAACCAAGCTTTTCTTTATACTTTGGCAGCGATAAACTTGCTACTAAAAGTACAAGACATAAAACTACCGTTAAAAGTTCAACTATATAGCTCATAATTAAAATCCTCCCATAATCATTCCCGCATCTGATATCTTACCCATAAGTGAAATTGCACCACTATGAATAAGATCAATTAGTGGTGCTGGGAATAAACCGAAAAATATTAATACACCTGCAAGCATCACTATAGGTATCATTTCCACCCCTTTTGCATCCTGCAAATGATCCCATTCTTTTTTTCTTGGGCCAAAGAAAGTGTCTTGAATCACCTTCAATATATAAGCAGCTGTAATAACAATTCCTAGAATAGCTAATATTGAGATTGCTTTAAAAGGTATGATTGAAAATAGTTTTCTTGGCTGATCATGAGATCCTAAAAATATTAGAAATTCAGCAACAAAATTAGCTAATCCTGGTAACCCTAATGATGCAAAACCAGCAATTATAAAACCAATAGCTACTCTTGGCATCTGGTGTATTAAACCACCAAACTTAGCAATTTCTCTTGTATGGGCCTGATAATAAATATTACCTATTAAAGTAAAGAATAATGCAGTCATAATACCATGTGCAAACATCTGCGCTACTGCCCCGTCAATTCCTTTATAATTTAATGAAGCAATTCCGAGTAGCACATATCCCATATGGCTTACACTAGAATAACCAATTACAAATTTTAAATCCTTTTGAGCCATAGCAACCATAGCACCGTATAATATATTTGCTATAGATAATACTGCGATTAAAGGAACCCAGTACTTTGCACCTTCTGGAAACAAAAATACCCCGATGCGAATAATTCCATAACCACCAAGCTTCATTAGAACCCCAGCGTGAAGCATACTTACAGCTGTCGGTGCAGCTACATGTCCATCTGGAGACCATGCATGAAAAGGCCACATAGGAACTAATATCCCAAAACCTATTAACATAAGGAAAAAGGCAAATTTTTGAAAACTTTCACTATATTCAATAGTGCTAAGGGTTTGTATATCAAAACTTCTTATTCCAAGTTTATTCGCATATACAAAAGTTGCAATAATTCCGATTAGAATAAATGCACTACCTACTAATAAATACAAAGTTAGCTTCATTGCCGCATAATCTTTTCGAGTGCTTCCCCAAACTCCAATTAATATATACATTGGAATAACAGCTATTTCAAAGAATACATAGAAGAAAAATAAATCTCTTGAAATAAAGACTCCAAAAACACCTGCAACCAATAAAAGTAGGAATATGAAAAATTCCTTGATTCTTTTTTCCATCTTCCATGATGAAAAAACACCTGCAAAAATAACAATGGAAGTAAGTAATACTAAAGGTAAACTTAAACCATCTACCCCTACCGAATAATTAATTCCGAAGGCAGGTATCCAAGAATATGTCTCCATAAATTGAAGTCCACCTATTGCCTTATCGTAAGTTACAAAAGCTATAATTGAAAGTAGCAATGAAATAAACGTAACAATTACTACAGTTACTTTTATTTCCTTCTCTTTAGTTGCTGGAAGCAAAAATATTATAATAATCCCCAAAATGGGTGCGAGTAGTATTGATGTTAATATTGGAAATTGCATCTATATCCCCCCTAAAATCGGTGCTGCTAACCATAAAATTATTAAAGCAATTGCTATAAAAAATATTAAAGCATAATTTTGCAAGCTACCTGAATTAACAAGCCTTAGTTTTTCTCCCATTCTTCTTATTAAGGAGGTGGTATTGTCAAAAGCCCCATCTACTAGCTTTCTATCACACCATTGGAAGAATGAAGAAATTCTTAAAATTACTTTTTCGTATATCCACTGATAAAGTTCATTCAAATAATACTGGTTATAGAGAACCTCATGAATTGGCTTAAACTTCACACTTAGAGCTTCACTTGATATTACTTTTTTACCATATATAAGCCATCCGAGTAGTATTCCTCCAGATGCTGCTGTTACTGATTGTGCCATAATCAGTAAATTCGGCTCTGAAATTTGAGCTGTATTAAAGAATATATATGAAGCAAAAGTTTCGCTTATAAAACCATAGAACACTGAAAAAACTGATAATATGATTAAAGGTAATGTCATCATCAAAGGAATTTTATGCACAGAGTGGTTCTCTTTTTCTTCTCCAAAGAATACTATAAAAACTAAACGTGCCATATAAAAAGCTGTTAAAAATGCTGTGACTAAACCTAAGTAATATAAAAACTTATAGCCATGTTCGTAAGTTACAGCTAAAATTTCATCCTTACTAAAAAAACCTGAAAACGGCGGTATTCCAGCTAAAGATAAAGAACCAATAATAAAGGTTATACTGGTAACCTTCATCTTTTTAATTAAGCCACCCATTTTAAAAATATCCTGTACACCAATAGCATGAATAATACTACCAGCACCTAAAAATAATAAAGCTTTAAAAAATGCGTGACTGCTAAGGTGAAATATTCCAGGAGTAAATCCGCCTACTCCCATTGCCATAACCATATACCCTAACTGACTCATGGTCGAAAAAGCTAATATCCTTTTTAAATCCCTTTGAACTATTGCAATGGTTCCTGCCATAAAGGCTGTTATGCCTCCAATATACGCAATTACTAAGCTTACTTCATGTATTGAAGAAAATAATATATAACCACGTGCTAAAAGATATACACCTGCTGCAACCATGGTAGCTGCATGAATTAATGCACTTGCTGGTGTTGGTCCTTCCATAGCATCTGGAAGCCAAACATGAAGTGGAAATTGAGCTGACTTTGCCATTGGTCCTGCAAAAATCAATAATGCTATAATAGTTAAATAGGCAGCATCTTTATAAAATGGAATATTAAGTGCAATTTCTCTAAAGTTAAAAGTTCCAAAAGCCATGAAAAGGCAAAGCATTCCGACTAAAAATCCAAAATCCCCAATTCTGTTAAAAGTAAAAGCTTTCTTATTAGCTTTTACAGCTGAAGGTTTTTCATAGTAAAAACCAATTAGAAGATAAGAGCACAAGCCTACGAGTTCCCATAAAAAGAACATTTGAAAATAGTTATTAGCAATTACGAGTCCTAACATAGAACTGCTAAATAGAGATAAATGTGCAAAAAACCTTGAAAAACCAGGATCTCCTTTCATATATCCTAAAGAATATATTTCAACCATTAATCCAATAAAAGTAACAATCAAAAGCATAACTGCTGTAAGTGGATCAACTAGTACTCCTGCTTCAATCTTAATTGGAACTGAAAGCCAAGAAACAGCATATTCAATAGGCTGATTAATGCTAACTTTTAAAGCAATAACCTCATAAGAAATGCCTAAAGAAAATATAAAAGAAATAAACATTCCAACTATTGCAATTGAAGAACTAATGCGTTTAAACCCTTTTGTAATAAATGCAATAAGTAAAAATGCAATTGCAGGGAATATTGGAATTAACCAAGCTAAACGTATAAATATCATCATCTCACCTACCATTTCAAAATATTGAAATCTTCTACATTAGTTGTAGCATGACTGCGATAAATATTTAATATAATAGCTAAACCTACAGCAATTTCGGCTGCTGCAACTACAATAACGAATATAGCAAAAAGGTGTCCTGTGACCTTTTCTGGTGCTAAAAATCTATTAAAAGCTACTAAATTAATATTTACTGCATTCATCATAATTTCCACTGACATTAATACACTAATAACATTTCTTTTTGCAAAAGCCCCATAAAGACCAATGCAAAATAAAGCTGCTGCGAGTATTAGATAACCTTCTAAACCAACCATTTAATTTTTCACTCCTTTTGCTAAAATAATAGCTCCTACCAATGATATTAATAAAAGTATGGCGGACACTTCAAATGGAATCATATAATTTCCAAAGAATCCATCTGCAATAGCATCAATGGTATTTTCTATCTTTAAATTCTTATAGATAAAATTACTAACTAAAATTAAACGTGCGATAATCACAAAGAATCCCAAGCAAAATATTAAACCGGTCCATCTCAATTTATTAAATGGATTACTGTTTTTCATTTCAATTTTTCGAGTAAGCATTATAGCAAATACAATTAAAATTGAAATAGCTCCAGCATAAATTAAAATTTGTGCCAAAGCTAGAAAATCAGCTTCAAGCAAAATGAAAACTACAGCAATACCTATAAATGTTACAATCATTGATAACGCGCTATGGATAATATTTTTTGAATGAACGACACCTATAGCAAAAGCTACAATTAAAAATGCTATAGGCCAAAAAACAAAAGCTGGTATCATTATAAATCCTCCTTACTGTAAGACATATAAAAGAAAATAGTAGATCCTTAATGCAAAATACTAGTATGCTGGCCTATTATTTTTTTGAATATTCCTCAAATAGTGTTAACTTAGTTTTAGCTCTACTATAAGTACTTAATTCAAAATCTGAGGTAACCTGCAGCGCCTTACTTGGGCAGCTTTCAACGCAGAGTCCACAAAAAAGACAATACCCTAATTCCATCTCATAGTTACTTAAATGCTTTTTCTTATTTTCATCTTTATAACTTTCAATTTTAATTACCCTATTTGGGCAACTCAAAGCACAAATACCACAAGAAGTACACTTTTCTGAATCCAATTGAAAAGAGCAACGGGAACGTGGTGGTAATTTAGGATGTTCTTCTGGATACTGTTGTGTAATATTTTTTTCAAATAAATGTCCGATAGTTACTCTAAGACCATTAATTAATCCTTTACCAAACATTAAATTACCCCCTTAATTAACTGAAATATTTTAATACCTATTCCTGTAAATAAAATATTCATTAAAGAAATAGGAATAAGATATTTCCAATTTAAAGACATCATATGATCTAACCTAAATCTAGGGAAAGTCCATCGAACTAACATTAGCAGCAATACTACTACATAAGTTTTTAATATAAACCAAATCCATGAAGGTAATATAGGTCCACTAGCTCCACCTAAGAACAATGTAACCGTAAGGGCTGAAGTGGCAAACATATTAGTATATTCAGCAAGATAAAAAAGCGCATATCTCATTCCGCTATATTCTGTAAATGGTCCAGCTACGATTTCCTGTTCTCCTTCAGCTAAGTCAAAAGGAGCTCTATTTAACTCAGCTGTTGCAGCAATAAGGTATATAATAAAGGCTATAGGCTGTAAAAAAATCAACCAAACCGTATGCTGCGCTGTAACAATCTCTGTTAGGTTTAAAGAACCACTTATCATAACTATTCCTAGCAAAGAAAAGATCATAGGTATTTCATAACTAATCATTTGAGCAACTACTCTCATTCCACCTAAAAGTGAATACTTATTATTAGATCCCCAGCCTGCCATTAAAATAGGTATAGAAGAGGTTCCAGATATAGCCAGAAAATAAAGTAATCCTAAATTTAAATTTACAGCAACCATATTTTTACCGAAAGGTAAGACAGCGTAAATTAATAAAGCAGGAACCATAACTAACAAGGATGCCATTACAAATATTAATTTATCTGTTTTCTTTGGAATAATATCTTCTTTACCCAAAAGCTTAACAACGTCAGCTACACTTTGAAATATTCCTCTTGGCCCAAATCTATTTGGTCCTAAACGTTGTTGCAAATAACCACAAAATTTTCTTTCTAAATAAATCAAATACATAGCATTTAATAAAACAAAAGCTACAATACCGATAAAATAAACTAAGCTCATGATTATGCTTACTAAATAATTTGGTATTCCTAATGCTAAAGTTAATCCTTTAATCCAATCAGATATATTTATAAATATATTCTCCATTTTTACCTCCTAAGGCACATGAAAATAAATAACAAGTCCAAAGTTTCCATGATTATTTTTCATCAGGCAAGGAGACAAATTGCCTTGTTATTTTTTGAATGTGCCTGAATTATCTGTCAATTTCGCCTAATATAGGATCAAGTGATGCAAGTATAGCAACCGCATCTTGAATTGTACTTTCTTTGGCCATTTCAGGGAAAGCACCTATATTAACAAAAGATGGCCCATGAATATGAATTCGATAAGGTTTATCTGACCCATCGCTTACCAAATAATAACCTAATGCCCCTTTCGCTCCTTCAATTTGGTGATAAATATCTCCTTTGGGTGGTTTTATCAACCTTGGAACTTTAGCTAAAACTGGTCCCTCTTGAATTTGTTCTAGTGCTTGTTTTATTATTTTTATACTCTCTTCCATTTCACCAATACGCATTATCCATCTTTCGTAACAGTCACCGTTTTTTCCGACAATTACTTTAAACTTAAAACGTTCATAAATTCCATATGGGGCATCATGCCTTAAATCTAAATCTATACCAGAAGCCCGGAGATTTGGACCTGTTAAACCATAAGCCAAAGCTCTTTCCCCATCTATTATTCCAACACCTTTCGTTCTAGCTTCAAAGATTTCATTACCAGTAATGATGCGTTCATATTCTACAAAGCTCTTATCCATATCATCAAGAAACTTTCTTAAGTTAGGAATAAACTCCTCTGGCAGATCATAACTTACTCCACCAATACGCATATAATTTGTTGTCATTCTAGAACCACAAACCATCTCAAATAAATCAAGTATTTTTTCTCTATCTCTAAAAAAATACATCCAAGGTGTATGCCCATTTAAATCAAGAGCCATACTCCCTAAAAAAACTTGGTGACTTGCAATTCTTTGTAGTTCAGCCATGATTATGCGAAGATACTCAGCTCTTTCTGGAACTTCAATTCCCATAAGCTTCTCCACAGCTTGAACATAACCTAATTCATTTAACATCCCTGCTAAGTAATCCAATCTATCAGTATAAGGTATAAATTGAGTATAGGTTCTGGATTCAGCTAATTTTTCCATACCTCTATGCAAATAGCCAATAACATTTTCAATACTCACAATATGCTCCCCATCTAAAGTAAAAATTGCTCTATATACACCATGAGTACTTGGATGCTGAGGACCAAAATTTAAAGTCATTTCTTCAGTATGTAAATCTTTATTATGTTCTATCATCAAATATCCTCCTTTCTACCTACGTGGAGTAACCTTAAAATCTTTTCGTAATGGATGGCCTATAAAATCATCTGGACATAATATCCTTTTTAAATCTGGATGACCAATAAAATTAATTCCAAATAAATCATAAGCTTCTCTTTCTTGAACATTTGCTGCAAGCCAATATTTAGTTAATGAATGAATTTCAAGTTTTTCATCAAGTTTTACTTTGATTCTAATTAGCTCATGGGTTGATAATGACATAAAATGATAAATGCAACTTAATCTATCTCCTTCAACTGCTGTCAAATCAACTAAAAAATCAAAACCATATTCTTTCACCTTTTTTATGACATCCATAAAAATGCTTAATTCTAAATAAATAGCAATTTGCGTATTTTCTATAATTTCAATATCTTGTAAATAATCTGCTTTTAATTCTAAAATCAAATTTTCACTAGTTTTACTCACCTTTTCCCACCTCTTTCGGATGAATTATTTTTTCTTTTAATGTTAAAAGACCATGAAGTAATGCTTCTGGACGTGGAGGACAACCTGGAATATAAACATCTACTGGTAAAAAAGTATCTACGCCAGGAACAACATTATAGGAGTCTACAAAAGGACCACCACTAGTTGCACAACTCCCCATAGCAATTACCCATTTTGGTTCCGGCATTTGTTCATAAATCCTTTTTACTACAGGTGCCATTTTTTCAGTAACTGTTCCAGCAACAATCAGTAAATCTGCTTGTCTTGGCGAAGCACGAAATACTTCATAACCAAAGCGTGCAATATCATAACGAGCACCTCCAGCTGCCATCATTTCAATAGCACAACATGCTAAACCAAATGTTAGTGGCCAAAAAGAATGTGCACGGCAAAAATTTAAAGCATCATCTACTTTTGTTAAAATAATATTTTTTTCTATTTGTTCCTTAACATATTTATCTTCATTTAAATTTATTTCCACTCCAATGCCCCCTCTTTCCACGCGTACCATAATCCAATAATTAAAATACCTATAAAAATAACCATTTCAAAAAGTGCCAATAATCCTAATGATTTAAATTTCACTGCCCATGGTAATAAAAATACTGTTTCAACATCAAAGAGTAGAAATACTAAGCCATACATAAAATAGCTGATCTTAAGTCTAATCCACGTTGGGCCAGTTGTTTCGACACCGCACTCATAAGTAGATAACTTTTCATCATTCGGCTTTTTGGGTCTTACAAATGAAGCCGTCAATAAAACAATTATTCCAAAGATGAATGAAGCTATGAGAAAAATTCCAATAATCAAATAATCTTGTATCATTTTTATCTCCTTTCAAAACAAAATGTTTTATTTATACTCACCAAACTGGAGGCATATCATTTAAAAACTATTAAGTTATTAATGGTTTTCTATTTGAGCATATATTACCAAATTCTTATGTAGTTATTATGAAGAAAATTTATAGGAAAACTTTTTTAATTAATAGTTGATGCATTTGTAAAAATCGATTTTAAATAATAATTATATATCCTGTATTTAAGCAATAAAAAACCAGAAGCTTATACAATATAAACTTCTGGCATATGTTTTAACTATTTTACTAATTTTAATTTCTTTATATCATTCCAATAGCACAGATTTTATCAGACGTTGGTGACATCTTAATACTTTTTACAGTATAATTGCTATTAGTAATCCAATAACCGCAGCTAAATGATATTTTAATCCCACCTTACCTATAAGCCCCATACTTCTACCTTTTGTATGAATGCTTTTATCATATGATAGAAAACTAAAAACCAATTTATAGGGAAATAATAAAGCAATTGGAACTACTATAATGATAGGATAGATATGTATTAGCACTAATCCAAATGTTAATGCAAGTAACATTATTACATTAAAAATCCACAACTTCTCAGTATTTTTCATACCTATTATAATAGGTAATGTTTTTCTACCAGCTTCTCTATCCTCTTCTCTATCACTTAAGTTGTTAGTTAATAGTATAGTCCCAATAAATAGCGCTGTAGGAATTGCAACCAAAACTGTATTTAAATTAAATACACCTGATTGAATATAGATTACTGTTGTTGTTATACCAATCCCCATGGTTACCCCAGCTACAATTTCACCAATTGGAGTATATGAAATAGGGATAGGCCCAAAGGCATATGAAACTGAAATAATACCTCCAATAACAGCAACAAGTAAGATATAGTAGCTTGTTTGACTAGCTATAAAAATACCAATCATAAAAGCAATAAATTGGTATAAGAATATTGTAAACAAAACTTGTTTAGGCGTAATCTCACCACTTACTAAAGCTTTTTCATCTCCACTCTTTTTACTGTCTGCTCCACTTTTAAAATCAAAGTAATCATTAATCATATTAGTAGCACTTTGAATAAGTATCATAGCAATTATTAATAATATAAGATAAAAAACATTAAACTTTCCAAAAGCATACTTTGAATAAGTTGAACCTAGTATTACAGGGACAATTCCTGCAACAAGAGTTTTTATATCCATAAGTTTTATTATTGACTTAAAACACATTTTTTCATATCTCCTCACCTAAGTAGCCATATTAGCGTAAACTCTATTTACAATTTTTTGATTTATTTCTAAATTAGCTGTCTCTTCTTTTTTTACCTTTTCTGATTCTTTATGACTTATTTTATTTACATCTTTATTTTCTGCTTCTTTATGGCAGAAATAGACTAGCATACTGAATTGTTATTTCTTTAATGTTCCTTATGTATAATCTCACTATTTTTAGTTATATGTACTGTAAATGTAGTTCCCTTATTTTCCTTGCTTTCTACATCAATAGTTGCAGAATGTAGTGTTAATATCTTCTTTGCAATAGTAAGTCCTATGCCACTACCTTCAATTTTTTGCCTACTTTTATCTCCACGATACATTCTCTCAAAAATAAAAGACAAATCTTCTTTTTTAATACCGATACCATTGTCTTTAATTTGAACTATAACAAAATCTATATCACAACTTATATCAATCCACACGGTTCCGTTAGCATTAGTGAATTTAATTCCATTAGATATGAGGTTTATAAACACTTGTTTTAACTTATCATAATCACCAAGTACCATAAAATCATTTTTATCTTCTTTATTCATAATTAATTTTATATTTTTTTCAGTAGCTTCAATAGAAAAGTCACTAATAACACAAACAAGAAGTTCATTCATATTAACCAAACCTAACTTAATTGGTATTTCATCACCCTCAATTTGTTTTAATGTATTCAAGTTATTTAAGAGCTTACCAAATCTTATTACCTCATCATTTAAGTTATTAAGTTTAGCAGCTGTTATAGGTATAATACCATCTATCATTGCTTCTAAATTATTTTGCAATACATTAAGAGGAGTTCTTATTTCATGCGATAAATCTGAAATAAGACGTTTCCGAAGTAAATCTTGGCTATTTAATTCTTCACCTAATGAATTTATACTCTCAGTTAAGTTTCTGATTTCTTCAATATCGCTTTTTACATTTGATCTAGAATCGTAATGTCCCCTTGATAAATTTACAGAAGTATTTGAAACTGCTTTTATAGGTTTAGAAAATTGTTTTGACAAAATCAAGCTTATTATTGTTACTATTGCTAAGGTTAGTACACCACTAAATACAATACCCTTATTAATTTCTGCCTTAAAACTTACGTCTTCCCTTGAAAGTAAAACAGATGAGTACTGACCTACTAAAATATAACCTACTGCTTTTTCATTTACATTTATATCAAAAGTATTACTAGTATAAACTCCCTTTTCCTCCGTACCATTTAGCATTATATGATTTTTATATTTTATATCATTAGGATTCATTTCCCATACAACTTTTTTATTTTCATCTAAAAGTGTTAAACAATAGTTGCTCATATATGCTTCGTGCATCATCTCTTCACCTGAAGTTGAATCCCAATTTTTATCTCTATTGTAAACTTGCTGAAAATATTCTACGAGCCGTATATTCCTTTTGCTTTGTATATCCTCCATGTATTTATTGAAAGTATTGTTTATAGTTACATTTATTATTAAAGCAGATAAAATTACAGCAATTACAGCACAAAATATTATAATTATGCTCAGGCGTTTTCTAATACTGTGCTTCATTTTTCATCACCAAATTTATAACCAACTTTTGTAACAGTTACTATGTATATTGGTGATCTACTATCTTCTTCAATCTTCTTTCGTAAATTCTTAATATAAACATCAATAATTCTATCCGATCCATCAAAATCAATACCAAAAACTCTCTCTATTATGGATTCTCTCGTAAATACTTTTCCTTGATTTGAAGCTAAAGCATATAATATATCAAATTCATTTGGAGTTAAATTCACTTCTTCTCCATTTACCCTAACTACTCTCTTATTAATATCAATTATTATCTTATTATCAAAAAAGCAAAGAGTATTATCTTTCCCGTCACCTACTCTTCTAAATAAAGCATTTACTCGGGCCGTAAGCTCTCTTGGGCTTAAAGGTTTTGTTAGATATTCATCAGCACCAATATTTAAACCTTCAATCCTATCACTCAATGCAACCTTAGCTGTTAGCATAAAAATATATACCTCTGATACTCTTCTAAGTATCTTACAAACTTCTTCACCATCAATATCTGGGAGCATTAAATCTAAAATCACGAGATTAAATTTTTCTTTTCTAAATAGTGCTATTCCATCTAGTCCACTCTCAGTGCAATAAACTTTATATCCTTCTTTTTCAAGATATGCCTTCAAAATTTCTGAAACTCTTTTTTCATCTTCAATTATTAAAATGTTATTCATAACTTCACCCCACATAATTTTATTTATTGTTACATTATTATATATATAATAATGTAACATAAACTTATGAACTTTATGTGTGGAATTTAATCCAAAAGAATGGAATACTTTTAAATTTCTATTAAGTATCCTTAAAATATTTTTTTTTGTTTATAAGTTATATAAAAATATATAACAATTATAATTATAGAAATAATTAAACTTCCTATCAGCAAATATTTTTCGAATAAAAAATGATATTTTTCCCAGTTAGATCCAATAAATTTTCCTAATGAAATAAAAGTAGTGGTCCATATAAAAGCTCCTAAGTAAGCATTAGCTGCAAATTTTTTATATGACACCTCTGTGATACCTGAAAAATAACCTGTAACATGCCTTACCCCCGGAATAAAATATGATACAATCAATAACTTATTACCGTATCTTTCAGACCATATTGATATTTTATCTAATCTATTCTTATCAATGTGAATATAATGACCATACTTTTCAAAAAAAGTCCTTCCTAATATCTTCCCAATAAAATAAGATAAAGTAATACCTATACTTACTCCAAGAGTCGCAATTAATATGCTAATAACAAGATTCATTTTCCCCTGATAAATAACATATCCACAATAAGTCATAAGAGATTCCCCTGGTAAAGGAAATGCTATAAGTTCTAATATTAAAGCTATTAATAATACAATATATCCATACTGATTAAATGATTCTATTATAAATCCCAAAACCTTCACCTCACATATAATAAGCATAATTATTACGTTTTATTCAATACCTAAAAGTGAAAAGGAGCACATCTATATTTTTGATATACTCTATATCCATGTTCTGATTCTATAATTATTATATCATTTTTAAATAATATGATATGACTTTTACCAAGTCTTATATAATTTTCGCATGTTTTTTGTAGAATACAAAAAAGCCTAAAGCAAAAAATTCTACTTTAGACTAAATAATCTACTGGCTCATCTGCAAATCCAATCATACACAGCATGATTAAACATCATCTTATCTACCAACTTGAACTAATAAATTAAATTATGGCTGGGATGGTAGGGTTCGAACCTACACATAATGGAGTCAGAGTCCATTGCCTTACCATTTGGCTACATCCCAATAATATAGAATAAACATCTTTTTTAATTTCATCGAATCCGCATAAAGTATACTAATATTGGCTCACTTGGAATATGCATGTACGCAAATATCTAGTGATTGCCAAAGACAATCACTAGATATACTATAACACAACCTTATACTAAAAATCTACATATATTTTAATCATATAACATTTTGCTAGTTTTAAATTTATAATATTTCCAAACTAACTTCATATATTAGGTACAATCAAAAAAATAACAAGTCAATGTGCCTTAAATCTAATTGTATAATATATGAAGTTATTGTCAATTATATTAAATGCATTAGTTTCACATAATCCCCTAATAATTATTTAATAAGAGATGTAGTCATTATTGGGCTACATCTTTATTATTCTTAATAAATCTCATTATTATCAGGTGCATTTTATGTTTCTATCTACTACTTTTCATTATATTTTTTTATAATATATTTCTATAAAATAAAAAAGTAGATTAAACTTTAAAGTCTAGTCTATTTTTTTAAATAATTATTGAAATTGCAAGAATTCTTCATAGTTCTCCATTTTATCCTCTCTATTGGTTTTTTTTAACCAGTTATTGTATTTCAAAATATTTTTTTCTACTATTTTTATATTTATAAACCCATCACTTTTATTTCTTCTTTCTGCATAAATATTAATTTTAATTATTTTTCCCATTTCTCCCAGCTCCTTTTATATGTTTAATGCAATTAGAGTTTCTAATTTGTGTACTAAAAGTTCAATAAAGATTAAAAAAAATAAATACTAGTAAAAGGCGGCTTCTCTGTCTACTCCCTTAAAATTGTATTATTTTATATTTTCAGCAATCCTCTAAGCATTATGAATCTTATATATTTAATCCTCCTAATAAAACGCTTACTGATTTTATTGAAATATCACACATATTAATATAGTTATTTAAAATCTTTAATAATCGCATAGTATTATATTATGCGGATTTGTCATATTGGTTATTAATCAGTTAAAAATATATAGTGCATCCTTAGTTCAACTTTAATTATTATCTATCTTTATATATATATCACTCATTTATTTATTGAAATTTCTAAAGATTTCACTTGGAATTCTAATCTACTATTCTATTTATAAAATATCATCTTCATATTTATTTAAAATATATTAAATAAAATGAATTAAAATGAATCTTATTGGTTAAAGTATATTAAGAAAGAATTTGATAAATATAAAGGGGATTTTTATATGACTGTTAGCTCAAAAGTAAAACAAACATTAGCCACTCTGAAAGGATCTGAAGCCGCTTTAAGAATATACTCATTGCAGGAACGTGATGAAGAAGCTAAGGCTATTTATACTGAAGCATTCGAAGAATTAAATAAGGTTAAAATAGATTTAGAAGGAAGAGTAGGTTCTATAGAATTTCAAGAACCCCAATACAAAGGAAACTAAATGAGGTGAAACATGGATATTTGGTTAATACTATTATTAAATTCAATGGCTTTATTCTTTTTAACATTAGTCTTGACAAGGTTTATGAAAAAAAAGAGTCTATCTAATGTTACCCCTTTTGATTTTATTTCTTATGTTGTTATCGCTACTATAGTTACTTTAATTTCATTAAATGTTATTTCCAACATTTACTTTGGACTAATTGCACTTGCTGTTTGGACATTGATCCCTATTACTTTAGATTACGCTTCTATGAAAAGTAAGTGGATTTACAATATGATAAATGGTAAGGAAAGAGTATTGATTAAAAATGGTAAAGTCATGGAAGATAATTTATCTAAAGAAAGAATCACTGGGCAAGAGTTTCTACAAGAATTACGTTCAAAAAAAGCATTTAATTTGGCTGACGTTGAATTTGCTGTAATGGAGACAACTGGAGATATTAATGTTAGTTTAAAAGCTGACAAAAAGCCTGTTACTTCTTATGATTTAGGGAAAAGAATTGCATCTAAAACTGAACCTCAGACAGTTATTTTAGATGGAAATGTTTTAAATGAGGGTCTTACTAATAGTGGATTAAATCAAGGCTGGCTTATAACTGAATTAGAAAACAAAGGAGTTGCGCTTGAAAATGTTTTCATTGGTCAAGTGGATTCTTCTGGAGATTTATATCTAGATCTTTTTGATGATATGATACAAGTCCCAAAAACACAGGTTAAAGAAATGTTATATGCCAGTATTCAAAAAAGTCAGGCAGATCTTATCTCCTTCTCTTTAGAAACAGATAATGAAGTCGCAAAAACTATGTACTTAGAAAATTCTGAAAAATTAAAAAAAGTCATGGAAAAATTAGAACCCTATTTATTACGTTAGAAGGTGAACTAAATGTCTAATATGAAAAAGAAAAGATTAACCTCGGCACAGTTACAATATGATGAATTGCAAAAAAAAATAGAACCTAAAAGACCTATTTTTAGAAATTGTATTAGAGCCTTCCTTGTAGGAGGTCTAATATGTACTATTGGCCAACTATTACAATTATTCTTTATCACCTATTTCAATTTCACGGAGAAAACGGCAGTTGCTCCCACTACAATAGTTTTAATATTTGTTTCAGCTTTACTTACTGGACTTGGAATTTACGATCATCTTGGTCAATGGGCTGGAGCTGGATCTGCTGTTCCAATTACAGGTTTTGCTAATTCTATAGCTTCTGCTTCAATTGAGCATAAGAGTGAAGGATTTGTTCTTGGAGTAGCGGGAAATATGTTTCAGCTTGCCGGTGCAATTATTGTTTATGGCGTTTTTTCCGCCTTTGTAGTTGCTACAATAAAAATTACAATAGAATGGCTGGGGGCGATGTAAATGCTTAAAGGACATCAATCATGGATTTTTAATTCTAAGCCTACAATATTAGCTTCAGCTGCCGTTGGCGGTCCTTTTGAAGCTAGTGGTGCTTTAGCTGACGATTTTGATATACTTCATGAAGATTTATGGCTTGGACAGGATAGCTATGAAAAAGCGGAAAAGGTCCTTCTAGAGCATGCTTGTCAAAGGGCAATAAAAAAATCAACTATAAAAAAAGAAGATATTAACTTTTTTATAAGTGGAGACTTAATGAATCAAATCATTTCTAGTAGCTTTACTGCACGAACTCTAGGGATACCTTTTTTAGGAGTATTTGGAGCTTGCTCTAGCTCTATGGAGAGTTTGTCGTTAGCCGCTCAATTGATAGAAAGCAAATCAGCTAAATATGTTATAGCCTCTGCAAGTAGCCATAATGCAGCTGCAGAAAAACAATTTAGATATCCTACAGAGTATGGTGGGCAAAGACCTCCCACTGCTCAATGGACAGTAACAGGAGCTGGCGCTGCAGTACTAGGAGAAAAAGGAAATGGACCTAAAGTAACTTCTGCCACTATAGGAAGAGTTATAGATATGGGTATTTCAGACCCATTTAACCTTGGAGCCGCCATGGCACCAGCTGCTGTAGATACCATTGAAGCTCATTTTAGAGATTTAAATATTGATGCCTCTTATTATGATCTTATTGCTACTGGTGATTTAGGCAAGGTCGGACATGAACTTGCTAATAGCTTATTAAAAACCCATGGTATAGCAATGCCATCAAATATATTTACAGATTGTGGCCTTTTAATATATAAAAAAGATCAACCAGTTTTTTCAGGCGGTAGTGGCTGTGGTTGTTCTGCTACTGTAACTTATGGGCATTTTCTTAACCGTATGCGAAGAGGAGAATTAAAGAGAATACTAATTGTTGCAACAGGTGCTTTAATGTCTCCAATATCCTATCAACAAAAGGAAAGTATACCTTGTATTGCCCATGCTGTTTCTATAGAAATGTGAAAAGAGGGTGGAGTTAAGTTATGGAAAAATTTATTTTTGCATTTGTAATAGGTGGTTTAATTTGTGTTATTGGTCAACTTATACTGGATATTTTAAAGATCACTCCTGCACATACTACTTGTACATTAGTTGTAATTGGTGCAATTTTAGGAGGATTTGGTTTATATGATCCTTTAGTAAAGATTGCAGGTGCAGGTGCTTTCATACCTATAAGTAGCTTTGGAAATAACCTTGTGACAGCAGCACTACTTGATGCTGAAGAAACAGGTTTTATAGGTATCTTTACAGGTCTCTTTAAAACAGTAAGCGCAGGGGTTTCTGCCGCAATAGTCTTTGGGTTTATCGCTGCTATGATATTTAAACCCAAAGGTTAAATATATAAAAAAAGCAGATTAGAAATTGACTTGTTATTATTTTGATATTCATTAAATATATTTGAAGGGAGGTGACAATTATGTCTGTAGGAACTCAAATGCAACAAGTAATTGCTGGAATACAAAGTGCTTCTGCTACAATGAAGACTTTTTCTCTAGAAACTGAAGATGAACAAGCAAAAAATGATTTCAAACAAATAGGCGAACAACTTGATTCTTCACTGGAGATTTTAAAAGGAAGACAACAATATATTCAAGAACAAGAGCCTCAATATAAATAATATTAATTTTTATATTGTAATAAAGAACGCTATAATAACTTTACAAAAAAATTATTATACGGTTTAGAAACTCTGAATAAAGGAAAACTCACGATATCATGTCGTGAGTTTTCTTTTATTACATAAATACCTCAAAATAATCAATATTTATTATTCTATATTTCAGTATCACAAACTCTATTACGTCCATTTATCCAAGCTTTTTTATATCATTTTTGTTCCATTAGTAATCCTCATTAAATATTTATAAATTAATTCTATCAATAGCTCCATCTATTATCTTTCTCGCAATCGTAAACTTTTTAGGTATATTAGGGAAATTATCTTTTTTGAACCAATCCGCATGTATTATTTCATTCCCATCAACCCTTATTTCACCCGAATCATACTCTGCAAAAAATCCAATCATTAATGAGTTAGGAAATGACCAAGGAGAACTGTTATAATATTTAATATTCTTTATTTTTATCCCAACTTCTTCAAATACTTCTCTTTTTACAGTACTCTTTAAGTCTTCACCAGCCTCTACAAAGCCAGCAATTAAACTGTACATATTATTCTTGAATCCTTTATTACGAGCAAGAAGTATTTCATCTCCTCTTGTGATTCCAACTATTATAGCCGGACAAATTACAGGATACATTACATGATTACAGTTAGTACAAACTTTAGCCATTTCATCTTTTTTATTTTCTGTTTTAGAACCACATTTACCACAAAATTTATGAGTCTTATCCCAATTTAATATTTGATTAGCTCTTCCTACTATTAAAAATAATTCTTCATCTATTAATTCTCCAATATCATGTAAATGTATTAATTCAAAATTCTCTAGTAATTTAATTTCAGAAGATGCTTCAATAACAAAACAAGATTTTTCTTCAATTTCTCCTAAAAAAAATTCATTTTCATATTGAATATTTAACTTTCTAATTTCATCAAGAGCAGGAACATTTAAACTATCGTCTTTTTTCTTAACTAATAGATCTCCTTTAAAAAAGGTAAAATATAAATCATTAGATTTGCTTCTTTTTAATGTATTAGATGTTATTTTGAAGTTATTGCTCATATTTACTAAATCCTTTCATGTTATTTCTATATTTTAATGGATCATATCTTATTCTAAAAAATAACTAATTTAAATTATAACATTCAATTTAAATTCATGTAAAATATATTTATAAAATTGATGATCATATATAGCAATTATATACTAAATTTATAATTACTCAATTAAAAACTATATGTAAATGAAATACTTAAAAGTAATGAGATAATTATATTTTCATAGAATAAATAATCCTCATAGCTATAAAAAGTTATCTATGCCATGAGGATTATTTTATTATACTTAAATACGTAATAACTTTATCAAATAAAAATAATAGAAAATCTACTGTGGGTTTATCAGTAATCTAATCACCTCGAATAGGTGGTAGCAGTCTTATCCTTTTATATTATCTTTCGTCTATATCAACATATTTCTTCTTTTTAACAACACTCTTATATGCTGGCCTAATTATTTTTCCCGCATTTACAATTTCTTCAATACGATGTGCACTCCATCCACTTATTCTTGAAATTGCAAAAATAGGTGTAAATAATTCTGCTGGTATATCAAGCATTCTATATACAAAACCTGAGTAGAAATCAACATTTGCACTTATACCCTTGTACATTTTACGTTTCTTACCAATTACCTCAGGAGCCAGCTTTTCAACTTTTGCGTACAAATTATATTCCTTCTCGAATCCTTTTTCTTTTGCCAGCTTTGCAACATGTTCTTTAAAAATAACAGCTCTTGGATCTGATATTGAATAAACGGCATGACCTATACCATAAATTAGTCCAGAATGATCAAAAGCTTCTTTATTGAGTAATCTCATAAGGTACTCTTCAAGCTCTGAGTCATCATTCCAATCTTTAATATTTTCTTTTATATTGTCAAACATCTGCACAACTTTGATATTTGCACCACCATGCCGAGGACCCTTTAATGAACCAAGAGCCGCAGCCATAACTGAATATGTATCTGAGCCTGATGAAGTAACAACATGTGTAACAAACGTCGAGTTATTTCCCCCACCATGTTCTGCATGAAGAACAAGAGCAAGATCTAGTAGTGTTGCTTCAAGCTTTGTGTATTGACTGTCTGGTCTAAGCATGTGAAGAATATTTTCAGCAGTACTCAGCTCAGGTTGTGGGCTGTGTATAAACAGACTGTTATTGTCATGATAATGAGTATAAGCCTGATATCCATAAACTGCCATTAAAGGGAAACATGCTATCAATATTAAGCATTGCCTTAATACATTTTCTATAGACGTATCATCTGCCGACTCATCCATACTATAAAACGCCAACACACTTCGTGCTATTGAATTCATAATGTCTTGGCTTGGCATTTTCAAAATCATATCTCGTACAAAATCATCAGGTAAATTTCTGTAACCTGCTAGAAGCTCTTCAAAATCTTTCAGTTCCTGTTTTGTAGGAAGATTACCGAACAAAAGCAAATAGCATGTTTCTTCGAACCCAAAACACTCCTTTTTAAGAAATCCATCAGTAATATCAGATATATCAATACCTCTATAAAATAATTTTCCAGGTATAGGAACCATTTCATTCTCCTCAACTATATACGAACGCACATCTCCAATTTCCGTAAGCCCCACAAGCACTCCTCTACCATCAATATCTCTAAGTCCCCTTTTAACCTGATATTTAGTAAATAATTCAACATCAATCATATTACTTTTAATTGCTTTGCTACTAAGGTTTTTTAGCATTTTTTCTTCCAGTTCAATAATATTTTCCATTCAAACACCCCTCAAAATAAATTTTTTATTTATATTCTCTTAGAACTTTTAAGCTTTTTAAAGACCTAATTTTTTTAATTATGAATTTTATCTTATTCCCTATATCAACTATTGCTAAAAATATACTCATTCTTCTACCAGTAAAGGACTTATTTGGATATAATAAATTTCATTTTTTATATTTAATAACCTTCCTATTGTTAACTATACCATAAAAGTTTAAGTTAAATAAAATATTATAGTTAAAATATAAGGTAATAAACAATTTTGATGTCTATTACCTTATAAATTACAACTATCTGATTATTCTTAATATTTTATGTTATACAAATTTACTTATACTACCTCATTATCTAAATTTGCCCCAGCAAACTGGCTATTATATAGATCTTCGTAGAATCCCTTCTTATCAAGAAGTTCATTATGAGTGCCCATTTCAATGATGCTTCCCTTATTCATAACTAGTATTAACTCTGCATCTCTAATTGTAGAAAGTCTATGTGCTATTACAAAACTTGTTCTATTTTGCATAAGTTCTGTCATAGCCCTTTGTATATAAACTTCTGTTCTTGAATCAACGCTACTTGTAGCTTCATCAAGTATCATAATAGTTGGATTTGCAAGTATTGCCCTAGCTATAGTAAGGAGTTGTTTTTGACCCTGTGATATATTTGAAGCTTCTTCATTTAATATTGTATTATATCCTTCAGGGAGCGTCTTAATAAAGTGATGTGCATGAGCTGCTCTTGCTGCCTGCATAACCTCTTCTTCTGTCGATCCCTCCTTACCATAAGCAATGTTTTCCATTATAGTGCCATTAAAGAGCCAAGTATCCTGAAGTACCATACCAAACATATTGTGTAATTCTCCACGTTTTATGTCTCTTATATCTACTCCATCAATTGTAATAGCGCCTTCACTTATCTCATAGAAACGCATAAGCAGATTAACAAGCGTAGTCTTACCAGCACCTGTTGGTCCAACAATTGCAATTGTATGGCCTTGTTTTACATCAATGTTCATATCTTCAATAAGAGGTTCTTCTGATTTATAACTGAAGTTAACATTTTCAAATTTAACTTCTCCCTTAGGAGCTTCTATAAGCCTAGAATCAACAGTATCTGGTAATTCTTCAATTTCGTCTAATAATTCAAATATACGTTCAGCTGAAGCTACTGTCGATTGGATTATATTTGCAATATTAGCAGTTTGAACTATTGGTTGAGTAAACTGATTAGAATATTGAATAAACGCTTGAATATCACCAATACTAATTTTACCTTGTATTGCTAAATATCCACCAACAACTGAAACTATTACATAACCTATGTTGCTGACAAATCTCATCATAGGCATTATTACACCAGATATAAACTGAGCTTTCCAACCTGCATCGTATAATCTATCATTAATACTTTTAAACTCTTCAATAGAATCATTCTCATGTCCAAAAGCCTTAACAATTTTGTGGCCAGTATACATCTCTTCAACATGGCCGTTGAGTGCTCCAATTTCTTTTTGCTGATCTGCAAAATATTTTTGAGAGCGTTTCGCAACAAGAGCTGTTATAGCGACATAAAGTGGTAAAGTCAAAATAACAACCAATGTCATTAGTGGACTTATAGTTAACATCATAATAATAATACCGATGATGGTAACTATAGACGTAATAAGCTGTGTAAGACTTTGTTGCAACGTTGTTGAAATGTTATCAACATCGTTTGTTACACGGCTTAAAATATCCCCATGAGCTCTTGCGTCAAAAAATTTAAGTGGTAATCGTGAAAGTTTATCTTCGACCTCTTTACGCATATTATAAACAGTTTTTTGTGCAACTCCAGCCATAATATATTGTTGAAGGAAGCCAAAAAGTGTGCTTATCAAATACAATCCAAGTAATAATAAAATGATATTTTTTATATACGGAAAATCTATGCTAGGTATTGGAATTCCTGCTTTTTGACCTGAATTAAGCAAAGCAGTATTTTCACTCAGCGCTGTAAATTTTGCAACCAAGCCTTCAACCAATCTAGTTATAGCTTTTCCAGAAATTTTGGGTCCAACTATAGTGAAAATAGTGCTTATGATTGCAAATATAAACACTAAAATAAAATTAATTCTTTGTGGTTTTAAATAGCTCAAGAGCCTTTTTAAAGTTCCTTTGAAGTCTTTTGCTTTTACTATAGGAGCACCGGCAAGAGATCCCATTGGTCCACCTCCTGGTCGTCCCATACCCCCACCTGATTTATTGTTTTTGCTATTTTCACTCATGCTAATTCCTCCTCTGAAAGCTGTGAAGATACAATTTCATGATATATCTTACAACTAGTTAAAAGTTCTTTGTGAGTTCCCATGCCCGCAATGCAGCCATCATCTAGAACTATTATTCTATCTGCATCCATAACAGTTGCAACTCTCTGAGCAATAATAAGTACTGTAGCTTTTGCAGTCTCATTTTTAAGTGCTGCTCTAAGTTTGGCATCAGTTTTAAAATCAAGTGCTGAGAAACTATCATCGAATATATATATTTCTGGTTTTCTAACTAAGGCACGCGCTATAGATAGACGTTGTTTTTGACCACCAGAAACATTCGTTCCTCCTTGAGCAATAAAATGCTCATAGCCTTCTGTCATTCCATCTACGAAATCTGTAGCCTGTGCTACAGTGGCTGCGTGTTCAATTTCTTCAGTGGTCGCATCATCCTTACCGTATTTAATGTTTTCAGCAATAGTTCCAGAAAAAAGCACAGTTTTTTGAGGAACAAAACCTATTTTTGCTCTTAGGCTTTCTTGACTCATTTCTCTTACATCTACACCATCCACCAATACTTTACCACTAGTTGCATCATAAAAACGTGGTATTAAATTTATTAAAGTAGATTTGCCTGAACCTGTACCACCAATAATAGCTGTTATTTCGCCAGGTTTAGCACTAAATGTTATGTTGCTAATAGCCGATTGTTCTGCGCCAGGATAGCTAAAACTTACATCATTAAACTCAACATATCCACTTTCCTTGTTAGCAAGTATTACCTTTTTTGGATCTAATATTTCAGGTTCCATATCTAATACTTCATTTATTCTTATGGCAGAAGCTTGAGCTCTTGGTATCATTATAAATACCATAGCAAGCATTAAGAATCCAAATAAAATTTGCATTCCATATTGAATAAATGCTATTAATGAACCAACTTGCATGCTACCATCATCTATTCTTTTACCACCAAACCAAATAATAGCAACTGTCGTAACATTCATGATCAGCATCATTATTGGCATTAAAAATGCCATTATTTTATTTACTTTTATAGCATTATTCATAAGATCAGCGTTAGCATCATCAAATCTAAGTTTTTCAGTCTCTATACGATTAAAAGCACGTACTACTCTAATACCAGTAAGTCCTTCTCGTAATACAAGATTCAATTTATCTATTTTCACTTGCATCAATTTAAATAATGGCATTGCAAATTTAAGCGTCGCTCCGATTATAATTGCAAGTAAAGGAATTACAACTGCAAAAATCCAAGTTAAAGGTTTATCCTCTCTTAAGGCCATAACAATACCACCTATAGCAGTTAGAGGTGCAAAAAGCATTATAGAGAAAATCATTATAGTCACTGCTTGAATTTGAGTAACATCATTTGTAGTTCTTGTTATAAGTGTTGCAGTACCTACCTTATCAAATTCGTGTAATGAAAATCCTTCAACTTTAGCAAATAATTTGTTCCGAATAATCCTACCAAACCCCACTGCGGTTCTTGAGGATAGGAATGAAGCTAAAATTGAACATAAAACCCCACCTGCTGAGATTAATAGCATTATGCCACCTATTCTAAGAATATAATCTACTCCTTTATAGTTTCCATTAAATCCTAAAAATGAAATAGTTTGAACTACATCCTTTTGAACGATACCTTTATCAACTATATCAGCCATCAAGGTTGGTAAATACAGATTTGCAAGGACTTGAGTAAAAATCAATAAAACTATTGCTACTATCTGTAATGTGTATTGCCTTAGAAACCTAAACAATTTAATCATTAATATCATCTCCATCCATTTTTATTTTCTTACTTTTGTTGGTTACTTAAAAGCTTTTTAAGTGCCTCTAGTCCTTCAAATATTTTGTGGAGTTCTTCTATACTTCCTTGGCTCATTATATTTTCAATATTCTTTTCAAATTTCTTACGAAAAATTTCATGCATATCCTGAAAATTTGGTGATATACTTACGTAAACGACCCTCTTATCCTCTTTGCTCCTTTCTCTTATCACCATTTTCTGTGTTTCAAGCCTATCTATAATACCAGATACTGTACTATTTGATAAACAAAGTTTACTACTAAGTTCTGTTATCTTCATCTTTTTATTTTTACCCAAAAGCCCTAAAACCATACCTTGTGGTGCAGACATACCTGTATCACAAAGCAATTTTTTTGTATTATGCTTAAATAACTGCATCACCTCTTGAAAAAGTTTTGCAACTTCTATACTCTCATCTAATGTTTCCACTTAATCACCGCCTTAATTTTACTTCGTCTACGTATATTTCGCTTACGTATGTTTCGCTTACGAATTAAATTATAGCCTTATAAATATTTTATGTCAAGATATATTTAAATGTTTTTTGATTACTTAAGAGCGTTTTAGTCTATATATAGTATTCCAAACACTGCACATGAAATGATATTATTCTTATCTGCGCTTCATAATTAGTAACAATAAAAGCACCTATATTATTATAGATGCTCTCTTTACAGCATTTGTATTATTGCCTGTGTTTATAAAATATTAGATTATATAAAAATAATAGCTAATCCTTAGTCAATTAGGATATGTCAGCGTAGATATCCACACTCTATTGTCGCCTTTCCAATATTCATTCACCTACAAAAACGTGTATTTTAATAGAATTTAAAACTATATGCAATAGATTTTATTACTACTCATCTACTAATCTATACCCGACTCCAACTTCCGTATAAATATACTCTGGCTGCGCCGGAGTCTTTTCTATCTTTCGTCTAAGGCTTGCCATAAAAACCCTAAGGGATTGAGTTTCATTTCCCATTGCAGATCCCCATATCTCATGAATAATGAAATTATGAGTTAACACCTTACCTGGATATTTACAAAGAAGTGCCATTATTTTATATTCTATGGGAGTTAGATGTATCTGTTCATCATTTATCATTACTCGTCTTTTGTTAAAGTCAAGAATTAAACCCTTAACTTTAAAATTATCCATATTTTCATTTTCATATTGACCTTTTATTCCATGCCTTAAAGATACTCTAATCCTCGCTAGTAGTTCTCCAATACCAAAAGGTTTAGTTAAATAATCGTCTGCACCTCTATCTAATGCCTCTATTTTTTGTCTCTCATTTTCTCTTGCAGAAACAATTATTATAGGAGTCTTAGACCATTCTCTTATTTTAGTAATAACTTCAAGTCCATCAATATCTGGAAGCCCTAAATCTAATATTATTAGGTCAGGGTTATATGACATTGAAAGTGCAATAGCTTCATTTCCTTTATCTGTTTCAATATAATTGAATCCTTGTGATTTTAATGATGCTGTGATGAAATTTCTTATAGGCCTATCATCTTCAACTACAAGGATATATGGTTTATTATCCATTCTTCTCCTCCTCCTTCGGGATATTAAATCTAAAAATAGCGCCTCCTTCTTTTTTGTTATAAGCATCAATTACTCCACCATGTGCTTCAACTATAGATTTACAAATTGCAAGTCCTAAACCTACGCCTCGTCTTGAATCGGATATTTCACTTCCATTTGTAAAAAATCTATCAAATATATGTGTTAATATATCATCTGATATTCCCATACCATTGTCAATTACTTGAAAAATAATTTTCTCCTCATTTTCATAAGCTTTTACCTCAATTAAGGAACCCTTAGGTGTAAATTTCAGAGCATTATCAAGTAAATTTATAAGTACCTGCTCAATTAGACTTCCATCCATTGGCGCTATTATAACATTATCCGGAACTGTTACCTTTATTTTATGATCTTTAAAACGTTTTGAAGTCCTTTGAACTGCTTCATATACTACTTCTTCTACAAGCTCCATATCTTTCTTTATTTTCATTTTTCCGGCATCAAACCTTGTCATGCTGAGTAAGTTTTCCACTAATCTTATAAGCCATTCTGTGTCCTCGTAAATATCTTGAAGTAATTCTTCTTTAGTTTCTCTAGAAATAAACTTACCATTCTCAATGATAGTCGTTACAGATCCCTTAATACCTGCAAGTGGACTTCTTAAATCATGAGAAATTGATCTTAATAAATTACTTCTTAATCGCTCACTTTCTATTTCTAATTTAGAATTTTTTTGTTTTTCAGCAAGAATTTCTCTATCTAATGCAATATAAATTTGACTTGCAACTGTCTCAAAAATAAATTTTTGTTCAGATTTAAGAATTCCATCTAGGCATGAAATGCCTAGAACACCCAATATTTTCCCATGACTTTTCAAGGGCATATAATACCCTTTTGCTCCGTAAAATGTATTTGTTCCCCTTCCCGATTCTTTATCATTTAAGAATGTCCAATATGCAACTGCCTCTTCTTCTTTGTTTAAAAGAATAAGATCTTTTTTTCCTTTATCCCTATTGTAAACAAATGGAGCTGAAAGCTTATTATCCTTACATAAATAGCAAACAACTGTCCGCTCTAAAAGTCTAGAAATATATTTTATTCCTATAGCTACGACGTCTGTAGTGCCCGTTGCACTTAATAATTTTTTACTTACCCTATACAAAGTTTGAGTTCTGTTTTCCCTTGCTAAAGAATTGCGTGCTTCTCTTTGAATTTTATTTGTAAGTGTTCCAATTATAAAAGTTACCACGAGCATTATAGGGAAAGTTGCTAAATAATTTTTATCATAGAACTGTAAAGAGAATTTTGGATCTATGAAAAAAAAATTAAATAACATTACACTAATTATTGAAAATATGAACCCTAACACGTAACCCGTTGTTTTAATATTTACAATTATTACGCCTAAAATAAAAATCATGATGACATTTACTTCGCTCAATCCTAAATAATCAAAAAACAATGAAATCATTGTGGCAACAAACATTATTAAACTTGATATTAAAACTTCTTTAATAGATATTTTTAAGTTTTTATTTTTATTCAATATAAGTTTATTCTTCTTTTTATTAGGTATCGAATTAGGTATAACATAAACATCTATATAAGAATTGGAATCCATAAGCTTATCAACTATGTCTTTTGCATAAAAACGAAATGAGTTATTGGTTTTTCTATGATTTTTTCCTATTATTATTTTAGTCACATTTCTAAATTTTGCATATTGAATTATTTGTTCAACTATATTATCAGCATATACTGTAACTACTTCGCCCCCTAATTGCTCTGCCAAACTAAAATTTTCATCTAGCCTTTCTTTATCTTCCTTACTTAATTTTTGAGATTTCGTTGTTTCAATATATAATGCTATCCATTTAGAATGATGTGCTTCTGCCATTCTTGTGGCAGTACGTATAATTCTTGAAGATGAAGGAGAAGAACCAATACAAGCTAAGATTACATCCGATGTTGGCATCACAGTTATTTGTGCTTTCGATAGTCGCACACTTTCAACTTCATAATTTACTCTATCAGCTGTTCTTCTAAGTGCAATTTCTCTAAGAGCGAATAAATTGTTTTTAGTGAAAAAATTATTAAAAGCTTTTTTAGTCTGATCTTCACTATATACTTTTCCATCACTAAACCGATTTAAGAGTTCAGTAGGCTCGATGTCTATTAGTTCTACATTATCTGCTTCATCAAATATTTTATCTGGAATAGTTTCTCTTACAGATATATGAGTTATGCTTTCAACTATATCATTTAAACTCTCGATATGTTGAACATTCAAAGTAGTATAGACATCTATTCCGTTATCTAGAAGCTCCTCTATATCTTGCCATCGTTTCCTATGCCTTTGAATATTGGTATTGGTATGGGCAAGCTCATCTACTAATATTATTTCAGGTTTCCTAAGTAGTGCCTTATCTAAGTCAAATTCTCTAAAATTTATTCCTTTATACTCAATTATTTTAAATTCTATCTTTTCTATTCCACCTACTAGGTTCATAGTTTCTGGTCTTTCATGTGGCTCAATATATCCAATTACTATATCTTTACCTAATTTTTTTATATCTTGAGCTTCCATAAGCATTGCATAACTTTTACCCACTCCTGCTGCATAACCAAAGAATATTTTTAGTTTTCCTCTTGTAGACTCATTTTCTTCTTTTTTTACTTGATTTAAAAGATAGTCTGGATTTGGTCTTTCATTGATATCTATTTAAATCACTCCTCACGCTAGTTTACTTATATTTCACTATTTAATAACATTAAATATCAGTTTAGACATATTCAAAAAATAATGACTCAATACACATTGATTCATTATTTTTTTCACATGCCTTATATTAACATAAAAGTAGAGTTCCACTCAATTTGTAATATATCATTTTTTTGAATAAATATAATATTTACTATCTAAACTATTTATATTTTAAATTTGAAGCTATTTCAAGGTTGACTTTTAATATATTTACCCTTGGCTCTCCAAAAATTTCCAAGCTTTTCTTTTCAGTATATTTATCTACTATTTTCTGAAGCTCAGTTTCACTTATCCCAGATGCTTTTGAAACAGCAGGTATTTGGATTTTTGCAGATTTAGGACTTATATCTGGATCAAGTCCTGAGCCTGAACTTGTAAGTAGATCTGTTGGAATATCTTCTTTTTTGACTCCAGGATTAAATTTCAAAAAATCCTCTATATCACTTTTGACTCTTTCTTGAAGATCAATACTTGAAGGTGCCAAGTTTTGTGATCCCGAACCCACTCCACTATATGCTGCTTTGCCATCTTTATCAGGAATTGTATCTTCCTCTGTATAAGTATTATAATTTACTGATGAAACTCTTCCTCTAAAAAATTTAGGATTTGTAAACTTTTGCCCTATAAGCTCTGATCCAACTTCTTTTCCATCAATAACTATCATACTTCCATTAGCTTGTTTATTTAAAAGCAACTGACTTATTCCTGTCATAACAAGAGGATATATAAGTCCACAAATTACCATTAAAACAATACTTACTAGAATAGATTTTTTTATTATTTTCATATCAAAATCTCCTTTTTAATTATTTAAATCTTTTTAGTCACATAAAACGAGATATCAGTCCAAAAGTGTGTCATATATTCTGGTGTACTTTTTGCTCATAGTTAGCTATTAGCTGAACTTGACAATGTAGTATTGAGTAAAATATATAAATCTATTGGTCCATTATTTTTTAAATGTACCTTAAATTAACCTAAATTAAGAATTCTAACTAATGGAGTAATAAACATATCAATAATTTTAATTCCTATAAAAGGAACAAGTATACCACCAAGTCCAAAAATAAGCATGTTTCTAAGTAACATTGTTTCTGATTTCATAGGTTTATATTTTACCCCTTTCATTGCAATTGGTATGAGTAATGGTATTATTATCGCATTGAATATTAATGCTGACAGTATAGCACTATATGGTGTTGAAAGTCCCATTACATTCATGATTTGCATTTCAGGTATAGCTACAGTAAAAATAGCTGGTATAATAGCAAAATATTTTGCTACGTCATTTGCTATACTAAAAGTAGTTAAAGCACCTCTAGTTATAAGTAACTGTTTTCCTATTTCAACTACTTCAAGAATTTTTGTTGGATCTGAATCTAAATCCACCATATTAGCAGCTTCTTTAGCAGCAGTAGTTCCACTATTCATTGCAAGCCCCACATCTGCCTGAGCAAGTGCAGGTGCATCATTAGTTCCGTCTCCCGTCATTGCTACAAGTTTACCTTCTCTTTGTTCTTTTTTAATTGCTTCAATTTTATCTTCTGGTTTACATTCTGCTAAGAATTCATCTACACCTGCTTCTTTAGCAATAGTTGCAGCAGTTAAAGGATTATCGCCTGTACACATTATTGTTTTAATTCCAATTTCTCTAAGTCTTTGAAATCTCTCAGCAAGACCTAGTTTAACAGTATCTTTAAGGTATATAACACCATATATTTTATCATTAACACAAACTACAAGAGGTGTTCCTCCAAGCTTTGCAACGCCATTAACTGCTTCTTCTAAATCATCTGGAATAATCCCTCCAATTTCTGCAACTCTTTTTATTATGGAATCAGATGCACCTTTACGGACCATTGTTCCATCTTTTAAATCTATCCCACTCATTCTTGTCTGCGCTGTAAATTCAATAAAATCTATATTTTCATATTCCTCTGAATTAATAGTTGCTCCTAATTTATTGCCAAGTTCAACTATAGATTTCCCCTCTGGAGTATCATCTTTTAATGAGCACATTACAGAATAATTTATTAAATCCAAGCTATTTGCATTACCAACAGTTGTAAACTCTGCTGCAAGTCTGTTGCCAAAAGTTATTGTTCCCGTTTTATCAAGTAGCATAGTATCTACATCACCACAAGCTTCAACGGCTTTTCCCGACATAGCTATGACATTGAATTTTGTAACTCTATCCATACCTGCGATACCAATAGCTGATAAGAGTCCTCCAATAGTTGTAGGTATTAAGCAGACTAGAAGTGCAATTAGAGTAGAAGTCTGAATTTCAACTCCAGAATATTTAGACATAGGATAAAGTGCTACTATTACTATAAGAAATATTATTGTTAAACTAACAAGTAAAGTGTTAAGTGCCATTTCATTTGGAGTCTTTTGTCTTGATGCACCTTCTACAAGTGCAATCATTTTATCTAAAAATGATTCACCTGGTGTTGCAGTTATTTTAACTTTTAGCCAATCACTTACAACTTTTGTTCCTCCTGTAACTGATGCAAAATCTCCTCCTCTTTCCTTCATGACAGGTGCTGATTCACCAGTTATAGCTGATTCGTCTACAGATGCTATCCCATCAATAACCTCGCCATCATTTGGAATTATATCTCCATTTTCAACTAAAACTATATCATCTTTTTTTAATTCATCTGCATTTATTATTTTAGTGTTTCCATCAGTATCTAAGAGCTTTGCCGTAGTATCTTTACGAGTATTTTTCAAACTTTTAGCTTGTGCTTTTCCACGTCCTTCTGCTACCGCTTCTGCAAAATTTGCAAAAAGCACTGTAACAAACAATATCACGGCTACAATAAAATTATATATTCTTAGATTATTACCTTTATCTCCAAACAAATCAGGTACTAATGTAAGCAATAAAGATATAAAAAACCCTACTTCAACCACAAACATAACTGGGTTCTTTATCATATATCTTGGATTTAGCTTTTTAAAAGATTCTATAATAGCTTCATACAATATTTCTTTTTTAATAAGTTTAGATTCTCTTTTTTTATCACTCATATTATTATTCTCCTCATTTTATGATTTCATAATACAACACACTAAAAAAATAATAGGCTAGTATGCTTGCATATTTCTTTTCATGTGCCTAATCAATATTTTATCAATGCCACAATGTAAGATGTTCGGCTATTGGTCCAAGAGCCAAAGCAGGTAAAAATGTCAATGCTCCTATTATTAAAACAATAACTACTAATGTTATTGTGAACATTATATTGTCTGTTCTAAATGTTCCTGCAGAAACTGGTATAGACCTTTTAGATGCAAGTGATCCTGAAACTGAAAGAAGAATTATAATTGATAAATATCTTCCATAAAACATTACTACTCCTGCTGTAGTATTCCAAAATAAAGTATTATCTCCAAGTCCCTCAAAGCCAGATCCATTATTAGCTGCTGAGGATGTAAATTGATAAACTATTTGTGTTAAGCCATGGAATCCTTGATTTGATATACCAGCTAGTCCTTGCGGAACGCTTAAAGCTAGTGATGAAAACATTAATATTAAAAATGGATGAATGATTATAGCCAAGGCTATAAGTTTAATTTCCTTACCTTCAATTTTCTTTGATAAGAATTCAGGAGTTCGTCCAACCATAAGTCCACATAGAAAAACTGTAAGTATTGCATACATAATCATATTCATGAATCCTACACCTTTTCCTCCAAAGACTACATTTAACATCATATTAATAAGTGCTATAGCTCCTCCTATAGGTGTTAATGAATCATGCATATTATTGACTGTTCCCGTAGTAAAAGCTGTAGTTACAGTAGTGAAAAGTGCTGACTGCGCTATCCCAAATCTCACCTCTTTCCCTTCCATGTTACCCATAAGCTGATTTAATCCAATATGGGCTAAGACTGGATTACCTGCTTTTTCTGCATAATAGCATATTGGTAATGCGATTATAAAAATTCCTGCCATAGCAGCAAATATTACCCACCCTTGTTTTTTATTCTTTAGCATTAAACCAAAAGTACAAACCAAAGCTCCTGGCAATATCATCATAGATAAAAGCTCTATTAAATTTGTTATTGGTGTAGGATTTTCAAATGGGTGTGCTGAATTTGCTCCAAAGAAACCACCACCATTTGTTCCTATATGCTTGATAGATTCGAGCGCTGCAACAGGTCCGAGTGCTATATCTTGCATTTTGCCTTCTATTGTAGTTACTGTATGAGTTCCTGAAAGAGTTTGTGGGACTCCTTGTGATACTAAAAAAATTCCTATCATAATTGAAAGTGGCAATAAAACTCTTGTGATAATTCTTATTACATCTACAAAAAAATTACCCATGGTTTTTTTATTACCAATAATTCCTCTCATAAATGCGAGTGCTGCTGCAAATCCAGTTGCTGCTGATGTGAACATCATAAATATAATCACCATCATCTGACTAAGGTGAGAAAGTCCTGATTCTCCACTATAATCTTGAAGATTTGTATTTGTCATAAAACTTATAATTGTATTAAATGATAAACTCTCCTGCATTCCTTCTATTTTATTTGGGTTGAAGATATGAAGACTTTGAGTTCTAAGTATTATATATCCTATAAAAACCATAACGGCATTTACTACAATAATAGAAAATATATATTCTTTCCAATTCATTTCTTCATCTTTATTTATCCCACATATTTTATAAATAAAATTATCAACCTTATTAAAAAGCTTGTCCCCGAATGCTTTTTCACCAGTACTTACATAATATAAGTACTTGCCCATTGGCACTACACATACCATAAACAACATTAAAGTTATTATTATTTGTAACCATTCCATAAACCTATTCCTCCTATTTTACTTTTAAGACTAAAATTTTTCTGGATTAAGAAGTACATAACTCAAATATACGAAAAGTAAAATTATAACTGTAATTAATATCCACATATATATTCCTCCATTTACTGTTGTTATTTGTTAACCTGTTTTTCACACCAATTGGTAAATAACACAATAGAAAAAAATCCAATTATTAGTGAAGATATAAAAATAATATCTAACATATCATTTCTCCTTTCATTGTTTATTTTCTATATTTAAACAATACTATTTATAATATAAAGATTGGATTAAGAGTATTTTCATTTGTGTAAAGATTGTATTAAGATTTTTAATATAATCATAAATATTAAGATAGCATGCTTATTATTTGATTATTATTAAATCTTTATACTTTATTAATATAAAGATATTTATCTTAACAATATCTTTATATTAATTTTGATAAAATGAATATAAAGATAAAAAAATAGCGGTACAAAGATATGTCTTATATTAAATTTTATGAAGTAGGTGAAATATATGATATTTGAATCTTATATAAAAAAAGCAATTAAAGAAATTACAAATAAAAATTTTTTACAAGCAAAAGAATATATACACCTAGCAATATTGGAAGATGATTCTTCTCCTAGAACACATAATTTGCTTGGGATTATTTCTGAACTTACAGGCGATTTAAGTTTAGCTAGAAAACATTATAGGGCTGCTTATTCACTAGATCCAACCTTCAAACCGACATGTAGAAATTTAGAAAGAATCACTAATTTTTATTACAGTCTTAATGTCAAAAATATAGATTTTGGCGACAAACTTGAATTAGAAGAAGAAAATCCTTATGTCCTTGAATATGATTGCAATAAAGTTGGACATTTAATAAGAAAAACTTTTTGTAATTTATAAAAATAAAAAGGCTATGAAGTTTTAGTTATTAAAATAGCTATCTTCATAGTCTTTTTATACATATAATATGTTTTTCTTCTACTACATTTCCTCGTAGGTTTTAAATCATACTCAGTTTCTTCGTTGTAGATCTCAATCTCTTTAGGCACAATCAAAAAGATTACTTATATTCATATGCTCCTCCATTTTAATATATTGCTTAAATCTTTCCACTTATCTATTAATCTTTGTAATGAAAATGAAGCATTCGCTGGACTAGTTGAAGGTAACTTTGTAATTTCTTTTTTTGTTACTGGATATGTATATTTCATATAAATTTTAAAAGCTTTATCTCCATTTGCATATATTTTTTCAATATTAGCATTGTCTAATATAATTGATAAATCTGCAGGTATTATATTTTTAATACTACTATCACTTGATCCTGTAATTTCACAACTCTTTATTACATCCCAAACTGCGATTTTATTATTTATAAGCATACTTTTCTTTTCTTCAACTGTATCATATTCCTTGCATTGCACAATTTCAGATATGACTTTCCAAAATCTATTTTTAGGATGTTGATAATAAAATTGTGCTTCCCTTGATTTTACAGACGGAAATGTCCCTAATATTAATACCCTTGAATTTTTATCATAAATTGGTTCTAGTAGTTGAATCACTTGTGACATATAAAACCTCTTTTCTTAATCTTACAAATTTATTCAATAAATCATGTATATAGCTAATTTATTATTGTCTTTGTAGAATAATCCTATTTCAAAAACATTTCTTGTTTTACAGTTAACTTTTCTTCTATTATTAACATTTTAACTAGTACTACTTATTTTACACTTCTTTCAATATTTTTAATATTTATTTAAATCATCTTATTATAATATTCTATTATTATCTTTTTGATATTAACGTAAAAAAATAGAACAAAGATATATTCCTATACCCTTGATCTAAATTTGTTATAATATTATCCAATCATCAAAAATTTCTTATAATTTTCAATGCGATCTTCTTTATTAGTTTTTTCTAGCCATTTTTCATATGTAGCAAAATTTTCTTCTAATATGTTTATATTTATTGGAATATCTTTGCATCTCTTTTTCTCTACATACATATTTATTTTTATTAATTTTCCCATTTTTATTCAATTCCTCCGTTTATTTTTATTAACTTTAAATCCAAAACGGTGAATCTAGAAATTAGTAGATAAGTAACTAGAAATTTTTGCAATTTAAAACATGTTATATTTCTAATATCTGCTGTGTATTTTTGTTCTATTGGTGATATTTATCATAGGGAGCATTATGATATCTGTTATATCTAGAAATGATAATAAAAGGTATGTTTATTCCGTAAGTTAATCTTAAAAATAATCTATATATATCTTCTTAAAAATCAAATTTTACTAAATCAATATAAAATTTAAAATACGAAAGCACTATGACGCTAAGTGCTTATTTTTTCAAATTCATCTTCTATAAATCTATTCCAATAGCCCTAAAATATATATTCTAGGATTTTTGTTTTGGTCGTACTAAAGTTTTTCAATATTCATAATACACCATTTTTAATACAAAGTCAATATGAAGAAATTTAACCTCAGGACAAACACATGAAAATTTATAACTACATAACTACATAAGTAAAATTACGGAATACTAAATTGACATAATTTCACTTATGTGGTCAGTTGGCTTCGAACATATTGCAAATCTTTTTAATTTTAAGCTCATCTTCTTTCCCATATCTAATAGTTTCAATATTGATAATGCCCATTTACGAATGATATTCATATTCTTATTTGCTGTTTCTTTAATAGTTTTATTGGAATCTTCTTTGAATGTAACATCTAAATGCCAATGCATTATTTCTATTCTCCAATGTTCTCTTACTTCAATTTCACTATTACTTCTTTCAATAGTTTTTTATAATTTCCAGCAATTTTAATATCTTCTTTAAAATCAGTTTCATTAAAATAATCTATCAAATCGTTATATAAATTTTCTTGATTTCCTTTTACCGCTAACACGTAGTCAGCTTTCTTTTTTACTATTTTTTCTGCAATCTTAACTTGAGTTCCTATAGCATCTATAGTAACCACATATTCCTTTATTTGCAATGTGTCTAGCAATTCAGGAATTGCTATTATTTCATTTTCTTTTTCTTTAACTACATTTTGTCCAAGGCAAAAACCATCTTCATCGCAATATGCTGACACTACGTGTAGCAGCTTCTTATTTTCTGTTCTACTACCTCTCATAGTTTTACCATCAATGCTTAAAATTTTCTTTAATCCTTCACCATCATTTGTGCTCAAATATTTATTCCATTCTAATTGCAATTGCTGAATAGCTTTAGGCTCAACAATATCTATAACTCTTTGAAATGTATCATGAGATGGTATACCATTCTCTAATTTAAAATATTTTCTTAAAAATTCTTCATGTGAATTACAGAAAACTTCTATTTCAGTCCATTCATTAGTATTTCTTAAAGATGCAAATAGTATCATACCCACAACTTCGTTAATCGGATATTTGACTTTCTTTTTTTGTCTTATATCTTCAATATTTTTCATTAAATCTATTATATCTGAATTTTTTTCATTAATATACACTTTCCTTCTCTATGATTTTATCATAGAGAAGCAGGAGATTTATAGTAAAATTTATTCATGCGTTTGTCCTGATTTAACCTCCTTTTTACGCTTTTATAAATTTAAATTAATAATCTTATAGTACACTTAATAATATAAAGTAAATTTAAAAGGATGGTGTAAGAATGCAGACTAAAAGTTCTGGAAATTGTAATTACAATTTCAACATCAGTAGAGGGTCCGTAGGAATACTCAGTTCAATAAAAAGAACAATACTATTTCTTTTATTACTATTGATTATTTGTTTTTCAATAATAGCACATTTTAATAATTCTTTAAATAGTTTTAACAATAGAGATATTTCAGTTGCAGATTTTAAATTAGACCTTAATACACTTAGCGAAACAGCAGCTGTTATTGAAGCAGAAAGAATGTCAAATAAATATCCACAAATAAATTATTTTGGTTCTGACGGTAACCTGATGAAATCTAATGAACTAAGACCAGCCTTAAAAGTAGCTTTAACTAATATTGCAGATATAAATAAAGATGAAAATATATCTAATGAAGAAATATCCATGCTTGGAATAATGAGATTAAAACCAGATTCTTTTCAAAAAGAATTTAACGAGCTTCACTTCAATTTAAAATCAGCAGATTGCAATTTTAAAAATTATATCCTTATAACACAAGGAAAGTATTCAGGTACAATACTTTATAATGGATCTTTGAAATTTATTGACAGTAAAAACAATCAATACTTTGGATTAGAATTATTCAATCGATGTTAGATAATCATTTATTAATATAACATCTATACTACCAAGAACAAAAGCAAACACTTATTTTAATATCTCAGAGCTTCCTACCATTATTATTAAAGCATCATTTATTTTAGATACATTACTTTCATTAGTAAGTACGATCAAATAGTCTCCCGATGAAATAATAGTATCTCCTTTTGGAAGTATTTCATTTTCTCCACGCTTAACTGCTACTAATAAACAATTTGATGGCCATCTTACTTCTTTAATTTGCTTTCCATCTAAATATGATCCCATGCAAACTGCAAACTCTAATATAGCCTTATCTTTTTTATTAGCAATAGATATTTTCTCTCCTTTATCTTTTAGAATTTTTTCAAGTAATGCTTCATAAATGGGCTTTGATGCTAAAACATCTGCAACTATATATGCAACTATAGATACTACGGCTAAGGAAAGCAAATGACTAAAAGAACCCGTCATTTCAGTAATTAGGATAGTTCCAGTTATTGGTGCCCTAACTACAGCTGTAAAATATCCTGCCATTGCAAGTATTATAAAGTTATTAATATATATGCTATCAAAATGTACAAAGTGTACAAGTACTATTCCATAAGCATTCCCGATCAAAGCACCAATTGCAAGAAGCGGAAGAAATATTCCTCCAGGTGCACCTGATCCAAAACTTGCCATAGTGAATAAAAATTTTACTAAGACTAAAACCACTAAAACTGTTAAAGAGAAATTGTTTGTAATTAATGAAGTTATAAGCTCATGTCCGCCTCCCAAAACTTGTGGCAATAGAATTCCAAGAATAACTGAAATTAACAATGGCACTATAATTCTCATCTCTTTTGGAAGCCATGTTTGTGCTATATATAGATCCTGAGCTTTTAAAATAATCTTATTAAAAAGTACCCCTAAAATTCCTAGAAGAATTCCTAACAAAATTATATAGAAATAAAATTTAAGTGGTAATACAGCTAAATTTTTAAGAGTAAAAATTGGCTTTAAGCCAAAGAAACCACTCGCTACAAAGTCAGCTGATAATGCGGCTGATAATGCAGAGAGCAAGACTAATGGTGAAAAATTTTTGTGAACTTCCTCTAATGCAAACATTACTCCGGCTAAAGGAGCATTAAATGCAGCAGCAAGTCCTGCACTTGCTCCACTTGTAATAAGATATTTTTCTTCAATTTTAACTCTTTTAAATATCTTACTAAATCCTTGTCCAACCGCTGCACCTAATTGAACTGATGGACCTTCTCTTCCTAATGAAAGACCTGATCCTATTGAAAGAACACCTCCTATAAATTTACCAAGTATAACTCTCCACCATGTCATATCAAGTTTTCTAAGTAAAACTCCTTCTACTTGAGGTATTCCGCTTCCACTAATCATAGGTTCATGCTTAACCATTAGTCCCACAATATATCCTACAATTATTAACGCCATAATCCAAGGTAGAATAAGTATAGGTTTTATAGATATAGTATTATACACTTCAGTTAAAAAGATTCCTGCCTTTTCAAGTGTATAACGATATAGAACAATTAATAAGCCAGTAATAATACCTACACCTATTCCTTCAAACACAAGCTTTAATCTAAAGCTATGCCAGTGAAACAAAGTATTATAAGTATTATGTTTATTTTTCTCTTGCATTTTCATGCCTCCATTATTACAAAGATATTCATTAGTTATCCCCTTTTAAATTTTTCTAAAGTATGTAATTTAATGACTTTGTTATATATATGTTATCATATATATTTTTTTATACATGAATTTCCATTCTCCTAGATTTATGATAATAAAATAAGAGGCATACTTATTAAATAAGACTGCCTCTGTATTGTAATGTTAAGCACTATTTCATTTTTCAAGGATAGCATAAATCTTATATTATCTCTTCTATACTTAATAATTTTGGCTTTTCATCTTTCTGAATTTTAATATATACTTTTGCCATTTTTATTTGCAAATTTTCTATTATTGTTTTTACTTTGCATATAAAATAATAATCTTCTATTCCATTAGTAACTACGGCTATAGGATTAAAATTCCACCCATTCACTCCATCTAATGCTGTGCTTAATATCCTTTTATCTTTTATTGTAACTTCTTTTCTAATTTCCAATTCCTTATTTTCTTTGATCATATTAACAACACCCTTTCTAATAAATATACTATCATTAGTTTTTGTCATTTGTTTGTCAATTCTTTAAATCTATTTTTAATAAATCTTACAAAAAATGAATTATAAATAATCTATTGATATTTCATATATATATGAAAGAGTAACCTAAAAGGCTATTCCGTAAATGTTTTTTTATAATTCGGAAGTTCATATTTTCTTTTGAAATACACCTATCCGCATATCTATAGTAATAACAAGCGATTCATATAAGCCTAGCTTATCTTTATTTTCTGCGGTTGATTTCCAATAGTGGGGTGTCATTTTTAATAAACTTAATATTTCTTCTTTATTCAATGTAATATCAAATGTAACATTAGATTCTTTAATATATTCATTTTCATCAATGCTTGCTTTGTATATTTTATTGTTTAAATGGACTTCTGAATAAATAATATTTCTAAGCTGTATTAAATGATTAGTTCTAGGCAACACTCTAATAAAAATTCCATTATCCTTTAAAATCCTATTGCATTCATCAATATCTATTGGACTAAATACCGATAGTATGCAGTCCATAGATTTATCACTAACAGGAATATTAAAATTATTGCCGACACTCCAAACACAATCCTTATTAGTTTTACTCGCATATTTTATGGCTTCTTTAGAAACATCCATACCATAATAGCTGGCTTTTATATTTTTTTTATCCATATAATTTTTTAAGCTTGTTAAATAATAACCTTCGCCACATCCTAAATCCATAATATTAAATTTATCAATATTATCTTTTCCTAAAAATTCAACGATCATTTCATTAATTTTATTTGTCAATACTCCATAGTAACCCTTAGATAAAAAATCTACTCTTGCTAATACCATATCCTTAGAATCACCTGGGTTCTTACTTCTTTTTTGATTGCTAATCAATAAATTTACATAGCCTTCTTTTGCTACGTCATATGTGTGGTTATTATCACATTTATATATTTTTCTTGAAACATCTTCAATTAATTTATCCTTACAAACAGGACAAAGTAGTAGTGTATTACTACAAACATTATTCATAATATACAACTCTCTTTCTATATTTTCACAATCTCTATACTATACACTTTTTGCATATCTTTATCAACTTCTTAAATTCTTTTATTGACTAATAGTCCTTTGGTCTAGTATTTTTACATTTAAACTAAATAATATAAAGGTGTAGTCAAATATATTAGCTAACTCTATGACTTACTTATATTCTACTTCAAATAAAATACTGTTTCAACGTTCCTTTCATATATAGCAAATCATAATAGATATTAGATACTTTAATCTCTTTTTTAAATTTTATTCTGCAATAAATTCTATCAATTCCGTGTTAAATTTATTTTTTTGATCATAAAACAATGCATGACCACTATCCTCAAATACTACAAGCCTTGAATTTTCAATGCCTTTTTTTTGTGCTTCAGCTAATGGAAATAAACAAACTCTGTCATGAATACCATGAAGAATTAAAGTTGGCACTTCTATCTTTTTTAGATCAGAAAATAATGATTCTTCCTTAAGCCAAGTCTTTGCGGTTTCAGCTGTTCCCCAACCTGACGCCTGCAATCCCAATTGGAAGAACCAATCTGATAGTGCTTTAGTTATATATTGAAAGAAAAACATGTCTCCAAATCCTTTCAACATCTTAGGACGATCAGTATATATTCCCTCAATTATTTCATCTACGGCTTCTTTTTGTAGACCATATGGAAAATATGGGCGTTGAATAAGACTTGGTGCTGCTGCAGCACAAAGAACGAGTTTTGATACTCCATGTCCACTATGTCTAGCCATATATCTAACAGCAATTGCTCCCCCCGTAGAATGACCTAGCAATGTAATATTTTTCAATTTAAGTGTTTCAATTACACCTCTAACATCATCCGACAGCCTATCATAGTCATATCCACCCATTGGTTTATCAGATTCACCAAATCCTCTTTGGTCTATACCAATACATCTATATCCCAGTTGTGGAAGTTTATCAAACTGATATTCAAACAACTTATGGCTTCCAGGCCAACCATGCAAAAATAAAATCACATTTTCACTTTCTTGATTAAGATCCTCTACATAAATTTTCACACTTGCTTCTACTTTAACGTAATAACCCATAACGACACCTCCATTAATAAATTCTATTCATTAATAGTTTATTCTTTGAAAATAAATAGATGTATTATTATTTTGATTTTTATACTATTAGGCTACACTATAGATACCTAAAACCTACATCTCTCATTAAAATGATTATTTTCACTCAATGTTTTCAATATATTATACTGTTCTTCTATTTTTATTGGAATATCAATATGTGCAATAAAATTTTTCCCATTAGGTCCATATCCATGTGAATCATCTCTTAGTCTTGGTAATTCGCCCATAATTAGTTCGAAATATCTTTGCTCGTTCCAAATACCATTAATATCTTTATTTGATAATTTCAAATCACTATCAATATTAGGAATAAAGGGAGCATAACTTATAATTTTCACATTGCTATTATCTATGTATTTTAAAAATGATGCACATGTTCTAAGTTGCATGGTAGGGTCTTGGATTAAAAGTAAAGAATTATATGAAATACGTGATTCATTTAATAACTCTATTGCCTTTTTAGCATTATCACCGCAATTAGTAGATTCATTTTCTATGATAATTTTATTTGGATCAATATTATAAACTTTAGTAATTATATCAAAAAACATATCTGCTTCTGCTCTATTTTCTACATCAATAAAATTAAATTTTGCATCTTTTCTTATCTCATCCCTTAATATTTCTGTAGAATGTCCTATTCCACCACTAATCAAAATTTTATCACATAAATTATTTTTGAATGCTGTCACTGCACATTTTATTGTATATGGAATAGAATTTCCTAATAAAACCAATACATCTACTTTTTTCATTCCAATTACTTTTTCTAATTCTTTATACTCCAGCTTATCAATATCTCTAACTGCAATAAATTTAGATATCTCATTAACACAATGTTGAATTTGCTCATTATTCATCATTTACATCTCCCCTCATTTTAGACATAATCATACTCATAACATATTGTGCTAATACTAAATGATTTGATTTATCTCTTTCTTAGTTTTTACAAGAGATAAAATTATAATTGTCATTATAATACATACTGTTCCTATCCATTGTGCTATACCTAAAGGAACTTTTAGCCATAATACAGATAAAAATGCTGCTGATAAAGGTTCAACAGATGATAGTATGCTTGCCTCTGTTGGTTGTATATATTTCAAACTTTCTAGGTAGCAATAGAAAGCAATTAGCGTTCCAAATAATACTACAAATAGAACAGCTACTATTGACTTTATTGACCATTGACCAGTAAAATCCCAAGGTGTGTGAAGAAAACTAAAAGCTACTCCTCCAATAAGCATCCCCCATCCGACTGTAAGTGTAGATCCAAACTTTGTAAGAAGTAAGCGTGGTTGTACTGTATAAAAAGCTGCTGCAAAAGCTGAACTAATACCCCAAAATAATGCTAATTTTGAAATAGATACACTATGAATATTGCCTTTTGTAATAATAAGAACTGTTCCTAACATAGCCAAGCTAATCCCCATTATTTCTTGTATACTTGGAAATTTCTTGTCTCGACTAGCTAAATAACAAGTAATTATTACCGGTGATAAATATTGAAGTATGGTAGCTGTTGCAGCATTTCCATATTTGATAGCAGCAAAATATGTATATTGAACGCCTATCATTCCTATGATACCAAAAAATAAAATACTTAAAGAATCCTCTTTGGATTTCCAAACGCTCCATATATCTCTCTTACCTTTAATAAAAGCATATATTAATAAAATTATTCCAGATATTAATAAACGAATATCTACAAGCCATTCTGCACTAAATCCTTGTTCCTGAAACAAGTATTGTGCAACAGTACCCGATATTCCCCACAACATCGCGCCTATAATCACAAGTACTATGCCCTTTTTTCTTTGTTTGAAATTCACTATTGATGTCACTCGCTTTCTTTCTTATAATTTATTTATTAAATTATATCATATTTTTTTAAAATTATATTTTTGTTCAAAATAAAAAAGCAGATTAAACCTGACGTCTAACCTACTTTTAAAACTTATTATTGAGCTTGTAAAAACTTCTCATAATTTTCTATTTTATCCTCTCTCTTGTTCTTTCGTAGCCAATCATTGTAAGTCGAAATATTTTTTTCAATACTTTTTATATCTATAATTTTGCTGTTTTCTTTTTTTCTTTCGGCATACATATTGATTTTTATTATATTTCCCATTATCACCACTTCCTCTCTAAATATATAATATCATTATTATTTGTCAATAATATGTCATTCTCGAAATTTAACCTAATTATAATATCTACACTATAAGATACTTATATGTATATTTATCATCTTATTACACACATATCTATTTTTTTGCATTAATATCTTATTGATGTTCCCTATATACTCTATTAATTATAATATTTTTATAACGTAATTGTATATTATTTGTAATTATTGTCAAAGATATTAATGCATAAGTTTTCTCTGTTCCTTGATATGCACTCAAGAGAGGTAGCTATAATATAGCTACCTCTAAAATTTATAGATAACTAAATCACTAAACTTTAAGCTAAAGGGCTTTCTATTTTTTATATATTTACATTATAACATATTATTATAAAATAATATGTATCAATTAATAATATTTATTAATTAATATATTCTTACTAAGCTAATGATTTTTTCTTTTTCTACTAGAATTATTCTGAAGTTCTAATGATTTATCTAGATAGCTAGTATGAAGTAAAGTATTTGCTTTTTCTCCGTCAGGTTCTCCCATATAATTTTTATACATATTTTGAAGATTTTTATTTTCATCTGAAATTCTTGTCTTTGATCCTTTATCAATGTTTTTCAAAATATTCACTCTTAGATTTATATAATTTTCTTCTAAAGGCTTATCTATCGATTTATCGTAATATAACATTTTTATTGCCATAGCTCTACAGATATTACTGCACAGTTTACATCCAACACATTTATCCTTTTGGACTTCTGCTCTCCCACGTACATTATATGATATAGCACCAACAGGGCAATTTTCTATACAAGTACCACATGCTATACATAAATTTTCATTAATTTCAGATTTCTTTTGTATTATTGGAGTCTCTCCTCCATTTATGCATCCTCCTGTACAAGCCATAACTTCAATAAATAAATATTCTTTCCATTTGTCACCGTTTAAAAACTTTTCGATTTCTTTTAGTCCATTCACAATTGCAACTTTATATGTTTTTCCGCCCAAAGTTACAGTAGCTTCTTTTATATCTTTATAACCATCTATTAAATTAAATTTAATATTTTCAATTGTTGCTACGTCACCCTTTAAATAATTATTTACTGTTCTAAGAGTTGCCTGCATAACTCCGCCACTTGCTCCAAAAATAACTGCTGCCCCAGTGTACTCTCCCATAAATAGATCTGATTTTTCATCTGGTATTGCAGTTATATCTATTCCGTTTTCTTTTAAAAGCTGTGAATATTCTCTAATAGTCAAAACTACATCAATATCTTTATAATCCTCTCTACCCATCTCATCTCTTTGTGCTTCATATTTTTTAGCAGTACATGGCTTTACAGCTACTACAAATATATTAGTTGGCAAAATATTATAGGTATCAGCAAAATATGTTTTTATACTTGCCCCCATCATTTGCTGTGGGGATTTTGAAGTTGAAATGTTCTTTAATATATTGGGTTTGAAAAGTTCAGCGTATCGTACCCAAGCAGGACAGCAAGAAGTAAACATTGGCAAATTTTCTTTATTTGCAATTCGCTTAATTAGTTCGGTGCTTTCTTCTATAACTGTCATATCAGCACCAAAATCAGTATCAAATACATTTTGGAAACCTATTTTTTTAGCTGATGGTGCTATCTTTCCTGCCACATTTGTTCCTATTTGAAGGTCAAATTCTTCTCCAAGTGTTGATTTTACAGCCGCTGCTGCTGTTAGAATTAAATATTTTTTACTATTTAAAGCCTCCTTTACTAATGCCAAATCATTTCTAACATTAATTGCTGTTGTGGGACAATCAAGTGTGCATTGTCCACAATATATACATCCGCTAGCTCCAAATGTACCTTTTTTAGGCTCTATTGTCCACCTTCCATTATCTACAGCTTTTAATACAGATATCTTAGTTTCTTGAGCACATGTAAATGCACAAGCTGTACAGCCAATACATTTTTTTTTATTTATTTGTATAATATTATCTTCTTGAACTCTAGTAAGTTTTTTTGACTTTTTCATATATCTCTCCATATTATTTATTACTATTATTATACTTACTTTCCTTTTAAGTTTATTATTACTCTTTCCATATCATATTTTTTAAAAATAAAAAGTCAAATCTGCATTTTATATTTTATATTTCTAGAGAAATAAATAGAACCAATTCATAAAATGGTGTGGAATATCCAAACATTATGTATTAAGATTATATTGTTACTTCTTTTATTAGTAGTAATATAATTAGAGTAAAATAAAATTTGTGTTCTATAATAAATAGGTTATAATTAATGAAAAGTAGGTGAAGATGTGAATTATATAATATATGATTTAGAATTTAATCAAAAAAATAACGGTTCTACAGAAATTGGTGATAACTCCATAGCAACTGAAATTAACAACAGCTCTATTATTCCTTTTGAAATTATTCAGATTGGAGCGTTGAAACTTAATGAAAAGTTTGAAACAATATCTACTTTCAACACCTTAATAAAACCAACTATATATAAAACTATCCATCCCTTTATAGAAGATTTAACTGGAATAAATAATTCTAAAGTTGATTTATGCAAAAATTTTATTCAAACATATGAAGATTTTATGAGATTTATTGGTAGTGAAGAAACAGTTTTGTGCGTTTGGGGCACAGTTGATATTAAAGAGCTGCTTAGAAATATACTATTTCATAAATTATGCACTTCATCAATTTCTAGATATTATATAGACATTCAAAAATATGCTTCAAAATATCTTAAAGCTCCACAAAAATCTAAAATTGGTTTAAGAAATGCAATTGAGCTTTTAAATATACCGATTGAAGGTGAATTCCATGATGCCTTTAATGATGCTTATTATACAACTGAAGTCTTTAAGCTTATTTATGATGATAATGTAGAACCTATGGTTTATAACCCCGCACCTTCCACAAGAGTATCAAAGCCTAAAGAGAAAGTTGATATAACCTCCTTAATAAATCAATTTCAAAAAATATATAATAGAGATATGTCTGAAGAGGAGGAGTCAATAATAAAACTTGCTTATATGATGGGGAAAACTAGACAATTTATACTTTAAACATTTAAATTAATATGGTCGCAATGATTCCCCTCATTCAATATTTACTTTATATTTATATAGTGATCTTCAGACCTTACCATATTCAATGATTTTATCAAGCTGTCCTTGTTTGCTCATATAATCACTATATTTTCTAACAGTGACCTTTGTGCTATACCAATTCTTTAAGACAATTCTTCAGTAGTAAAATATCCTTCTTTAATATTATGGAATTCATCTACTATTTAAATTTCAGATAATTTTTTCAAATGCCTTTCAGAAATCTCTTTTACTTTATTTACACGTCTTGTATATTTCTCTACATCTGTAATAGGATCAGTAGTCATCCATATCTTAACAATCTCCATTGCTATTGCTGACCCAATTATTTTCCCACCAATACAAAGAACATTTGTATCAGAATGTTCACGTGATAAACTTGCACAGAATGGATCTTGGCAAACTGCCGCATATATACCATATATCTTATTTGCGATCATAGCACTACCATATCCAACTCCATCCACAAATATTCCTTTATCAGCCTTTCCTTCTGCAATTGCCATTGATGCAGGATAAATGTAATCTGGTAAATCACACGACTCTTCAGTATGGGTTCCGAAATCTAGTACTTCATGTCCTTGCATTTCTAAATATGTCTTTATTTCTTCTTTTAAAATGAATCCTGCATGATCATTTGCCATAGCTATTTTCATAATATATACCTCCAATTTAAATTTGTTTATTTTTACGACGAGATAAAGTATAAATTTCTTATACTTAAAATCCATTAACATAAATAAGTTAAATGACTTAACCATAGATCTTATTTTGAATTTATAATTCCAGATATAAAAAATAATAGGAAGACATGTATTGGATAATATATATAAAATAAATACTTCATCCCACGACCTTTTTTCCCATTATAAAGTAACATTAATGGCATTGAAAAAATCATCATCCATTGATAGTTATTATAAAATACAGATTCAAATGAAATATTGGAAAATGGGAAGAATGCTACAGCAAAAATAAAATAAACAATCATCATTTCCCTACGGTTATTCCTTAAGTAAAAGAATGCAATACCAAGAGCAACAAAAAGAATATTTCCTTCACATAATAATGGACAAGGTAAAAATGACATTATAATTTGCGATATTATTTTGGGAGACACTATATAAACACTTAAGGGTAAAATTATTTCAAATATTATAGCAATAAATATGGCGAAGTTCTTTTTATATAACTCTTTACTTTTATCACGTAGAAACTCAAATAGTAATATGTTTAATCCTATGAGAAAAAAAGTTTCAAATATATTATTATGCACTATAGAATATGAAGGATTATTTATAGAAATCTTCCATGCAATAAGCTTACCTAGTGACATTATAACTGAAAATAAGTATAATCTTTTGACATAAATAACTCTATTTTTTGTATAAAAAAATCCTTCTGCCATTGTAAAGAAAAAAAGTGGAGCTGATAGCCTTCCAATCCAGTTAAAGCAAATATGAATTCCATTCGCCGAAAAAAATTCGTATGTATGATCAATAGTCATGAGTACCAACGCTATTATCTTTATAATAAATCCATCTAGGCCTTTTTTAGTTAGATTATTTCCTGTTTCCATCAAATTTCTCCTAATTTGAAATTATCATTTTTTTGTTTTTTTATCTTTAGTATTATAACCAATTATTGTAGTAATTTTATATATATCCGTAAAAAATTAAATCTTGTACTTGTCCAAATCATTTTTAAAGTTTTCAGTAATACCTTTGAAATCATGTATATTATCTATAAGTTTTTTAATTTCATTAGTATAGTTTATTACACTAGCACTTACTTCCTCTGAAGATGCTGAATTTTCTTCTGCAATAGCAGCTAAAGATTCTGTACTATCATAAACTTTAGATATAGAATTAGCTTCAATATTTAGTTGTTTTATAGTCTCTATCATAGAGCTTGCTACACTTTTTACTGATTGATTAGCTTCAAAGCTTATTGTTCTGACAACACCTAAGCTATTAGTTTCCTTTGCTAATACATCATACTGAATATCTATCTGTTCTACTAATGATTTTATTTCATTAACAAATTCTTTTAAATTAGTGTTGATTTCTAAAACTGCATCCTTAGATTGTTCAGATAATGTTCTTATAGACTCAGCTACAACTGAGAATCCTCTACCTTGTTCACCAGCTCTAGCTGCTTCAATAGATGCATTTAGCGCTAGTAGGTTAGTTTGTTCAGATATTTCTGACACTATAGAAACAATACCAGTTATATCTTTAGCCTTGTTTTCAAGATGTAATCCTTTAGTTTTAACTTCATTAAATTTCTCTAAAGAGGTCAAAATATTTTTGCTAGCATTATCTAAATTTTCATAGCTGTTATTAATTTTATTCATTGCATTTTCAAGTTCTAGCTTATTTGAATTTTCATTTTCAACGATACTTCCTAAAGCTTTAATATTTCCATTAAGTGATTGTGCAACAACATCTGTATTTTGCGCTTGCATAACCGCACCATCTGCAACCTGCTCAACAACTCCACTTATTTCATTAGAAGTATTATCCATAGATTCAGATATTTTATTTATGGCATCTACAAAAGTATTCATCTCATCTGTAATACCTTTAAATCCAACAAAGTCAGTTTGTATAACCTTTTTATGCTTTTTAAGAAGATTATAAATGTCCTCAAAAAAATCATTTGTTATAATTTTCCCATCAATATCATATTTATTATTTATAATTCGTTCAAGCTCTTCTTTTATTTGATTTATAGGAGACATCATTAAAGAAATTCCTACAAATGTTGCTATACCAGATATAGCACTTCCAATTAGTGATTTAATAATGTTATCCATACCTAGCATAGGTAAAAGAACTATTGCTGATATTATAAATGTAAATAAGCCTGCTTTAATTCCAAAGTCTTTAATAAAACCTAACGAAAATAATCTATTAAAGAAATACTTCTTACTATAATATATCTCCTTATCAAAAATGAGCTTTAATTTTAATTCACTCTCAGTTCTTGATATTTCTTCGATCTTTACTTTTTCATTAAAATGTTCACAAGCTCCATCTAGCATTCCAAGGAAATAATCAAACATCCCTCTAGACGAATTATAACTAAATATAGCTTCTCTTTTTGAAATAGGTTCAATTAATACTAGAGGTGGCTTTGCTCCCGCGAACTTTTTTGTCATTACTACATGTACATCAAACATAGATTTTAAAAATGAATATACATTTTCATGTTTAAAAAATGCAGGATAATCATAACTAAAAGTTTTTATGTTATCTTGTCCAATTTTTCTCCATAGAACCCCAAGTTCCATATTTTCATTCTTAGCTATATATTCTATTACTTTTTTAATCTGAGCATCATCTACACTTTCAATAGGGGAAAATATTTTTGTATTTTCCCATCCAACATATTCCATTGCTTCATTGACAATAGAATCTCCAAACAACTTTCTATTAGTTCTCATCCAAGTTGATACAACCGTACCTTTCATTAATATATACCTCCTTTATTTTTTATAGAATCTTATTTATATTATATATGATACATATCTCTTTTATCAGCTAATAAAATATTTTGTTATATAGTTAAATTATACATTAATTTAACTATATTGATAGCTAATGTTTGATAATATAAATTATACTTTTTTAATCAACTAAATAATATATATATTATTTAGTTGACATGTAAGAAATACTATGGTAAATCTAAGACAGTTCATTGATTTACATTTGTATTTCAAATTTTTTATATGGAGGTATCAATATATGGCTAAATACGTAGTTTGCAAGCACACTCTTAATTATGATAAATTAGTTGAAAATTTAAATGCTAATAATATTGAATTTAAAACAAAGGATTGTATTAAAAAGTGTTCTAAATGTCGTTCTAAAATTTTGATTAAAAAAGATGATGATTACATTTCAGCAAAGACAATCGAAAAATTATTGTTAAAATTAGATTTAGATAATAATTGATGAATATAATATTAAATATATTTAAATTAGCAATTTTAAAGAAAATAATAAGTTAAAGAGGTGATTTAGTATTGATATTCTCTAGTCTTAATATAAATAAGGATGAACCTATTTATATTCAAATAGAAAAACATATTACTCAAGGAATTAAAAAAGGTGAATTAAGCAAAGATAGTAAACTTCCTTCAACAAGAGAGGTAAGTAAATTTTTGAATATAAGTAGAAATTCTGTTATTTCTGCCTACGAGGAGCTAGAGAGTATGGGATTAATTATTACTAAAAGAGGTATAGGTACTTTTATCTCAATAGAAAGTAAAAATAAAATTTATGAATATAATGTAAACTTTATGCAAAGACTTAATAATTATAGCTATACTCTCCAAAAACTTGATATTATAAAAAATGAGTTGCCTTATAAAAAGGGAATGATATCTTTTAAGTCTATTTCACCAGAAAGTCACCTTTTTAATCTTGATGATTTTAAAAGATCTCTTTTAGATGCTTGGAGCTTTGAAGAAGCAAACTTATTAAATTATGGTTATGCTAAAGGTTATAAACCATTAATCGATTATTTTTTTGATTACATGAAAAAAAAGCGTGTAGACACTGAAAATAAAAATATTTTGATAACTAATGGCTTTACTGAAGCCTTTGATATAATTATTAGCTCTCTAACAAATAAAGGTGATATTATTTTATGTGAAGAGCCAACTCATAATACTGCTTTAAAGATTATGAAAGCTTATGGAATTCAAATTATTCAAGTGAAAATGGATAAAGAAGGCCTAAATTTAAAAGCACTCGAAGAAACTTTAGATAAATATAATCCTAAATTTGGATATTTAATACCTTCTTATAATAATCCAACAGGTATTGTAACTAAAACTGAAAGAAGAAAAGAAATCTATAAGCTTTTCAGAAAATATTCCGTACCTATAATAGAAGATGGATTTAATGAAGAATTATTATATTCTAGTTCCCCCATTGACCCAATATCTTCTTTATGTGGTAAAGGAAATGGGGTTATATATATAGGAAGTCTTTCAAAAATATTATTTCCAGGACTTAGAATCGGATGGATATTTGGAGATGAAAGGCTTATAGATGTTTTAGAAAGCGTAAAACGTGGTAAAAATATCCATTCATCTTTTTTGGATCAAAGTTCATTTTATCATTATTTAAAAAGTGGTAGTTTTAATCGATATTTGAAAAATGTAAGAAAATATTATAGGGATAAATATACCCTTGTTATAGCGATGGTCGAAAAATATATTACTTATGACTATGTAACCGGAGAAGGTGGTCTCCATATTTTTATAAAACTTAGAGATAATCTAAGTGCAAGAGAACTTTTAAACCTTTGTTATAAAGATGATGTAATATTTATGCCTGGAGATATTTTCTATGAAAATACTGAAAATATTATACAAAATTTTGATAATTCTGGTACTGAATCTATTAAATACAATCAAAATTTAGTTGAAGATTCTAACATCAGGATAATTGGAATTCCTAAATCTATTAAAGATAATGAAAACAACATCAAAGGAAAAGATACATTTAGAATAGGCTTTGGAAGAGTAAGTGATGACGATATAAAAAAGGGTATTAAAATAATTGGAGAAAATATAAAATCCTTAGTAAAAGACTAAACTTATACATATATCTACTAGAAATCATAGATTTATTTAATGCTAATTTTTATAGTATTTCAATATGAAATAAGCCAGAAATATATACTCCTGGCTTATTTTACTGTATTTCTTTAGAGGTTTTGTATGTTTCAATTAACCTGATTACTCCATATGCAATAAGTGCATAAACAATGATGGCTATAATAGTAACAGGCTCTAGATATAATTTTTATTTTTATTTTTGATACTCCACAATTAAACTTATGACTTTTAATCAATGTTGCAAATGTATATAAATCACATTCACGAAATAGCTAGTATAATAATGTTATTATTTCCTAAATACTTTCTATCATCTTCCTCTTCCAAAAATAAAATCAAAAATGAATACTATCACAGCTACAACAAGCAGCATGTGTATCAAACCTCCGCCAATTTTAAGTACAAAACCTAATAACCAAATAATTATTACTATTCCTCCTAGCCAACGTAAAAATCCCATATATATCACTACCTTTCATATATCACTTTCCAGTAAAATTTATTATATATACTTATATTGTACTATTTTTAAACATTTTTTTCAAATAAAATTTATTTATCCTAATATATTCCAACTAGTGCTAAAGTTTTTTTAATCAAATTATTGTTCTTACAAAATAAAAATGTCTCTACCAAAATGTAGGCTCATTTTAAAATTCTTTATTTCTCTATTCTTTCTTTTTAAAATTTAGTTTCTCCATTACAGTATCTAATTTTTTTATATCAATAGGTTTAGTAGCATATACTTCACAACCACTATCAAAAGTGTTCTTAACTAAATCTACATTATTCAATGCCGTAGTCATTATTATCCTTACTTTTTCATCACCTTCAATATTCCGTTGCTTCTCTATTTCTCGAATAGTTTTAAGGACTTTTACCCCATCTACTTTTGGCATCATAATATCTAAGCATACTAAGTCATAATGGTCCCCCTCATCTAGCGCAATTAAATAAGCATCCAATCCTTCCATTCCATCTACAGTAATATCACATTCACCATAATCGGCCATAAATTTATACATAAATTTTCTGCTTGATAGATCATCTTCTACAATTAAAATTTTCATACTTAAGAACCTCCTTATTATACTAATATACTTTGAATTTTATCTAAATTAATTTGTATATTAATCTCATCCTTTTTTCTTGCTGCAAGTTCTATTTTAAAAGCTAAGATTTTTATACTCTTTAAATTATTTTCCTCTGATTTTATTTTTATAGAGTGAGCTATTTCTTCAATTTTATAGTAATTCTTCAATTCTCCTTCTGCTTTAACATATAAATTTATCTCAATTACGAAATCTAACAAATCTATTTTAATTTCTTTATCAATATCTCTAAAATCATTTTCGCTGTAATCGCTATTCCGTATTAAATAAGATTTAATAATATTTGTATCATTATTACTTTGAATATTATTCTGAATCCTATTTAGAGTTTCACTAAGTTCATTTATATCTACTGGTTTTGATATATAATAATCCATACCTTTAGCTAAAAATTTTTCTCTATCGCCTTTTAATGCATAAGCAGTGATGGCTATAATAGGAATATGCTTGTCTGTTCTTTCTTCTTTTTTTCTAATAATTTGAACAGTTTCGATTCCATCTAATTCTTGCATCTGAATATCCATCAAAATAATATCAAAATTATAGGTTTCCATTAACTTTAATGCTTCAATTCCATTTGATGCAGTTTTCATTTTACTATAACCTATTTCTTTTAGCATTTTTTTAGTCACCATTTTATTAATATTATTATCCTCTACCACTAAGAGAGTTTCATTTCTCAAATGTTTAATTTTATTGACTTTTAATTTTGATATTTCTAAAATATTTTTTGCTTGTTGTAACTTAACAGTAAAATAAAACTTACTACCCACGTCTTTCCTACTTTCGACTTGAATACTCCCACCCATTAATTTAACAAGCTTTTGAGATATCACAAGGCCAAGTCCTGTTCCTCCATATTTCCTTGTTATAGATCCATCGACTTGAGTAAAACTTTTAAATAAAAGTTTCATTTCATCTTTACTAATCCCAATCCCTACATCTTCAACCATAAATTTAATTTGAAACATTCCATTAATGCTACTTATTTTCTCTATAGTCAATATTATAATTCCATTTTCTGTAAACTTAACAGCATTTGATATTAAATTATTTAAAACCTGCTCGAGTCTGTATTCATCTCCAATTAATATTTTTGGGACTTCATCATCGATACTATAATGTAATTGAATATATTTTTCATTAGCCTTAGGTGAATTAGTATATATAACCCTCTTAACAAGGTTTCTCATATCAAAATTTATCTCTTCAACAATAACCTTTTCTGCCTCAATTTTTGATAAATCTAAAACATTATTTATTAAAGAAAGCAACGTATGTGCACAATTTTTCACAATACTCAAATTATCCTTTTGTTCGTCTGTAAGATTGGTTAAAAGCGTTAAGTCAGTCATACCTATTATTCCATTAAGGGGAGTCCTTATTTCATGACTCATATTGGCTAAAAATTCACTTTTAGCTTTATTAGCATCTTCTGCCACTTTCTTAAGTCTAACAAGCTCTTCATTTCTCTTTTTATCCTTTGTAATATCAATGTCTATACCTACAAAACCTGAAATTGCTCTATTTTTATCATACATAGGATTACCTTTACTTAAAATACTGCTATATTCCCCATCTACTGTTTTTAATCTATATTCAATTCTAAATGCATGTTTTTTATCATATGCTTCCATTAATTTTTTATAATAATTTTCTACATCATCAGGGTGCATGCCAATTATGAAATTTTCTTTTATTAATTTTTCTGCTGTTTGTCCCGTTAGTTCTTCCCAGCTTTTATTGAAATAAACATATTTTTTATTAGCATCTATCTTCCATAACATATCTGGAGAATATTTCACAATTGAATGATAAAAATTATTTAAATCTAAAATTTCATTTTCTAGTTCCTTATATTCTGTAATATCCGTAATAACGACTAATATTTGGTTATTCTCACTTTTTATAATTGGAATTGCTTTAATTTTAAACCATGACTTTTTATATATATTATTCTTTAATATATCGTGTTGAATTTCAATAGAGTCACTTGGACACAAAGTTTTTATAGTATACTTAATTGTCTTTATTAATTTACAATCATTATAATCATTACATAACCGACACCCGTGAGGTGAAAGAAAGCTATTTACACATCCTATATAATCACCTGGACCTCTATCCACGTTTTCATAAGTTCTATCAAACATATTAATATAAGACATATTATTATATTTTACTATCAAATTCTGATCTGTAATAATAATTAGTACAGGCATATAGTCAATAACTCTTTCTAAATCAGTCTTTTCACTTTGTACTTTATACATTTATACCCGCCTCCATGAAAATATAATTGCTTGTTAGCTACATGAAAGAAAATAACTTCATCTTTTATTAATAGCAGAAAAAATCACCTGCGGTATTTCTTTTAGAGAAACTTGTTTCGATACTGCACCAATATCATAAGCTACTTTAGGCATTCCATAAACAACACATGAGTTCTCATCTTGCCCTATTGTTATTGCTCCTTTTTTCTTCATATTCAAAAGACCTTTAGCTCCGTCGTATCCCATTCCAGTAAGTATTATTCCAATAGCTGAAGCGCCTACTTTTTCTGCAATTGAGTTAAATAAAACATCTACAGATGGCTTATGACGATTAACTTTATCGCCATTAGAGCATTCAACTATATATGAATTTTCTTTCTTATTTATTTTAAGATGTTTATCCCCAGGTGCAATTAGAACTCTACCTGAAATAATTTTATCTCCATGTTCTGCCTCTTTCACTTCCATTTCACAAGAAGCATTTAGCCTCTGTGCATACATTTTAGTAAATATTGGTGGCATATGCTGAACAACTACAATTCCTGGCATTTCTTTTGGAAATGCATGAATTATATCAAAGATTGCTTCCGTACCACCTGTTGAGGCACCAATTGCAATAATTACATCATTTTTATTTATATGATTATTAGTATTTAATACATTATTTCTATATCTATTTTTATGATTACTCACTTTTGCTATTGAAGCTATCTTTACTTTTACAATCAGTTCATTAATAAATCCTTCAATTCCATCGATTGATCCACTATTTGGTTTTGTTACGAAGTCAACTGCGCCTGCATTTAGTGCTTCAAATACTTTATTGCTTAAAGCACTTACTACTACAACTGGCATAGGATACTGAGGCATTAATTTTTTTAAAAATTCTATTCCACCCATCATTGGCATTTCAATATCAAGAGTAAGAACATCAGGTTCAAGCTCTATAATCTTATCTCTTGCTTCAAATGGATTTGCAGCTGTACCTACAATTTCTATCCCTCTATCGCCACTAAGTCCCCTCGCAACTGCCTCTCTAAATAGTAACGAGTCATCTATTACTAACACTTTTATTTTTCTAGGTGAATACATAATAATCTATCCTTTCCTGTAAACTGAAGGCATTACATATTGATATGGAATTTCAGTTTTATTAAGAGCCTCCGACAGTCCAATGAAAAGATATCCTCCACTCTCAGTCATCTCATAGAATTTTCTTATAAGCTTATCTTTTGTTTCTTGATCAAAATAAATCATAACATTTCTGCAAAATATAACATGAAATTTCCTTTTAAAAGGGAATTCATCCATTAAATTAAATACTCTAAAAATAACTTCATTTTTTAATTTGCTATCTATTTTATATGTATCATTATCTATATTGTTAAAATATTTTAATTTCCAATTCTTTGAGATTTTCTCCAATGCTTCTATATTATACATACCCTTTTCTGCCATTTTAAGAACATTAACAGATATATCACTTGCTAAAATCTTTTTATCCCATAAATTCTTTTCAGTTTCAAAATGATCTTGCATTATCATAGCAAGAGTATATGGTTCTTCACCAGATGAACATCCGGCACTCCATATTCTAAGGTCTCTATCTTTAACTGTAGATGATAAATATGGTAATACCTGATTCTTAAAAAATTCAAAATGTTCTTTTTCTCTCATAAAGAAAGTATGATTTGTAGTAAGTCTATTAATTAGTGTCGTCAACTCATTCTTTGTAATATCTGAGTAGACATAATCAAGATATTGTTTGAAATTATTAAATCCCTTTTCAATAAGAATATTATTTAATCTCCCTTCAATAAGATTTTTTTTATGTGTTAAATTTATGCCATAATTATTTTTTAAAAACTTAGTAAGTTCTATAAACTCATTTTCTTTTATATTAATCATAAATCCACCAACTTTTCTATCAATTTACAATATACAAGTGTCAATTATGGATAAAATCCTTTTATGGCTTCTAGCAATAATATATTTTTCAAATCACTTTGTTATTGCTCCTTAATTATTAATAATTTAGTATTAGTATTTACCGAACTCTTTATCACTTAAAGCTATTTTAGGTTTACTTGATTTAGCTACTACTTCTTTAAAGCTGATATTATTTTCTCTGTTATAATATTGTTTGTTTTTATAGTTCCTAGTTTGATTGTTTGACATATTATTACTATTTTTAAGCTTAAAATTTGAAACCATCTCTTTAAGCATCTCTGATTGACTTGAAAGTTCTTCGCTAGCTGCTGCACTTTCTTCTGCCGTAGCTGAATTCGTTTGAACAACTTGCGACACCTGCTCAATTCCTAAATTTATTTGGGAAATACCCGTAGCTTGCTCATTTGAGGCCGCAGCTATTTCTGCTACAAGCGTTGCTGCTTTTGATACACCCTCTACTATTTCATATAAAGCTTTTGCTGTATTATTCGCGATTTCAGTACCTCTTTCAGATTTCTTTATAGACCCTTCGATAAGCGCTGTAGTTTCTTTAGCTGCATTTGCGCTCCTTGCTGCTAAGTTTCTTACTTCTTCAGCAACTACTGCAAAGCCCTTACCTTGTTGGCCGGCTCTTGCAGCTTCTACGGCGGCATTAAGTGCAAGTATATTAGTTTGGAAAGCTATTTCATCTATAACCTTTATTATTTTCGAAATATTTGAAGAAGATTCATTTATTTCACCCATAGATTCAAGCATTTCTCTCATATGTATGTTGCCTTCTTCTGCATTACCCTTTACTTTAAGAGCAAGTTCTTTAGCTTGGTTCGCATTAACAGCATTTTCTTTAGTTTGTGCTGCCACCTCAGTTATAGAGGATGTCAACTGTTCTATAGCACTTGCTTGTTCTGTAGCCCCTTGAGATAATGCTTGGCTACCATCTGAGACTTGACTTGAGCCTGTAAATACTTGTTCAGACGCAGTATTTATTTCACTAAGAACTGAATTTAAAGAATTTATTGTGGTATTAACAGACTCTGCTAATACTCCAAATTCGCCTTTATAATCTTCACTGACTGAAATCTTTAAGTTTCCTTCTGACATCTGGCTCATAACACTAGTAACTTCTTTAATAGGAGTTACCATTGCTTCCATTAACTCATTTATCCCCTGTACTATCTTTTTAAAATCTCCATTATGCCTTGTTATATCTGCTCTCATATCCAAATTTCCTTCAATAGATGACATTGATAGCATATTAACATCTTTAACTAATTCTCTTATATTTTCTATCATTTTATTTAGAGCTGGAGATATCTCATCTTTCTCATCTTTTATAGGTACATCCATACTCACATCACCTTTGGCGATTTTGTTCATAGCGTCAATTACATAAGTCTGTAAATCATGAGCAAAATTATCCATGGCCTCGCCCATCTGTCCTATTTCATCTCTCGTATTTATATTTAATCTTTCACCAAGATGTCCTTTACCCATTTCCTCAATCATTTTTGCTACCCTTTTTAAAGGTTTAGTAATTAAACCAGAAATATATAATCCTATTAATATTGACATACTCATAGCAAAAATAATCACCAAACTTGTTATTATAATTGCACTATCAGAATTTCTGGTATTTAAATTTGATTTTTCTTTTGCATCATCAATTTTCATGGATACTATTTTTTCTATTGCACCTTCCTCCGCTATTGATGCCTTCCCAGCCTCACTATTTTCAGTAATTATAGCTATAGCTTCTGCATCTTTATTTTCTTTTGCTAATTCCATAACTATATTAATTTCTGATTTAAATGAAGTTTTTAATGCAATAAAAACATCAAATTGTTTTCTCATATCGCTTGAAATAATAGTTTCATTAAATGAGTCTGTTAACCTGTCTATATTACTTATATTTTTTTCAATATTTTTTATACTAGCGGCAATATCATCAGATGATTGTGCACTTATCATATCTCTTATATTTACATTAACTTTCTGGAATTCCGTTGAGATCTGACCCATTTCTGAAACAGGTACTGTCATGTTTTTATATAATTCAAGATCGGATTTTTCAATGCCTTTTAAATTATAAATACCATATGAACCCATCGCTCCGCATATTAATGATATTAATATAAAACTTGATATTAATTTTTTACTGATTTTCAAATTAACAAACCACTTCATATTTGTACTCATTCCTTTATTCTTTATTCTTATCTTTCCTATCGCACCATCTTCTAAGGATTATGAGACTCTACAATAAACCTTATTCCATTTTATATTTTTCCAATACCTCTTAATTGTAAATATTTTAGTATTTACCGAATTCATTATCACTTAAAGCTATTTTAGGTTTATTCGATGTAGTCGTTACCTCTTTAAAAGTCATATTATTTTCTCTATTATAATATTGTTTATTTTTATAATTTCTAGATTGATCATTTAACTGACTACTATTATTATTTTTAAGTTTAAAATTAGAAACCATCTCTTTAAGCATTTCTGATTGACTTGAGAGTTCTTCACTAGCTGCTGCACTTTGTTCAGCTGTCGCTGAGTTTGTTTGAACAACTTGTGATACCTGCTCAATTCCTAAGTTTATTTGTGAAATACCAGTAGCTTGTTCATTTGAAGATGCTGCTATTTCTGCTACAAGTGTCGCTGCCTTTGATACGCCCTTTACTATTTCATCTAAAGCTTTGGCTGTATTATTTGCAATTTCAGTACCTCTTTCTGATTTTTTTATAGAACCTTCGATAAGCGCTGTAGTTTCTTTAGCTGCATTTGCACTTCTTGCTGCTAGATTTCTTACCTCTTCAGCTACTACTGCAAACCCCTTTCCTTGTTGGCCGGCTCTCGCTGCTTCCACTGCGGCATTAAGTGCAAGTATATTAGTTTGGAAAGCTATTTCATCTATTACTTTTATTATTTTTGAAATATTTGAAGAAGATTCATTTATTTCGCCCATAGATTTAAGCATTTCACTCATATGCACGTTGCCATCTTCTGCATTTTCCTTTACCGTAAGGGCAAGATCTTTAGCTTTGTTTGCATTAACAGCATTTTCCTTAGTCTGTGCTGCTACTTCAGTTATAGCAGATGTTAACTCTTCTATAGCGCTTGCTTGTTCTGTAGCTCCTTGAGATAGTGCTTGACTACCATCTGAAACTTGACTTGATCCTGATGCCACATCATTTGCAGATACATTTATATCAGTAAGTACTTGATTAATTGTTTGTATTGATGCATTTAATGAATTTATTATACTTGCATAATCACCACTATAGGAATTCTCAACACTTATATCCAAATTTCCTTTTGCCATTTCACCTAAGGCACTATTTATTTGTTTTATAGGTTTAGCAAAAGCATCTAAAGCTCTATTTACTGTGTTTATGAGTTCTTTAAAGCTTCCAGTAAATTTTTCATTTTCGCCTCTAATTTGTAGATTACCTTCTGCTGCTGCTGTAAGAATTCTCATTTGCTCATCTGAAACCTTGAGGATATTAATTTTTAAATCATGTAAACTTTCATTTGCTATACCATATCTTCCAGGTAATTTTTCAAGTTCAACTGAAAAATCGCCTTCTGAATAACATTTTAGTAAGGCGAATATTTTAATTAACACATCTACAGATGTCCACATTCCATCATTTACACTTTCTGCCATCTGCTTGTATACACCATTAAACTTTGATACATCCATTTTATCTCTTGTATTTCCCAATTTAAATGTTTCATTCATCCAATTTACATCTTTTACGAACATATTCAAATTATCAATTAGTAAATTTAAATTGTTCTTTATTTCGTTGAATTCACCATGATATATAGTTTCAATCTTCTCTGGCACATCACCATTACTTATTCTTTTTACGTAATTAGCAGTTATATTTATAGGTTCCACAAAGGCCTCTATTAATCCATTAATCCCACCAATCATTTCAGCCCATGAACCACTGAATTGCGATGCATCTACTCTTTTAGATAAATTTCCTAGTTTGATTTCATTCGCTACATTAATTTGTTCTATAGATATCTTTAATAAATTCCCTCTTAAATTTTCTATATTCTCATTTACTAATCCATATCTACCGTGCAATTTTTCCAATTCAACTGAGAAATCTCCTTTGGCATATGCTTGGAGTACTGTAAATAATTTTATAAATACATCTATAGATATCCATATAGTATCATTTATACATTCAGCCATTTCCTTATAAACTCCTTGGAATTTTGAAACATCTATTTTATCTCTTGTGTTTCCATCTTTAAATGTTTCCTTAAGCCAACGTATATCACTGTCAAAAATATTTAAATTATCAATAAGTTTATTAATATTATTTTTAGTAATATTAAATTCTCCAGCTTCTTCTTCGCTGTATTTAGTAGTGATTTCTCCCTTACTTATCTTACCTATATAGCCTGAAGTTGTTTTTATATTTTTTATAAATATATTAGTAATTGTTAAATTATCTTCACATATATCTTTCCATGTACCATCATATTTTGACTTATCCAAATTTATATTAAAATCCCCTTTTTCCACAGATCTTAAAATCAAATTAGAATCATCAACTAAATTATTTATATTTTTCACTATTATTTTAAAGGAATTAGCTAATTCCCCAATCTCATCATTAGCTTGTATATCTATATTCTCATTAAAATTCCCATTTTCGATATTCTTAGCAATATCATTAAGTTTTTTCATAGGTTTACAAATTAAATTTATTAAAAGTAATCCTAAAAATATTGTAATAACTATTGAAAATAATGAAAATATAATCATATTATTTTGTAATTCTTTTATAGACGTTATATTTGCCGTCTCTTTATAATCTACAGCAAATAATATACCCTGAATTGCAATTACAAATATAAAAATCAAACTGATCTTATTCTTTATTTTTAAATCGCTCATTTTAAACACCTTAATCCCCCACTACTTCATAAAATTTATTATAAGTTCTATACAATTTTTAAAGATTTAATATTTACCGAATTCCTTATCACTTAAAGCTATTTTAGGTTTACTCGATGTAGTTGCTACTTCTTTAAATACTATATTATTTTCTCTAGTATGATATTGTTTATTTTTATAGTTTTTAGTTTGATTATTTAACATACTGTTATTATTATTTCTGAGTTTAAAATTAGAAACCATTTCTTTAAGCATTTCTGATTGACTCGAAAGCTCTTCACTAGCTGCTGCACTTTCTTCAGCTGTTGCTGAGTTTGTTTGAACAACTTGTGATACTTGCTCAATGCCCAAATTTATTTGCGAAATGCCAGTAGCCTGTTCATTTGAAGATGCTGCTATCTCTGCTACAAGCGTTGCTGCTTTTGATACCCCAGTCACTATTTCATGTAAAGCTTTTGCTGTATTATTTGCAATTTCAGTACCTTTTTCAGATTTCTTTATAGAGCCTTCAATAAGCGCTGTAGTTTCTTTAGCTGCATTTGCGCTTCTTCCTGCTAAGTTTCTTACTTCCTCAGCTACTACTGCAAATCCTTTACCTTGTTGACCTGCTCTTGCTGCTTCAACGGCTGCATTAAGTGCAAGTATATTAGTTTGGAATGCTATTTCATCTATTACTTTTATTATCTTTGAAATATTTGCAGAAGATTCATTTATTTCACCCATAGATTTAAGCATTTCACTCATATGTTTATTTCCTTCTTCTGCCTTTTCTTTTACATTAAGAGCAAGATCCTTAGCTTGGTTTGCATTAACAGCATTTTCTTTGGTTTGTGCAGCTACTTCAGTTATCGAAGATGTCAACTCTTCTATAGCGCTTGCTTGCTCTGTGGCTCCTTGAGATAATGCTTGGCTACCATCTGAAACTTGACTTGATCCTGTAAATACTTGTTCAGCAGCAGTATTTATCTCACTAAGGACTGAGTTTAAGGAGTCTATTATTGTATTTAATGAGCTAGAAATACTTTTAAAGTTTCCATCGAATTCCTTAACATTTCCAAGTGCAAGATTACCTTGTGAGATTTCTCCTATGACTCCAGAAATCTCTCCAACGATATCTTTCAAACTTTCTTCTGTAGTATTAACAGCCTTTGCCAATACTCCAAATTGTCCTTTATAACCAATACTAACTGAAATATCCAAATTTCCTTTAGATATTTCACTCATAACACCAGTAACTTCTTTAATTGGATTTACCATAGCTTCAATTAATTCATTTACTCCCTCTACTATCTTTCTAAAATCTCCACTATGTTTTGTTTCATCTGCTCTTTTATCTAAATCACCTTCTATAGCTGCATTTGATAACATATTTGTATCTACTACTAGTGCTCTTATATTTTCTATCATTTTATTTAAGGCCGGTGATATTTCATCCCTTTCATCTTTCATAGGTACGTTCATACTTACATCACCTTGGGATATTTTATACATAACACCAATTATATAATTTTGCAGATCATTAGCGAAAATATTTATTGCTTTAGCCATTTGTCCTACTTCATCAGTTGCATTTATATCAACTCGTTCTGCAAGATGCCCTTTACTCATTTCCTCAATCATATATAATACTCTTTTTATAGGCTTACTAATTAGTCCTGATATTATTAATCCTAAAGCGAGTGAAATAACTACCCCTATAAAAATTATTACCAGCATGTAAATTATTGCACTAGTTGACATTTGTAAATTAGTTTCTGATTTTTCCTTAGCTTGAGCTTCTTTTAATGAAATGAGCTTAGAGACTGCATCATCCATAGATTTGGCGATTTTGGTACCTTCTCCATTCATAAGAGTGATAGATTCATTTTTTTTATCTTGAGCCGCTAAATCAGCTATCTCATCTCTAATCGAATTATATTTATCTATATTTGTCCTCAAATTGTTGTATTCATCAATTATGTTTTGAGCTTTAATGCTACTCTTAAATTCATCCATAGCCTTATCTATTTCTTTATCATTTTCAACCATGTTAGTTTTACTATCTTTGTTTCTATTAATATCATTTTCAATTATCATATTTCTAAGTGCTATCCTATTTTCTTGTATATCACCTTGTATAGTATTTAATAAAGTAATTGGTTTTGTATTAACTTCATATAACTCAGCATCTAATTTTTGTATCTTATTGAGATTTAATATTCCAACGCATCCTACTATACCCATCAGAATAACAACTAAAAAAAATGATAGAATAATTTTGCTTCTTATTTTTAAATTCAAAAAAAATCTCATGTAAAGTCCCCCAAAGTATATTATTTTTACTTCTCAAAATATTAATTATTATTCATTAATCATCTAATTCTTGTAATTCTTCTATTTCATCTTCTTCTAAAAGTTTCTGACAATCTATAAGAAGCATTACTTCATTTTGAATTTTACCAATACCTTTTATATAGTTATTAGCATTATCTTTATTTGAGTTAGTTTTAGGAGGGTTAGCTATATTATTTTCATCAATATTCACCACTTCTAAAACTCTATCAATTATTAATCCGATACAGATTTCTCCTATTTCAACCACTATAATACATGTTCTATCATCATATTCTTTTTCTTCTTTTTTAAATTTTAGTCTAACATCCATAACAGGTATTATCTTTCCCCTAAGATTTATCACACCTTTAATATAATTTGGTAATTGAGGTACTTCTGTTATTGGTTCAATGCCTATTATTTCTATTACGTATTTTATATCAATTCCATAAGATTCTTTGCCAATTGAAAATATAAGATATTTATCTTTTTGAGTGTCTTCTTCATTCTCAACTAATTCTTCTAGTAAGTTTGACATTTTAATTCCCCCTTGTAATTTTTATATATTTACGATTTCTGAAGCATCAAGTATTAAGCTTATCGTAGCATCTCCAAGTAATGAACAGCCACTTACACCATTTACTTTTTTGATATAATTAGGTAGAGCCTTAATTACTACTTGCTGTTCTCCAATAAGTGTATCCGCAAAAATACATCGTGTTTTACCTTGATCTTCAATCATGATTACGATACCATCTTCAATTTTTACTCTATCTGTTTTAATGTCATAAAATTCATGAAGTCTTAATATTGAATAACATTCACCTCTTATAAGCACCATTTCTTTGTTATCAAGATCTTTAATTATATCTTCTTTTTTAATTATAAATGATTGCCTTATGGACATAACAGGAATTGTGAAAGTTGAATTTCCAACTTTTATTGTCATACCATCAATAATCGCTAGGGTTAGAGGAATTTTTATATAAGTAGTTGTTTCTTTCCCTTCTATGCTATCAACAGTTACATTACCCCTGATTTTTTCAATTTCTTTTATGACTACATCCATACCAACTCCACGACCAGAGAATTCTGTGACATCGTCATTTGTTGAAAACCCTGGTAGAAATATCATTGAATAGATTTCTTTATCTGTAAGATCACTTTCTTTTCCTTTTATTAGTCCATGATCTCTTGCCTTTTTTAATATTTTATCTTTATTAAGACCTTTACCATCATCTTTTATAATAATCCAAACTTCTCCACCTGTATTTTTCGCCTCAATAGTTAACTTTCCTTTTGGCGATTTTCCACTGGCAGTTCTTTCATCTTCACTCTCTATACCATGATCCATTGAGTTTCTTATTATGTGCATTAATGGATCACCTATATGTTCTATGATATTCTTATCTACCTCGGTATCTTGTCCAATTATTTCAAGTTCTGCTTCCTTATTTAGCTTTTTGCACATGTCTCTAACTATCCTATTCATCTTATTTAGAGTAGGTGCAATTGATACCATTCTTATAGACATAACAACATCTTGAAGATCTGAAAGCCTTTTTCGGTGTTGTCTTGTTGCTTTGTTAAAACTATCTAATTGTAATCCTAAAATCTCTGGATTTTTTGTTACCATGGCCTCTGAAATAACCAATTCTCCGACCAAATTTATAAGCATATCCAATTTTTTAACATCAACACTAATTAAACTTTGTTTATTAGTAGCTTTATGCATCTCTTTTTCACTATTTTTTATATCATTAATAATAATTTCTTCTGGTTCTTTGTCTTTCTTTTTAATGTTTTTATAAAATTCATTTTCATTATCAAACTGTTTAATATCGATTTTATCTAGAAATACTGTATCTAGGAGAAATTCTCTAACATCTTCTATTAAACTGGTAGTTTTAAAAAATATTTTGAACCCTTGTTGCTTTATTATTTCACAAGTATCATTATTTTCAATGATGTCTTCCGGATCAAAATATAACACCTCTGCAATTTCTTTAAGTTTATGAATAACAGTAAAACACCTTATATTCTCCATTTCACATATTTCTTCAAAAAATAATGTAGCACAAAATAAGTTAATATTCTCATCCATTTTGTCAGTACTTAAATAATATTTCTGTTCGTCATTTTTATCTATAACCAATTCCTTCGTTTTACTATTTTCTGAATTTTCTAATATATTATTAGATGATTTTAATACCCCTAATAATATGTCTGCTTTTTTAATAAATAAAGTAAAATCGCCATCTGCATCTTTATCACTGTTTATTTTTTCTGTTTCTACTTTTATGAGGTCGCTTCCTTCAAGAACTAAATCTGTAAGAATTGAATAATCAATTTTTTTAGGTTTTGACTCTCTAATAAAATAAAACAGATCTTCTATTGTATGTGAAATATTAGCAATATTATCAAACATCATCATTCCAGAAGAACCTTTGATAGTATGCATTATTCTAAATATTTCATTTATAGTATCACTTTCAAATTTTTCAATTTTTTCACTATCAATTATAAGTTGTTGAAGTTGTTCTATCATTTCAAATGTTTCAAAGATAAACATCTCCAGCATTGGTTCTTTACTATCCATATTTTCACCTCTTTTTAATAATAACTGCTAAAATTTACTTAATGCTTTTAAAAGATATTCCTCTTTAAATGGCTTCACGATAAAACCCCTAGCTCCTAGAATAATTGCTTCTTTAATTTTCACTTCTTGTCCCATAGCACTTAGCATAATCACTCTAGCTTTGGGATCGAATTTAATTATCTCTCCTAAAGCTTCTATTCCATCCATATCAGGCATTGTTATATCCATTGTAACAACTTCAGGTTTTAATATTTTATACATTTCAATAGCCTTACGTCCATTTTCTGCTTCACCTACAACTTCATATCCGTTTCTTTCAAGCATTGTTTTTATTGTTAGCCTCATAAAAGCTGCATCATCAACTACAAGTATTTTTTTCATAAACAAAATCCTCCCCCTAATTCCATTAAAATATTGTTAATAAACTCTATTTTTTCTTCACTACTTGGCCTCAATATAGATATAATCAATTGTACTATGCGTAGTATCTTAGATATTTATATATAATATTACTAATAATTATATGATTATCTATAATCCATCATAATATCCATGCATTAGACAAGTAACTACTTACTTACAATTTAAATGGTTTATAATAAAATGTCAATGCTTGTATTATATGTTTCAATAAGTATTAGGAACTTATATGAACCTAAAGAGGATATTTGATTAATGCATACTACTATAATTTTATAATTTAACTATATATTTACTTTAAATCTCCCTATTTTCTTGTAGATATTTCTTGATTAGAAATTGTTCCATTTTTTGTTTGTACTAATTTTACATCAGGAATATGAAGAAATGTTGCAACTTCTGCTACTAAAAATATACAGCCAAGTATTTAAAATTATATTTGTTTTTAATCATGATACAGTTACATATAATGATCTTCTGTTTTCTTTACCACATAATATAAACCTCGATATTTCTATCAAGGTTTTCATTTATATATATATTAACTTAAACTAATCCTGTAAATTTAATAATGATTTTTTATTTATATTCTTTAGAATTCATAATGATTTCTATATTATCCAATTAAATATAAATTCTTGATCAAAGTCTTTAGGTTTACTATTTTTAAATTTAAGTTCTGGATTCTTAACACTTACTTGCGTATCTTCTGGAACTGATTTTGTTATAAAAGCATTTCCGCCAATAACTGAATTTTTCCCAATAACGGTATCTCCGCCTAAAATTGACGCTCCTGAATATATAGTTACATTGTCTTCAAGAGTTGGATGTCTTCTTATCCCTTGAAGATTTTGTCCACCTCTGGTTGACAAAGCACCTAATGTTACACCTTGATATATTTTTACATTTTGTCCAATAATACAGGTTTCCCCAATTACAACACCTGTCCCATGATCTATAAAAAAGTTTTTCCCAATTTTAGCCCCTGCATTAATATCAATTCCTGTTTTATTGTGTGCATATTCTGTCATGATTCTTGGAATATATGGCACTTTTAATTTATAAAGTTCATGAGCTATTCTATAAATGCTTATTGCAAATATACCTGGATATGAAAATATAATTTCTTCTATATCACCAGCAGCTGGATCTCCATCATATGCAGCTTGAACATCTGTCATAATATATTCTTGTATTTTAGGTAATAACTTTAAGAACGTCAAACATATTTTATCTGTTTTTTCTTCTAATAATGAATCCTCAGACTTATTATTAGTATGATTTTTATATAATAATACACATTTTATCTGTCTATGCAACTTTTCCTCAATACTAATTAAAAGATCTCCTATATAATACTCAATTGTATTATCCGATAGTTTTTTCTTTTCAAAAAAGCCTGGAAAAATTAATTGTCTTAACTCATGCAAGATTTCTATAATTTCAACTTTATTAGCTAAATTAGAAGAATCATATGACGAAAAAATAGAATTTTGTCTATAATTCGTCGCAATTTCTGATACTAATTGAACCATACTTTTATCAAACTCTCCGCTCATTCTTATCCCCCATATCTTAAATAATGTGTTAATTTAAAAATCTTATTTTAATATACCTAACTATATGTTAATACTCTATATTTTACTTCAAACATTTAGTCTAATCAAGTGGAATTATAACTTTATAAACAGATTTAAAATACACTCTGATCTACATTATTACTTTTCATTAATGCTTTAAATAGTATTAATAAACTATATATATTTAGATTTATCTCCAGTATAAAATAATATTAATTTATGGAGTGCTCTAGTGGATGCAATATATAATAGTCTTTTATCAAATTCTGTTTTATAATTCTTACTATTTGTTTCATCTACTATAACACAATCAAATTCAAGCCCCTTAGCCATATAGATAGGCATTATAACTATTCCAGTTATACTCTCATTATTTCCACTAACAATTTTAATATCTATTTTATTTTTAAGTCTCTTATAAACTTTTTCACTTTCACTCATGCTCTTACATAAAACCGCTATTGATGTATAATTTAATTTTTTATAATCAGATGCACACTTGACTATTTTTTCATCTAAATCCAGAGTAGTGTCTACTCGTATTACTTTAGGTTCTTCTTCATGTCTTTCAAAACTTTCTATTTGAATATTTTCATCAAGAAACTTATTACTAAACTTACTTATCTCATATGAGCATCTGAAACTTTTATTCATATATACAGTCAAATTTCTTTTTTTATTTAATATATTTTTTATATCTTCATAAATCGATAAGGTTGCTTCTTTTTCAATGGTCTGATTTATATCTCCTAAAACAGTAAATTTAGAATTCTTAAATAACTCCTTTAAAACCTCAAAATGTATAGGATAATAATCTTGAGCTTCATCGACAACAACTTGTTTAATTTCTTTAAATAAATTACATCCACTCATTTTAACTTTAAGATACATAATCGCTAATGTGTCTTCATATGATATAGTTTTCTCATAACCACAATTAAAATCATCTATTATATCCTCTATATTTTCTGGTAATTTTAACTTTTTAGCTAAATTATAAAATAAATTTTTATCTTTAAACAAACTCTTATAAATTTTCATATAATCAATCTTAGTAAAAGTTTTAACTTGCTCCTTTAATCTATGAGTTTCCTTTATTGTAATTAACCTTGCTAAAGTTTTAATTTCAAATTGATGCTCTGGATATCTACTAAGAAACTTTTCTAGTTTTTCTCTTCTTTTTTTTCTGATAGGTTGTATTTTTTCAAATATTCTATTTTTAATTATTGTTAGCTTCTTCTCAATAGACATATTTATAGTATCCTTTAGCAAAAATGATTTAATTGCATACTTATCTTCAATGTATATTCCATCATAATAAACATCTTGCACTTCTATCATTCTATGCTCAAAATACCATATTAATCTTTCAAGTATTATTACAAATTCTTTTGAGGATTTAAATTCCATACTTGATTTAATAATATTTCTTTTTGGGGTGTTTTCAGTACTTATTATCTTTTCTAACAATTGATTTCTAGATTTAATATTAATATTATTATTAAAGATTTCCTTAAATATATATTCAAATGTGACTGTTTTAATATTTTCTTCTCCAAGTTCTGGTAGAACATCACTTATATAATTTCCAAACAAATCATTAGGTGAAATTATAATAATATTATTAGCATATAGTTTAGTTAAAAGACCTTGATACATTAAGAAGGCTACTCTATGAAGTGCAATAGATGTCTTTCCACTTCCTGCGACTCCTTGAACAATAAGCAAATCATTTTCAATATCACGAATAATAATATCCTGTTCTCTTTGTATTGTCTCAACTATGGTCTTCATTTTCGAAGAAGTATTTTTAGCTAAAGCGCTTCTGAGCGCATCATCAACAATGCTTAAATTAGAATCAATAAAATAATTTAACTTACCATTCTTAATTTCATATTGCCTTTTAATTAATATTTCGCCTCTTACCTCTCCCTTAGGTGCCTCATAGCTTGCTCTACCAAGCTCATATCTATAGAATATACTGGCTATAGGAGATCTCCAATCATAAATGTACACATCATAAGCATCTTCATCTAAAAGATTATTAAATCCTATATAGATTTTTTCTGCACTATCATCATCTTCTTCTTTAAAATCTATTCTTGCAAAATAGGGTTTACTAAGCATACTTTTATATTTATATATATTTTTTTCTATTTTATCATAACCTGCTCTCTGAACATGAATAATTGATAAATCTTGTTTTATATCCGCTAATCTATCAGTATCATCAATATAACGCACACTGTTTTCCCACATATATCTATTCGAATTCATTAATTCTTTTTGAGCTAAACTCACTTTATTTAATTCAACTTTTAAGTTCTTATTTATAAGTGAAATAGTATCATTAATATAAGAACCTTCCTCTTTAAATTCTTCTTCATAACTCTTCATAAAAATCTAATCCCCCTCATTTAATTGAAATTCTCTAATTTTGTAGCTCACTATTTTTTTGTGAAAGTTAATGTTTTCTAAAAATACGTTATTTAATCCTGATTATTTGGTTCATATTAATTTATTTTTTTCGCCCCATATTTTTTATAAATTACTATTGACAACTATGTTTCTTTCATGATATAATTATTTTATATTAAATTATACTTTTGTATTTTTATGTCTATTTTAAATTATAAACGAAAACCATATTTAAGTAAAGCTTAAATATGGTTTATTTTAATTTTCCCTATGATCTCTCCCTTAAGTTCGACCATATATGTGATATTATTTAAGATTTCTTCATATATTCTATCGCAATCTTATAATTGTCTGCATAAGCCTCACTTATGCTTGCAGTATTACACCTGCAAAATATATGTTAAATATATAAGTCCATTAATATTTCATTATCGAAAACACCATCTATATTAAAGTAATTTTTATGCATACCAACTTCTTTAAATCCAAATTTTTTATACATTTTAATTGCATTATCATTACTTTCTTTAACACCAATACTTATATCTTTTGGATAAATTTGTACTCATAAATATCCCCCTCATTTTATAGATTTCAAATATGCTTACCTAATTAATTCTTCTTGATTTATTCCTTTACTTATATCATTTGAATCCTAATTATATCCGCTTCTAGCTTCCATATATAGTATATTATGCTGTACTTCTTCATAAAAAAAATACATAATACCACCTCCTATAGATGTACCTATAGGAGGTGGTATTATGAATTAATTTTAAGTAGCTTTATAAATATTTACTTGAATTTAATATTTATAAAGCATTGCTATACTCTCAGATCCAGATCCAATCGTCCAAAATACTATATAATCTCCTCTTTTAACCTTACCTTGTTGTATAGATTCATATAACGCTATAAAAGGACTACTAGTACCAGTATAACCATATTTATCACCTATATAAATACTCTTATCTTCATTTATATTTATAAGTTCTCGTATAGTTTTTATATTTACTAATGCAAACTGTGAAAAACAAAACATACTGACATCATTCTTTGTTAATCCATTTTCTTTTAACATCCTTGTCATAATCTCCACAGCAGGATAAACACAAGCACCACCATTAAATGGAATCCATTTTAAATAAAGTTCATTTACATCTTGTGATTTAAAAAAATTTGAAAACCCTTGACTTGGATACATAACATTCTGGCTCTCTTCTGTATTTATGTAATATTCAGTATCAACTACTCCACAATCCTCTTCTACCTTTTCTAAAATTATTGCACATGCAGCATGTCCATAGTTTCCATAACAAAGTTCATTATTAGAATCAGTTAAAGAGTGTACATCATCACAGCCAACAATTAAAGCTCTTTTTGCGCGTTTTGATGTCATCAAGTAATTTGATACATTTTCTAGAGCAATAGTCATGCCTGCACAATTAGCATTCATATCAAAGCACATTACGTTTCTTCCCAAGTCTAATTCCTTATGCAAAAGAATTGAAGTTGGAGGCGCTATATATTCTGATAATATAGAAGAATAAACTAATACATCTATATCGTTACCTATCAATTTTGCTTTGTCTAACACAGATTTTGATACTTTTAAAGCTAAAGATAACGTTGTCTCATTTTCATCAAACATAAATCTCTTGTCTCTGCCCATAACATCTGCTAACAAATGCTTTACATTCTTATCTTGCTGTTCAAAATGTTTTATATAAATATCATTTGACACAATCTTAGATGCATTACAAATATCAATACAACTTAATTTTATCCCCATATGAATCTCCTTATATAATAAAAATAAATAAAATCATAAAATTTAATCTATACTAGCATTGTTAGTTATCAATCTAAAGTATTTCAAGATTGACTCCTACATTTTTACTTAATCTTGTTAACTGCATTTTTAAAGTAATATTGTTTTCTACTTTTACTACAACCTTTTTAAATCCAGCATCTTTATACATCTTTAAGCATCCCTCAAGCATCGGTAACATTTCGGGCTTGGAAACTCTTAATTCTTTCGCATCAAATGCTAAAACAAATTCTACAGCTTTTATAGTAGATATTATTTCTGTAAAATCTTTAATAAAACTATTAGCATCCTCGGGTTCAAACATACCCCCTATTTTTATTTTTACCTCCTTAACATTTTTATCCAAAGACATCTCAAACTTTTTCATTCTTAGTACACCTAACCTCTCATCTATTTAAAACATTATTTTCACCATATACATCTCTAAGACCGATTAATTAAAAATGAAAAGGTGTCTATTAATTAATAATAGACACCAATATATAAGAATACATAATCATTCTTATAACTACATTTTGGTAACCTGGCAATCATTAAAAAATAATTTTCTTTAGACCCATAGCTTTGCGACCTTACCTTTCGATAAGTGTGCCATTATCAATGTATATAATATATGATTTTACACCTAATTATTATAAATTTCAATCGTATTATTGGTAATATTTACATTAATTTAATTAAATTTTAATTTATTCAAATGTAGATTGTATTGCTAATATACATTATAAATGCTAAAATACAATCAAACACATAGGGATACCATGACAAAATGATGTTCTATATTATAGCTGTTATTTTGTTCTAATTTAGATAGGAGTGATGATAATGGATAAAATTCAAAGTTTTACAATTAATCATTTGGAATTAATTCCAGGTGTTTATGTTTCAAGAAAAGATAAATTTGGAGACGTAATTCTGACAACCTTTGATATTAGAATGACAAGACCAAATAATGAACCTGTTATGAATACTGCAGAAATGCATGCAATTGAACATTTAGCTGCAACATTTTTAAGAAACGATAAAAATTATGGAGAAAAGACTGTGTATTTTGGACCTATGGGATGCAGAACTGGTTTTTATTTGATTTTAAATGGTGATTATAAATCAAAGGATATAGTTAGCCTTCTTACAGAACTCTATAAATTTATTTCAAGCTATACAGGAGATATTCCTGGAGCTGCTGCTAAAGATTGTGGTAATTATTTAGATATGAATCTGCCTATGGCGAAATATTTAGCAAATAAATTTCTTAATGAAGTTCTATTAAACATAACTGATAAAAACTTAATCTATCCAAATTAATTTGTTTTATAACTATTATATGTTTAAAAACAGTATCAATTAATATAACAATTTTTAAGGGAAGGCATTTTTGTGCTTCCCTTAAATTCATACTTTGAGTTAGTGCTATAGTGCTTTCATATTAAAATAAACTTCTATAAACATAAATTTTAAGATTGATCTACCAACTTTCTTTTTGCTTTCATTACATTTTCTTCACTAAGATGAGTTGCTTCAACTATATCACCCATTCCACGACCTTCGCTGAGCATATCCTTTGCTTTTTCCATAGCTCTTTCATGCTCACCTTTTTTCAATTTATCCATTTAAATTTTCCTCCTCTTAATAATCCTAAATTCTAAAATTAGTATTTCCAGCTAATGAAATTTTATTCAGATTTCAACATAAGGAGGTACTGTCATTATAATTTTAAATCAAGCTTAAATGTAAATAATATAGATATATTATAACACTTATTCTTTTTCACCCCGCATGTTTCATATAAATTGTTATATTTAAATGTTTATTGCTAAACATATTTATAAGCATAAATCTTTTAAAATATATTTATTTATACTTAAAGCCTCTTGAAGATTATTAATCTCACTACAAAGTTTTGGTACTTTATCTATAATACGAATATTCTTATGGTAGACTACTTGTTTTTGTTCAATAGTCCCTGCCATTTTTTCTAACACAAGTAGCAATTGTGATAACTCTTCATCTGATAAGTTCAAATATCCTTTTGCACTACAACATTGGTCAAGTAAATAAGTAATATGTTCGATAGAAAAAACAGCTGGCCACATCATCTCAAGAAGTTGCCTATTATTGCCGATCTCACCTAATGCCGTACTATAGGCTATTTTAAAATTTATAAGATTTATCTGTAATTTTTCTTTTATCCATTTTGTATCACTAATATTATTTTTTATTCGGTTGGCTACTAAACGAACTAGCACTTGGGATTGATTACGTATTAATTTTGTCATCAATCCTGGTAACCTACTCGATGCTGAACGTTGGCCAATGATATATGTGCCAATTAATCCAATGATGGCTCCAATCACAATATCAGTAATATGTGCTGTAGCAAAATAGGAAATATCATGTATTTTAGTAGAAGTTTCTGCTAAAAGTAAAGCATTTGGAGTGATAAATATTGCTACTAATCCATAGTTTTTCACGATAAACAGTTCTGCTAGTGCTGTTAAACACATTATAATTATTGCTACCATAAAACCTTTTGGCTGTAAGTTCAGAATAGCAATTGCTACCATAAGTCCAATAATAGTACCGCATGAACGCTGAACCGCACGATGAAACGTTGATATAATAGTGGATCCGAGCATTACAGACGCACATGATAATGGAATCCAATATGGCCTAGCAAATGAAAAATGAAAAGCTATAACTGCTGATATTGAAAGAACAATTCCATATCTAACTGAATTAATAAAAACTATTGAATCTTTATCACAAGCTTTAGTAAATTTCATCCTTACTGATGGCTTTAAGACTTTAATTCCATGTCCAATATTTGTTAATGGTATATTCATAATCGCCTCAGCATCATAGACTATCTCTAGTAAATTATGATACTCTTTATCTAGCGCCTTAGGCAGTATCGCTATTTTAACTGTCTGTCCATTTTTTGATTCAATTCCTATAGATAATATTCTTATACTTTCAGTAAATTCTTTTGGTAATATAGCATTTCTATTAAAAGATAATTGTAGCATTTCTAAAAAAAACTTGTTCGCTTGCTCATTTAGAAGAGATAATCGATTAAACAAATAAGAGTTTTTCCATGAAATATAACCTGTTAAAAGTATTTCTTCTGATTCTTTTAAAGCATTAACTGTACGGTATCTTACATCATTAATATTTTCTGTTCCAATAGCTTTACTAAACTCTAGTAAAGTTAAATAAGCATTTTGAAGTGCCTTTATTTCTGGTCCATGAGGTTTAAAAAAATATCCCGCCATACTAATTATCCATGCGAAACAGCCGCTCATAAATACTACTAGAGTACGTATAATAACTGCTGATGGATCAATAGTCATTCCAGTTGTCATTATAAAACTTAGCACAAAAAATAATGCTGATGGGCCTGGTATCCTAAGTACACCAAATATGAAAATTGCTACTGCTCCAATAATGCCTACTATTAAAACAACAAGTATAGGATACGGTGCAGATAAGGTGCCTAGTGCAACTGAAGCACTAATTCCAATAATGACAAAAAATATTTTTTTTGCACGGGCTGCATAAGGTTCATTAAAAACATATAGATATGAAAAGCTTCCCATTCCAGCAAGCAGTCCTAAATCTAATCTACCCATTAATAGACCTACCATTACTGGGAATCCTGAACATATACCAGCTTTTATTGATTTTGACCATGGAAAAGGCCTTTTTTTAATTTCAAATATTTGTTTTATTATATCAGAAAGAGCCTTAATAATAAGTAAATATTTAGAACTTTGTCTATTTTCTTTAAACACAAGCCAGCCTTCTTTCTTATAATTTATTTTCCCATGATTTTTTATTTATTCTAAATTTTTAATCATCTTTTCTAAAACATTATTAAAAATATCTAATTCATCTTTAGAAATATCTTTTATAGCATTTATTTCTATATTTTTATCCGCTTCATGCCATTTCTGAAACATTAAGTAAGCCTTTTGCGTTAAATTTATATGCCTTTCACGCTTATCTATTCCATATTCACGTGTTACCCAACCCATCTCCTCCATCCTAGCTAAGGTTCTAGTAATTGTTGGAGCTTCTACACTCAGATATTGGCTCAGTTCAATTTGAGTACACTGCTTCTTTTCATATAAGTAGACTATAATTCCCCATTGTGAAGAATATAATCCAAGTGGAGAAATTTTCTCATTTAATCTCTTAGTAAAACTTCTCGCTAATTGATTTACTTCATGACCATATAACTTCAATTTTATTTCGCCTCCAATTTGTTAATTAAAATATGCTTACCTAAGTAATTATTACTTAGGTAAGCATATCATATAAATTGATAGTAATCAAATTCAGATAATTATTTTATTAATCCCTACTCTTGTAACTTTCTAAATGATTCTTTAAATTCTTTCTTTATAATTAGAAAATCTTCTAAATCATTTAAAAATTGAAATAGCAATGCTCTATTTTCAAATTCATTTCTATTCTTTGGAAGTTCCATTATTTCATAATCTTTTCTAAGTAAATTCAATTTATCAATAAGTTCAATACAATCATTATCTTCATGAATATTAATTGCAACCTCGTTTGTAAACTCTGATAATATTCTAGTTTGTTCATATTTCATATAAAATCTTGAAAAATGTCTTTTCATTCTTTTTATTGCATCTAACTGTATTATTCTCATATCTATATAACTTACGTAATAATCATTGCGCTTAAATAAGTGATTATTATTTATTATTTGTGCCATAAACTTAGTCGTTTTAATTAGTTCTTCAACACCGAGAAGTATTTCTTGCTCATAAGTTGGTACAGCTTGGGTAACCAAACTTACTGCCATATCTGATAGCATTGCTCTAAAATATTCTTCTATTCTTGCTTTGTTTTTATCAAAATTTTTCTCAAATGATGCTGTATATAAATTAAATATCATTGCAACTCCAATACCTATCATAGTCAGTTTAGCTTCATTTATAATCCAAGAAACATCAATATTTGTACTTATTAAAAGATGTGTTGATAGTACCGCTCCAACAACCATCCCTTCACTCATTTTAAAAATCGTAGTTATTGGTATAAATATAAGTAAGAACACTCCGAATGCTATAGGATTATTTCCAAGTAATATATATAACATGAAAGACAAAAGTATAGCCACAGTAGATGCTAATATCCTCCTGCCACCAACTAATAATGCTTCTCTCTTTGTATCTTGAATACTAAGTATTGCAATTATACCCGACGTTACTCCAAATTCTAATCCTATATAATTTGATATTATAATTGCTATTGTGGCTGAAAGAGCCATCTTAACTGTTTTAGATTGTAAATATTTTATCATTTTTAATTTTTCTCCTACTATCATCATAATATGATATTTCTTTATTAGTATCCACTATATCAAGACTTTCTAAATATTTCTTATTTTAAATATTCGTAATAGTTATATAAGCACCTTTATTAATCACACCTTTTTTCTTTAATATGTCTTAATGCTTTTACAACTATATAATAACATAGATTTCTATTAGTTTTAATCCTCTATATTTTGTAGATTAAAATTATATTCTTTAACAGTTTTTTATGATGAATATGATGTGATTTGTAATTCATAAAAACTTTCTAGTTAACATTAAGCTAACATTAAGGTTAGCTAAGTATAATAAATTTAACATATGAATTAAATAAATTGATGGGGGCGATAGTATGGCAATTAAATCTTTTAAACGTTATGAAAAAAAATTTTTACTAAATAAACAGCAATACAACAATTTAATACCCAGACTGCTTGAATATATGAATCCAGATGAGCATTGCACATCTGGTAAAAATTACAACATCTATAATATATATTATGATACTGAAAATAATGATGTAATCAGACATTCAATTTCTGATCCTTATTATAAAGAAAAACTTAGACTAAGAAGTTATAATATTCCAAGCAGTCAAAATGACAAAGTGTTTTTGGAGTTAAAAAAGAAAATCAATGGAATAGTTAATAAACGAAGAGTCGTACTTACTTTAGGCGAAGCATATAAATTCCTTGAATTAGGTGAAAGACCATCTTCTAATGACTACATTAACAATCAAGTTATTAATGAGATAGAATATTATTTAAGTAAAAAGGCTGTTCATCCAACAGTTTATATTGGATATTCAAGAAAAGCTTTCTTTGGAATCGAAGATAGAGATTTTAGATTAACATTTGACTCTAAAATACTTACAAGACGAGATAATCTATCTTTAGATTTAGGATGCTTTGGAAAAAATATCTTAGAAGAAAATCAATATTTAATGGAAGTTAAAATTCTTGGAGCTATGCCTATATGGTTTACAAATATTCTTTCTGAATTAGAAATTTACAATACTCATTTTTCAAAATACGGTAATGAGTATATGCAATATTCATTGAACAAACAAAATAATAATTCTGCTAGGGGGATAAGAAAGATATGTTAGATACAACAATTTTACAGACAATAATTTCATCAGCGACTGGAGAGTCATTTACTCTCGCTAATACATTAACTATTATAATATCATCAATTATGCTTGGACTAGTGATTAGTCTTGCATACATACAAACTAATAAAAAGAATAGATATAGTCTAAATTTTCCTATTACATTAATAATGCTACCTGTAATAATAGCTATTATTATTTTACTAGTTGGCAATAATATAGCCACAGCCTTCAGTTTAGCTGGTGCATTTTCAATAATTCGTTTTAGAAGTGCTCCTGGAGATCCAAAGGATATAGCTTATGTATTTTTTACTTTAGCTGTAGGTCTTACTTGCGGAATGGGATTTATAGTATACGCAATCCTATTTACAATAATTTTATGTAGTTTAATGATTATATTAGATTTAACAAAGTTTGGAATGCCTAAAAACAAAACAGTGCAACTTAAGCTAACAGTTCCAGAAGACTTAAATTATGAAGATGCATTTGATGAAATATTGAGCAATTATACAAATTCATGGCGTATTGAAAACATAAGAACTAGAGATTTCGGTGCATTATTTGAGTTAACTTATAAAATCAGCTTAAAACAAGATGCAAATCAAAGGAAATTCCTTGATGATTTAAGATGTAGAAATGGAAATTTAAATATTAGTCTTACTCTTTCCGGTTTTGAGGAAAAAGTATATGGTTAAATTTATAATATTACTAATAAAGCCTTTGCCAAGGATGATTTAAAAAAACTAGGCCAAATTAAGAATATGATTTCTGTATTGGACAGGAGTCATCTTTTCTAAATTCCATTGATATCTATATTCGTTGTAATAAATCATGTATTGATTAACCTCTTCTTTTAGCTCATCTAAAGTTTCACATTGTTTTATATATGCGCCTCATATTTAAAATGTCCATCAATCCTGTAGGAACAATTTGAACTGTTATATCATCCATGATTTCATCTTCATAAATATTTAACGTATCCGCTATTTCTTTTTTATCAAGTACTTCATAGAGCTCATTAATACATTGGCTCATATAAATTACATTGATATCTTCACATTTTACCTTTAAAAGACTAGCTTTTATTTCTTGCGTATACTCATCTACTCCAATAATCACCCTATTGATAATTAAATAGAACGTTGCAATGGTAGCATGTCTGTATAAGTGAATGATGCTATGTATAAACTTTTATTTCCATTCATATGCTTTTTTCTTTTTGATTAAAATAGCTTTTATTATGTTACTAATTAGAATTAACGCTTCCTGCTTATTTATTATAAGTATTGTATTATATCATCTGATATAATTTCTCGTATCGCATTCAACATATTATATGTAATATCTAGTGTTATTACACAAAATAATTCTATATATAAAAATAGAGTAAGTCTTATCTTGTATGACTTACTCTAATATTTTATATACTTTTAAGTTTTAACTATTAGTTTTATTTTATATATGCTTATTTACATATTTATTGTTTTGGTTCTTTCATACCTTGAGGACCTCCCATGTTTCCTCCACCTCCAGATCCTCCTTGGCCTGGACCACCCATATGATCTGTAGCTGTTACGCCTTCTTGAGTTATTTCAGTTACAATACTTGAAATGGTGAAGCTTCCGACCTCTTCGCCTTTTGTATATGTCCCGTCAGAATACACTCCATCAATAGGTGTAGATGTTGAACTCCCACCTATATATACTTTATATGTTGCGCCGGTTTTTAATTTGGACGATGAGACAACAATTGACGCATATTCTTTTGATGGTGCAAATGTAAGAATTTCTTCTCCATCCTCACTTTCAATATGAACTATATTATTAGCTACTTGTTGTGATAAAGTTACTTTTATAGAATTTTGAGTAGACTCTATGCTTGGCGCTTGTGCCATTCCTGAGCTACCGGTAGCAATTAAAAGACCACCTGTATTTTCAAAATTCCCATCATAATCTAAAGATCCATTTCCGTTATTTGTAGGACCATTTACAATAGCAGTACCATCTTTCATGTATATTGAACCATTTGAATCAATACCATCTCCAGTGGCATTTACAGTAAGATACCCTCCATTAATATTTATTACAGCTGTACTAGAAGAACTGCCGGGAGCCCCTTGACCAGGAGCACCACTAGTTGAAGCTGAAGCATCTCCACCAGACGCATTAACTCCATCATCATTTGCCACAACAGCGATATTTCCATCATTAATTGTTATACTTTCACTTTCAATACCTTCATAAGATTTTATAATATTTATGTCTCCACCGTTTATCGATAAAGTAGAATCAGCATGAACTCCATCATCTCCCGAAGATATATTAAAAGCTCCAGCATTAATTACTAGATTATTATTTGAGTGCATAGAGTCATCAGAAGAGTCTATGTTAAAAGTTCCACCTTCTATTATTATATTAGCACTTGCCTTTATAGCTTTAGCACTAATTTTTTCTTCAGTTGTGGCAGTATCAATAGCCGCTTGTTTATCCATACCTGGTTGACCTTTATCATTTTTACTAACAGCATTTTTACTGCCACCACCTGAGTTAATTGTTATCTCTCCATCTTTTACTAAAGCATTTGTTTCTGCCTGAATACCATCTTCTACAGAAGTAATATTAATTTTTCCACCCTCAATCAATATATATCCTTTTTCTAAATCCTCATCATTATTTGATTTAATTCCATCTTGACCTGAATTAATTATTATATTTCCAGCAGTTATAACAACTGAATCTTTTCCTCTAAGACCATCTGCTACAGAATTTACAGTAATATTACCTGACTCTATTTTCAAATCATCTTTACTTGTAATACCATTATTGTAGTTTGCATCAACATCTAATGACCCATTGCCAATAAACGTAAGATCCGATTTACTAAAAATTGCTGCATTAGGCTCATCACTAGATTCATCTTCAAATACATAAGCTTCTCCATCTTTTATATAGTTCTCTGTATTATCAGCTAATGAAATAACTGTTTTCTTAGAATTCATAACATAAATAGGCGAACTATTAGAACAAGTAATATTTACTCCGTTTAAAATAATATTTACCTTATCATCATCTCCTACATTTACTATTATTTGTCCATCAGTTAAAGAACCCTTTATACTATATGTACCAGCAGAAGTAATAGTAACTTTATTATTCTCTACCGTTGCACCTTTTCCATCTACAGTTATATTATCTCCTAATTCTACAAATGTATCTGCTTTACCTACACTTTCACTTTTACCAGAATATATGTTAATATTTGACATTAGTGTAGTTTCAGATTGAGTAGTTGTAGTGTCAGACGCAGAAGTTTTATTTTGCTTTGTGCATCCTGTTATGCTCACACATAAAGATAGTAGCACTAGCATAGTTATAAGTTGTTTTTTCATAAATTTTTCCTCCTAGATATTTTGATATAAATTAAACTAAATATTTCATTTATATATTATTTATAAAACTATACTAACATCTGAACCTTAATCTTAGCTTAACTTCTAATATATCTGGAGTATTTATAATTTAATTACTTATTAATTTTAAATATAATAAATAATCCTCAAAAATACTTTTAGTAAGTATTTTTGAGGATTTGCTTGGTGAATGCGAATTTTAAATAAATCCACCTTTAATTAACAGTTTTTTGACTTCATCATACTTTGCTAGGTTGTCTTTTGGGCACTAAAAATAAAATAACAAGTCAGTATAGTAGCATACTGATTTGTTATTTGACATAGCTATTGATACTTCAAACTAAACATTTATTAGTCCAATCACATACATCTCATTCTGATACAATACTAAAGGACTTTAATGTGTATCTCTCCTATTCTATTGGAGCCATAAGTATTTTTCCTGTTCCACGGTATACATTAACGAGTCCTTCCCCTGAAACAGCAGATCCAAGTAAACTTTTACTAGATTTCTCAACTCTAAAGTTTAATGAATTAGACCAAGCAATTGCAAAATTTCCATCGATTCTAACTTCATCATTGTCTAGTTTAAATTCTATAAGTTCATCTCTTGGAACTGGACTTTCTAATACAACCATTCCTTCTCCTTTGAGACATAAGTTAAACAATCCTTCTTTTCCTAGTATTGCTGAAGAAAAATTCGATCTAGCTACTATTTTTTGTTGAACCTTTGATTCACAAGCTAGGAAAAGTCCATCGTCTAGCACCATTCCATCCCAGTCTGAAACATCTTCAAGTAAAATATATTTATAAGTAGGCTCTAACATTAATAATCCAGTTCCTTGATATTTAGGTTTAATTGCAGATTCCTTTGTTACCTTAGATGATAAAGCTTTTCCAATAAAATCACCAATTCCTTTAACATCAGCACTCATGGTAACTGTTCCTGATGTCCATTGCATTGTTCCTGCACTAATTGTATATGCATTCCCTTTTAATTCAATTAGGACTTGCCTCTTTCTGACGTTCATTTTTGAAGCATAATACGAAGCCATTGCATTTGAAGTATTTACACTTAAATCCCTTTTATACTCAAGGACTTTAATCCCTGCTTTAACTTCTACAATTTCAATATTCTTATTTTCATAAAGATTCTTGTATGTTATCATTTTAATTTTCTCCCCCTTTTCATATTATTATAATTAAATATTATCATATATTCCCATGAATTTTGTGTCAAATGATTTTATTATTGATTCGTACCACTTTAGTAGGTCGATCATCCTCTTCGAGAATATTGTTAATAGACTCTCATTTTTGAATTTATGTTCACCTTAAAGGATAAGAAAAACCAATTTAAATAAAAGGTTTATTTCTTTATCAATTCGAATATATGGTGTAAGGTATTTTAATCATCAAAAATAAGGCTAGAAAGTTTATTTTCTCTCTAGCCTTTAGTATATTCTTAAATTTCTTCACCATTACTTTTAATTACATTTTTATACCAATAGAAACTCTTCTTTCTTGATCTACTTAGATCTCCATTTCCATCATTGTCTTTGTTAACATAAATGAAGCCATATCTCTTTTTCATTTCACCAGTTGATGCACTTACTAAATCTATGCAACCCCAAGGTGTATATCCCATAAGTTCTACACCATCAACATTCACTGCATCTTTCATTGCTTGAATGTGCTGTCTTAAGTAATCAATACGATAATCATCTTCCACATATCCGTTTTTATCTGGTGTGTCTACAGCTCCTAATCCATTTTCTACAATAAATAATGGCTTCTGATAACGGTCGTATAAAGCATTCATTGTGATTCGGAGTCCAAGTGGGTCAATCTGCCATCCCCATTCACTAGCTTTAAGATATGGATTCTTTAATGTAGAAAACACATTACCTTGTGTCTGTGCATTTATTTCTGGATCTGCACTAGTTAAACGAGAAGAATAATAACTGAAAGAAATAAAGTCAACAGTATTTTTCATTAGTAATTTTTCATCACCATCTTCCATTTCCAAAATGATATTATTCTTTTCTAGCATTCTTTTTGCATAGGTTGGATATTTCCCACGTGACTGCACATCAATGAAGAAATAATTTTCTCTATCTTTCCCCATAGATTTCCATACATCTTCTGGCGCACATGTGTTGGCATATGTATTTCCCGCTGCTAACATACATCCAATCTTAAATTCTGGATTGATTTTATGTGCCAATTCTGTAGCTTTTGCACTTGCAATTAACTGATTATGTGCTGCTTGGTACTTTATAGCTTCTTTATTTTCATCTTTATCAAATATTAACCCCGCTCCAATAAATGGTAGATGTAACAACATATTAATTTCATTAAATGTAAGCCAATATTTTACCTTGTTTTTATAACGATTGAATATAGTTTCACAATATCTTACATAATAATCTATCATTTTACGACTTTTCCATGAACCAATTGTCTCTACCAAATGTATTGGTACATCAAAGTGAACTATGGTTACTAATGGTTCAATCCCATACTTTAGGCATTCATCAAACACATCATCATAAAATTTTAGACCTTCTTCATTTGGACTTTCATCATCTCCATTTGGGAATATACGCGCCCATGAAATAGATAGACGGAAACATTTAAATCCCATTTCAGCAAATAGTGCTATATCGTCTTTATAATGATGATACATATCAATCGCTTCATGACTTGGATAATAGTGATTATCATCACATTCCATCATTTTCATTTGCCCTGTCATCACAGGAAAACGATCTTTCCCTGCTGGAATTACATCAACTGTAGATAATCCTTTATTAGATTCCAGATATCCGCCTTCACATTGGTTAGCCGCAGTAGCCCCTCCCCAAAGAAAATTTTCTGGAAATGTACTTTTATTCATAAACATCTCTCCCTAATAAATACGTAGTGCAAAGTTTATTACACTACGCTTTTAATTTATATACTTATTGTATTTCTATTTAATTCTATTATTTTTTTGACTAAATAGCCAATTTATAGCATTTTGATTATTATAGGCTGGTACCCATGCAAAATGATAGTAGATAGCATTTTCATTTACTGGAACACCTGCTTTTAACATATCTTGTGATGAATATTCTGTAAATAAGACATTACTCTTTTATCTTCTTAAATCAGAACTGTCAATAAATCTTCCTTATAATCAATAGTTTTTTTATCTGTTTCAATAACATCAAGATAATTATCAGAATTAGTAATTAATACAGGTGTTATTAGTGAATACCCTGCCGCTTCTATAGCTTTTATATTAAATTCTAATAACACTTGTCCTGCCTTTACAGTATCTCCTTGTTTTGCTTTAGGTGTAAAATATTTACCTTCTAATTGAACTGTATCCATACCTACATGAATTAGTATTTCAGCACCATTATCACTTGTAATTCCTAAAGCATGGCCTGTTGGGAAAAATGTTGTTAAAACTCCATCTATTGGCGCAACTACCTTACCTTCTGTTGGATATATTGCTATCCCTTTACCGAGTGCACCTTTTGAAAAAGCTTCATCTTTTACTTCTGATAGAGGCTTAATTTCACCTTTTAATGGACTTACTATTGTTTCTTGTTTTACCAATGTATTTTCTTTAGTTTGTTCATTTGAATTTACATCATCCTCAAATTTAGTAAATAGCATTAATATAAATCCTAAAACTAGACCTACTACCATAGCTATAGCCATTCCATAAAACCCTTTATTCATACCATCTGGACCTATATAACTTGGAAGCGCGAATATTCCCATTCCACCAATCATATATCCTTTTGAACCAAAGAATCCTATAACACCTCCACCAATTGATGCAGCTATACAGCTTACTATAAATGGTTTTTTTCTTGGTAACGTAATACCATAAATTGCTGGTTCTGTAACACCAAAAAATCCTGAAATAATTGCTGGCATTGCTAATGATCTTAATTTAATATTTTTAGTCTTCATAAATATTGCTATAACTACACCTGTTTGAGCAAATGAAGCCGCTATTGAAAGAGCTAAGATTGTATCATATCCTAGTGTAGTTAGATTATTTATAGCTATAGGTACTAATCCCCAATGCAATCCAAAGATAACAAATACTTGCCAAAATCCACCGATAAATAATCCTGCTACAATTGGACTAAAATTATAAATGCCTAAAGTAATATCTCCTAATATTTTACCTGCCCATGTTGAAAGTGGTCCAATTACTAAAAATGTTAATGGTACTACTACTAGTAATGTACAAAAAGGAACTAAGAATGTTTTAACTACATCTGGTATAATATTTTTAAAGAATTTCTCAACTTTTGAAGCTATATACACCGCTACTATTATTGGGATAACAGTGGATGAATAATTCATTACTATAACTGGAATTTTCAAAAATGTGATATTTACTGGTGATTCAAACATTGTACCACCAAATAAAGTATATAACGGTGTGATGGTCGCAGCTGTTAATCCTATAATACTTGGATAAACAAGAGCACCACCGATTGCCATTCCAGTAAAGTGATTCACCTTAAATTTCTTAGCAGCTGTATATCCTAAGAATATTGGAAAGAAATAAAATAAACTATCTCCTATCGCATTTAAAATTATATATGTTCCATCAGTTGCAACAAGTATATGCAATGCTAAAAATAATGCATTGAAGCCCTTTATCATACCAGTTGCAGCTAATACTCCAAGTGTTGGTGCAAATACTCCTGATATCATATCTATAAATTTATTAAATAAATTCATTTTTTCATTTGAGTCATCTTCTGAGGCTGTAGCAAATCCACCAAAAGCAACAACCTCTTCATAAACATCAGGTACATGGTTTCCAATAACAACTTGATATTGTCCACCACTCTGTACAACGGTTACAACTCCATCCATATTCTTTAAAAATTCTGTATTTGCTTTGCTTTCATCTTTCAATTTAAAACGCAAACGTGTAATACAGTGAGTTAAACTATTAACATTTTCTTTTCCACCAACATTTTTTATTATATCTTTTGCTAATTTTTCATATTTCATAATAATACCTCTCCTTTTTTTATATGTTTTTATAAAAAAACGAGACCTACATAGATAGTATATACTTCCTCTATCTACATTGGTCTCGCCTGCTTTACCAGTAACAATCCAAAATTTATTTAATTTATCTTTGAGTCACACGTTGAATATGAATGGTTAAATATAGCTGCTCTTCATCTGATAATTTTATTTCTAAATATTTCTCTATTTTCACCATACAATCATAAGCTTTTTTATACTTTATTTTTACTTGTTTTAATAAGAAATCATCTTCTGTTTCTATTTTTTCTTTTTTATTTAATCTTTGAAAAAAGAATCTTAAATGTGTAACAAACCTTTCATAGTTAATTGATTTTTCATCAAGTGCAATATTGTATGTATATTTAACAATGTTTAAAATATCTTGTATCATTTTCGTTTGATGAGTAATATCTTCTATCTTATTTCCTGAGTTATTGGCTTGTGCATTTATTAAATGAAGTGCTATATTAGCTGCTTCATCTTCTGGTAATATTTTATCTGTTTCTTCTTTAATAAAGTCTAGTGCTTTTAGTCCAATTTCAAATTCTTTAGGATAAAATTTTTTAATTTCCCAAATTAATGGATTTGGGCAATTAAGTCCTTCATCAAACATTTTTAATGAATTGCTAATATGATCAGTAAGGGTAACATATATGTAGTCGCTCAATTCAACACCTAATATATTCTTTGCATATTCAATAATATCGTAGCATAGTGAAACGTATTCTGTAGGAATATCTTCTAATAATAATTTGAATTTTTCGGAAGCATCTTTTTGTTTAAGAATAAAAGTTTTCTCTATTAAATGTTCTTCTACTTTTTCACCTATATTCTTTTTAAATGCAATTCCGCATCCCATTACAACAAATTCATGTTTAGATGAATCTTTATCTTTAGCTAATATGGCATTATTATTAAATATCTTTTTTATTATCATCCCTGTCCCCCCACCCATGCTATTATACTACTTTAGAATATAAAAACCCTAACTAATCACAAGAGATAAAAAATATCTCTTTTCATTAATTAAGGTTTCGCCTGATCTAATCAGTAACAATCCAATATTTATATGTAAGCGTTTAATCCATATATTTATAATATCTTTTTTTATTTTAATTGTCAATAGTTTTTTTTGAATTAAAATGCCTTATAAATTGATCCGCAATTGTATACATACTAAATGTATGTAATGCAAAAAGCAATAGAATAACTAATTTGGTTGTTTTTTTATTTAAAAGAATAATTTAAATAAAAGTGTACATAAATATATATGTTTAGGAGATTATATAATCAAAGATTTATAATTTTTTCCGCACTATGTATCTTTTATTATAGTATATAGTCCAATATATTGTTTTAACTATCAGCAAAATATAATTATACAATTTCCGTAAGTTATAAAAAAAGTAAAGGAAGTGTCTATATGCTTTTAGATATACCAAAAATAGAAGAAATACAAATAAAGAACGGAAGTGCTAGAATTAAGTTTGATGAGTTTAATCAAAGAATCAAAATTTTGAGCTTTAAAGGTGATTTAGAAGACTTAATGACTCAACTTTCAGTTTATAAAAGTAACTGTAGCATTGGCAAAATCTTCTCCATAATACGTAAAGAAGATATAGATGTATATAAATCGCAAGGTTTTATAATTGAAGCTAAAATCGAACAGTTTCTTAATGGGCAGCCAGCATATTTTTTATCCAAGTTTCTTTCATCCACTCGAAAGATGAGTATGCATTTGCCAGAAGAAGAAGAGGTACTAATTAGATCAAGAGAATATATTAGTGAAGACTATATCAATCCAGCCCATGAAAAATATACTATTAGAGATGCAATAAAAGAAGATGCCGATGAATTAGCTAAACTCTATGCTGAAGTATTTGAAACTTATCCGTCACCTATGAATAACTCAAATTACATCCAGTTTGCTATGGACCATGATGTCTTTTTTAAAGTAGCCGTTTATGAAAACAAAATAGTAAGTGCAGCTTCTGCTGATATAGACCCAATTAATTTGAATGCAGAAATGACAGATTGTGCAACTACTAAGTTACATAGGGAGCACGGTCTTATAGGACTTTTAATTTTCAAACTTGAGAAAGATTTAAAAGCAAGAAAATATCGAGTACTTTATAGTACCGCTAGAGCTATTTCAACTGGTATGAATATTGTTTTTGCCAAACATGATTATGTATATGGAGGCAGATTAATAAATCATTGTCATATTTGTGGTCAGTTCGAAAATATGAATATATGGTGCAAGGTATTTTAAGCATCAAATAGAAATTCTGAGTGATAATTATGTTAATTATCACTCAGAATTTGAGAGGTTATACAATATGCATTCCTCTTTTTTAATTTATTATAATACTTAATGCTTATTCCTTCTAATTTCTGATGTTTCATATAAATATTTACCTATTTATATATATCAACCATTTTTATAAATCTTCTTCAAAAGTCGCATTATGATCTAATCACCATTTCTAGTAATGAAAACAGACTTACCATTTGAATGTAACCCTGTTTTTTTAATATCAGACTATAAAGATACTGTTAAAGTCTTCTGTCCTTTTCTTGTTTTAATTTATTTGAATTTTGATAATAATTTATTTCATTTAATAATTTTTCTTCATCCTCAGGTAAATCTCCACTTAATGTAATATAATTTGAGGCATGATTGCATCTAAATACTAACAGCTCTTTTACATCAATATGCTCTATTAAAAGCTTAATTTCATCTAAAATTTCTTTGTCATCTAAAAGTTCAAATTCTTTATTTAAAATTTTATTATGCAAAGTTGTTTCTTTCTCAACCATAAGAGTTAATACGCCTAAATAATCTTGAGTCATACTACTTATTATTTCGCCAGTTGTAATTGCATGATGTTTACTCTTCTCTCTTCCACCAATACCAGCTATAACTGTTACTGATAATAATATATTTGCATCCTTCACCCTCTTTGCAGCCTTAATTAAATCTTCACTACTTACTCCTTTATTTATATCATTTAAAATCTCATCATTTCCACTTTCAACTCCCATATATATCATTGATAATCCTAAATTTTTAAGATCACTTAATTCTTGTGGAGTTTTAAGTAATATAGATTTAGGCGAACCATAGAGCGTAACCCTACTACATTCTGGAAATAACTTATTTATATATGCTAATATCTCCTTTAAATCCTCTGCTTTAATAATCAAAGCATCTCCATCAGCTAAAAATATTCTTTCTACATGTTTATATATTTGCCTAAAATGATTTACATCATCTTTTATCTCTTCTAATGTTTTTATTGTAAACTTCTTAGATTTATACATATTACAAAAGCTACATTTATTGTGAGAGCATCCTAAAGTTGCTTGTATTATAAGACTATTGCCTTCACTAGGTGGTCTGTATAATGGATAATCGTACATCAATATTCCCTTCCTCTCTATACTTTAATTTTCTCTTGATATCTCCTTTTATAATTTTTCTATATTAGTCACTTTCGGCATATTCTAATATTTCGAAATAAATTTAAAATAAATATCAAATTAATATTTATCAACTACAGTCTCTAAAATTGCATGCTTTATCATAGGATTACCTTGAATAGCTTTAAGTTCTTTTGTACTTCCTACAACTACTGCTCCAATTATTCTAATATTACTTTCATCAATATTTCGCACATATTGAGTATCTCCTATTTTTTTAATTGATCAACTGCTGCTTTAAAGTTTTCCATTCTACCATCTACGTCATCCTTAAATTCTCCAGCACCATCAATAGATTTTATTCTAACCACACTAAATGCAGGATTCTTAAATTCAATATTATGTTGTTTTGATTCTTCTGAATTATTATCTACCCAATAAAATGTTATTAAATTAGTATCTAACATACTATTTACTTCTTCATAAGTATATTCTTTATCAAAGGACAAAGCCATTTCAACTATTTTATTATTATCTATTTCATTTAAGAAATGAAAATCATTTATTTTATTTTCTTTATCAAGAGAAAACTCATTTTCTGTAGTTTTATTATCATCTTCTTGATAATCATATATATTTTCCCCATAATGGACATACGGATATAGGAAATATAAATTTCGACTTCCATATACACTACTATACCTTTTATTTATATCATTAGTTAATGGACTATTGCTTATTGTACTCCTGTCTTTAGAAATTCCATTTTCAGCAAGTCCACCTAAATGATTAGCCGAACCAGAATAAATAACTTTGCTACCTATTCTTTTTCCATATTCATAGCTACTTTTATATTTAAAATACCCTATTTCTCTACAGCTCTCTTTTCCTATATATTCATTAGGATTCATTATTATATTTTCTAGAACTTGTTTTTGTTGATCTTTTGAATAAGAATTTTCTATATACTTATAACTTGCAAAATTTAAAGCCAGTATTCCTGTAGTAATAATAACTAACGTTGAGGCAACTGCAATTATTATTAACTTTAAATTTAACCTACTTCTTTTCTTTTTTATTTCATCTTTTATTTCACTTTCCATTTTATCTGAAAATAAATCATCAAGATCCTTATCTTTATTCATACTTTCACCTTCCCATATTTCTTTAAACTTACTTCTTGCTCTATAGCATAAAGTCTTATTAAACATCCATGCCTTCATATTTCCATCAATTAATATATCTATATTTTCATAGCTCTTAATAAAAGTTTCCTGCACGATATCCTCTGCATCTTCTTTAGAGGCTCCTATTGAAATTAAATACTTATATATTAGGGATAAATCTTTTTTTATTAAGTTACATATATCATCTTTAATATTTCATCACCCCTTATCTTCTGTACATTCAAAAATAGTAGAATCTTATGCCCTTCTCTATTATTTCCCTTCATTGCCTTACTTCACTTTCCTTTTTATGGTACCACATATATATAACTACCAAACATACTAAAATGTGAACATAGTAATTAAACTTCTTTATACCAAAATAAAAAGCCCACCTCTTGGTAGACTTTTTTACATTAGTTACTAGCATCTTGCCCAAATCTTTTTAGGTCAAATTCTTAAAACTTTTTTTAACATATAATAATTTTTAATTTACTATCTTCAATGCTTGCTAAATAATCCGTATATTTTGAATCAATTGGAGTTTTTCCATCTATATAATTATCAAATTGATCTTCTGTAATTAATTTAGATATATCTTTAGTACCACCTTTAAGAATTAGAGATCTTCTATATGTGTGATCATGTTAAGTATTACATATTTATAATATTGTATTTATAATAATTCATTACAGACTTTTCCTCAAATCCACAAGATTTATATAAATTAAGTGCAGTATTGTTTTTGCATTCCACATCCAATTCTACTTCATTTATATTTTTCTCATTTATTAAGCGTAAAGCTTCTTTTAAAGCTGCTTTCCCATAGCCCTTCCCTCTAAAATCAGGTAATATCCCGAAACCAGATATAAAAACTGAATTATCACTATATTCAACATTAATTTTGCCTATAGTCTTGTCCTTAAGTTCAACCATATATGTGCCTTCATTTAAAGTTTCCTCTAGAGAACTTTCAGTTTCTTCTGCATTTGCCTCTTGAAATATTTCACTTTCTTCTTCATTATTTTCATCATTAAAATATATTGCATTTTGTTTTCTTATTTCCTTTCCATCAAGCTTCCCAGCTTTTCTTAAACTAATAGAATTCATACTTTCTGAATCAATTTTATTAAATTTCTTCATTCTATACTCTGAAAAATCATAGTTTCCGCCTACAGCCTTTATAAATTCAGTTCCTGAATTAGATTTACCATCTGTGAGTAATAATATCTTATTAAAGTTTCTATTATTGCACTCATCTATTGCAATTTTAAGAAGTTTTTTAAATATCCCTTTTCTTCTCCAATCCGGATGAGTCATACCATTTATCTCACCTATATTAGCTCCAAAACTTGAAATGCCAAGGTACGCTACTAAAGTTTCATCTACATAATACAGAAATTCATTTATGTTTTTCAATCCTATTTCAAGCTTTCTATCTATATTTAACTTATAGTCTAATTCTAACTTTAAATTTACTTTATCCTTTAAACTGCAAATCTCCTGAAGCTCATTTATCTCCTTATACTCTTTTTCGGTTATATATTCTTTTAAATAAATAGATTGATTTAATATTTTTTCTGACATCTTAGCATCTCCCTTTTGATTCTTTTTGAAATTTAGACATACTCTTCCAGTGAGCTTTTTCCTGTAAACTAACACTTGCATTTTCTTTACCTTCAGCAAGCCTTGCTTCTTTTTTTAGCTCTATATAATTATCCCATCTTTCTTTTGATAGCTCTCCACTTTCTAGGGCAAGCTTCACTGCGCACCCTAGCTCTTTTTCATGCATGCAATCTTTAAATATACAGTTTCCCGCCAGTTCTTCAATTTCATCAAAAGCTATCACAAGCCCACCTGACACATTCCGCATCTCTAGCTCACGCATACCCGGCGTATCAATAATTATAGCATTATTTTTAAGGTTAATAAGCTGTCTATGGGTGTAGTATGACGACCTTTACTATCATCTTCACGCATAGTATTTACTTGCATTAATTCTTCGCCTGAAAGTGCATTAACCAATGACGATTTACCCAATGCCAGATGATCCTAAAAAGACTACTGTTTTATAAGGTTCTATATAGGTCCGTACTTCCTCTTACATCTCTCCTTTCAATAATTATTTAATTATCTCTAAAAATGGGCAGAAAAATCCCGCAGATATCAACCTCAAAATTGGCTGCTATTTGCGGGTATAAAGTGAAACTATTCAAACGGAGTTTTATACTCCATCTGAACTCAGTTAAAATTATCCTTATAGTCAGTATATTTATGAAAGGTTATTTATAACTGCAAAAACATAACACAAACAAAGGGTACAATAACCCCTTAAATTACATTTTCGCCCATATTTAGTTTTACTCAGTAATCACCTTTACACTTAATATCATTTTACATTTCTCCCTTCATAAGAACATATTGCATTTTTTACAATAGATTCCTTTATAATTAGATTGTACCACTTAAAGTTTTTTTGTCAATTGATAATTTAAATAGGTTAAATAAATAAATAGAAGAAACTCGACTCGCATACCCTCGCTAAGTAAGTTATTCACACAAAATCATTGGGGCTCTCTACTTAAACCCATGCACCACTTGAATTAACGTAATATCCATCTATAGTTGTATTATGTGCCATTTGACCATTATAGTATAAATAGTACCAATTGCCTCCATCATAAATCCAACCTCTTTTCATTATTCCTTTATAGCCATCTGAATTTGGATTAAAGTAATACCAATCTCCACTAATTTTTTGCCATCCTGTTACCATAACTGCTCGTCCATCAGATTGCGAACTAAAATAATAAATAGCTTCACCACCAAGACCTGTAAACTCTGTTGCCATTTGACCATTTCCATAGAAATAATACCAATTTCCATTTTCTTCATTCCAGCCAGTTAATTTAGATCCATTACTCCATAACCAATACCAATGCGCTCCATCGTTGTACCATCCTTGCTGCAATTCTCTGGTTCCTATCTTGGGATTTTTACTAAATGCCCTTTCTCCTATTTTCACTGCTTTGTTTGGAACTTCAATTTCTACAGTGCAGGCAGAAAATGCAAACGCTCCTATTTCTGTTACAGTAAAAGGAATTTCAACATGAGTTAAATTTGGAGAATTACCAAATGCATTTTCACCAATCTTATTTACGCCTTCTGGAATTTTAACACTTGTTATACTTACACCATTACCATATTGATATTTATGTTCAAGATCAATATAAGCAAAAGCAGAATCCCCTATTATAGTTACATTATCTGGAATGACAATATCCCCAGAGGCATCTCTGCCATCTATTAAAATACCATTTACAACTACAAGTGGATTTGAATTTCTTTGATTAGTAAGCCAAGGGGTATTTTCAAAAACATTCTCATCTATTTCACTTACACTTTTTGGGATTTCAATACTGCTTAAGCTTGTACATCCAAAAAAAGCAAGTTTCTCAATATCTTTTACAGTAGATGGAATTTTCACACTAGTAATCTTTGTGGACTCACTTAATCCATAAGCTTTTATTTTTGATACAGTAAGTCCGTCAATTTTTTCTGGAATCTCAACTTTTCCACTTAATTCATCGTGCTGCCAAATAGATATTGTTCCATCAGTACAAACCTCATATGACCATGTAATATTATTTTTGTCTATACCTGTTTTTCCTGTGCCATTATAATTCGATGCTACTGTTGTTGATGTAGAATTACTCACTGCCAATGCAACATTAGAATTTGCAAAGCTTATACTAAGTGCCATGACTAGTAAACCTACCATATACTTTTTACGTTTTAACATTTTTAATCCCCCTATAAATACACATAAATCTTTAATTATCACAATTAATAATATAAAATTTTTGTGATTCTTTGTATATAAATATACAATATATAATACAACACTCCAATTAAATAATGGGCCTTTTAATAATATCAGCATACTGCTATTCTTTTAATCTTCCAAAATACCATAGTATACTATCATATTTCCTCTATAATGAAACATGTTTTCTTAAGGTCAATTCTGTTTTTGAAAGTATTAAATAATAGTTCGATATTTACAATCTAGAGAAAGATAGTATTATTTTTAGTTTTAAAAAAATATACTAATAAAAAGCTGGTGTTTACAATTTATAGTGATTCATTAATTAATCGTTATTCTCAAGCTAACTTAAATTTGGAACTATTATTCTTTTATAATGATTGAAAAATTCGTTACTTAAGACATGTTGAAACTTCTTCTCCTTTAAATGAATGTCTATTTTATACTTTAGACTAGCATACTGAATTGTTATTTATTTTAATATGCCTTATTTAAGGAAGTGTTACTCCTAATAATTCTTTATATAAATTGACTGCATATGAATCTGTCATTCCAGATATAAAATCTGTTACCAATAGTAACTTATCATACAAAGTAGCATCCTCAAATTTTTTCTTTTTTCCTTCTTCATAATCAAATAGACACGCATATTTAAAATCTTCAGATATAAGACTGTATAGTTTTCCTTCACGAGTTTTTGATTCTGGTTCTTCAGAGCATTTAGCTAAAGCCTCTACAAATATATTTAAAAGCCCACTAATTACAGTATCACCAACTAGCTCTAACGTTAAGACTTCTTTATCTTCATAACAGTATTTTTCAGTCAACAGTCTTAACTCTCTCACTATTCCATTTACTTTACAGCTTTCTAATAACTCATTGTGTTCAAGTGTTCCATTCATTATTGAGCTATAATTTTTCTTAAATTCTTCGACAACCTCATTGAACATTATTCCTTGTACTATTACTATAAAATTTTGAATTAATGCCAATTTACTTTTTGGCATCTTATTTGCTTCATGAATAATAGTAGCTTCATCTATTGATTTAAACATATTTTCATATATGCCATTATTTTCTTCTAGTAATCTAGTTTTAATATTGTTATATTCTTCGCTCCATGGTATTATCCCTTTTTTTACTGCATCTTCAACATCTGCACATAAATATGCCATATCGTCTGCCGCTTCTAATAAAAATGTTGCTGGATGTCTAACTCCATCTTTTAATCCAGTAAATACATGTATTCTTTTTACGATGCCAGATTCTGGGATGAAATATCCAAATTTATCTTCTCCACTTTTTGATGACCATGGATATTTCATAATAGTGGATAGTGTTCCATATGTGAAATTAGCACCATACTGATCATTTAATAATTGCAACTTTGATACTATTCTTAATGTTTGAGCATTCCCTTGAAATGCAAGCAGATCTTTTTTCTGTTCTTCTGTTAATTTTAATTTTAGATTTAAATTTTCATTAAACTCATTAAACTTATTATCATTGAATAGTTTTTTGAACCAATTCCTTACGACAGCCTCTCCATAATGTCCAAATGGTGGATTTCCAAGATCATGTATTAGTGCTGAAACATTAAGTAATGATGCTAATTCTTGTCCTTGAACATCAGTAATTTCATTTTCATTTTTTAACCATTGTCCAACTGCATTTCCAAGTGATGTAGCCAATGCGGATACTTCAATTGAATGTGTTAATCTTGTCCTTGTAAAATCATTCTCTTGCAGTGGAAATGCTTGTGCCTTATCTTGTAATCTTCTAACAGAGGAAGAATAAACAATTTTATCATAGTCTTTGTCAAATTCATTCCTATGATCTGGAATAACTGTAGATTTTCTTTCTCTTTCTTTGCAAAGCAGTTTACTCCATTCTAACTTTTGCTCCATAATCTCACAACCCTTTTTATATAGTTATTAGCTTCATAGAATTTTTTAATTTTACGATATCTTTCTCTCTCTCAAAGTATAACCTTTCAGCTTCCTTTAATGTGATTTTTTCAAATACAATTTTATCATTAGGCTTAAGTTGAGCTATCTTTTGAATATCTACTTGAGCTACATGCGCAATCTTTGGATATCCTCCAACAGTTTGTGCATCAGCCAAGAGGATAATAGGGTTTCCATCTGGTGGAATTTGAATAGTACCTAAAGAAACCTCTTCAGATATCATTTCTAATTTTTCTTTAAGTTCAATTTTTTCTCCAGATAAACGATATCCCATTCTATCAGATCTAGTATCTATATTAAACTTTGAACTAAAAAATTTATTTATACTTTGCTCAGATATCTTATTGTATTGTCTATCCTCAAAAACTCTGATGACTGTCTTTTCTGTATTTTGCATCATGAAATTTTTTATATACCAACTTGTAGCTACAAAATTACTTTTTCCTTTAATATCTTCCATCTTTTTTATTATTTCAGCAGAATCAGAACCTTTAACACCAATTCTAATTATATCATCTTTTTTCAACGCTCTTCCCTTAAAGCCACCAAATCCAGCTCTTAAATATGTACTTTTACTTTCCATAATCTTCGGAACGTCAAAGCCACCAGCCACTGCTAAGTAGCAGCGGCATCCTGCTTTACACTCACCGAACCTTATTATGCAGTCCTTATTTAAATAAACAGGTCTTCCCCTAGGAATATTTTTCCCCTTAATGGTAGGTGAAAGATTTCCACCAGTTATAGAAAATAAAGTACCTTTTTTAAGCTTCAATGAAGGCCCAAGCAACGTAATTTCTAAAACACCTTCATTTTCTCTATTTCCAACAAGAATATTTGAAAGTCTCATAGCATAAGCGTCCATAGCCCCACTAACTATAACTCCATATTTTTGATATCCATGTCTTCCTAGATCTTGAATTGTTGTCAGAAGGCCTGGACTTATTACAGATATATTCACTCTTTTTCCTCCTTTAACTTCAAGTATTCCTTATAAGAAATAGGATAAAACTTAGCTATATCGCCTGACTTTAAAAGACTTTGAGGAGTTCCATCTAAATCAAACATTTTTAGTGGTGTTCTTCCTATAAGCTGCCATCCACCTGGAGTTTCTATTGGATATACTCCAGTTTGCATTCCAGCAATGCCAACTGACCCTGCTGGTATTACCATTCTTGGAGATTCACGTCTTGGCGCTGCAATTTTCTCTGACATTCCACCTATATAAGGGAACCCCGGTGCAAATCCAATCATATAAACTAAATATTTTCCTCTTGAATGAATCTTTATTACCTCGTCTACAGTAATATTGTTTATTTCAGCCACATGTTCAATGTCTGGTCCTAGCTCTCCACCATAGCATACTGGAATTTCAACAATATGTTCTTCATCGACTAGCGAAAAATCAAGTTTAGCTAATATATCCTCTATAATAGATTTTACGGCTTCATAAGGATATTCAGTATTCATGTTTAAAGGATCATAAACAACAGAAACACTCGCAAATGCAGGTGCATATTCTACCATTCCACTAAAAGGATGCTCATTAAGATATAAACAAAAGGTTCTCACTTTTTTATTTACGTCTTCGCTAATCTCTTTGCCAAATTCAACAAAAGCTGATCTTTCGCTTATCTGAGATATTTCAATTTCAAATTCATTTTTTCCCATATGTTATCCCTCCAAATATTTTCATTAAACTATAAGGCACTAAATTGTGCCTTATTTAAAATAAAGAAGAAAATTGAGTGATTAATGTGTATATACCCATACCTGCCATTATTACTACTACAACCATTCCAAAAGCAGTCATCCATTTAGGATGTTTATATTCTCCAACAACTTTTTTATTATAAGCTCCTAAAAGAATAGCAAATAATGATATTGGAAGTATAAGACCATTAATAGCACCAACTACAACAAGAACTTTAATTGGCTGTCCAACTATTGCAAAAATAATTGTCGAAAAAACTATAAATCCAATAATAATCTTTTGATAATTATCATCTATCTTTTTACTAAAAGATCTTATAAAAGAAACAGAAGTATAAGCAGCGCCAATAACCGAAGTTGTAGCAGCTGACCACATTACAATACCAAATATTTTATAACCAATATTTCCTGCTGCAAGCTTAAATACTGAAGCCGTTGGGTTTGACGCATCAATAGTTAGGCCTTTAGCGACTACTCCAAGTACTGCAAGGAAAAGTACAACTCTCATGAGTGAAGTAACTAAAATACCAACTATTGAACCTTTGGTAGCTCCTTTAGCAGCCTCTTCCCCTTTAACGCCTGCATCAACTAAACGGTGAGCTCCAGCAAAGGTAATATAACCGCCAACGGTACCACCAACTAATGTTATTATAGAAATAATATCTATTGTATTAGGTACAAAAGTTCTAATAACTGCTTCACCTACTGGTGGATTAGATAATATTGCAACAAAAACACATAAAATAGCCATTACGACTCCAAATATTTTCGTAAAGGTATCCATAGCCTTCCCAGCTTGCTTAACTAAGAATATTGATATTGCAACAACTGCCGTAATAATAGCACCTACTTTAATATCAATTCCAAATAGAACATTTAATCCAAGTCCAGCACCTGCAATATTACCTATGTTAAAAGCAAGTCCTCCAATAACTATTAATACTGATAAAACATAACCGAATCCCGGTAATACTATATTTGCGATTTCTTGACCTCTTTTACCTGACACACAAATTATTCTCCAAATGTTTAACTGTGCGCCAATATCAAGTAATATAGAAATAAGTATTACAAATCCAAAGCTAGCTCCTAGTTTTTGTGTGAATACTGTGGTTTGAGTTAAGAACCCTGGTCCTATCGCTGATGTAGCCATAAGAAAAATTGCTCCAAGTAATAATCCCCAATTTGTTTTTTTCACGCCATCTTTTGTTTTTTCCATATAAATTTCTCCTTTGTATATATATTTAGATTATTTTATTTTATTTGATTGAAATGAAATAACCTCTATACCTGAATTAATTAAAGTATTTTTTATTTCATAGGCAAAGTTTAAAGCCTGAGCACCATCTCCATGAATACATACTGTTTCAGCCTTTATATCAATATTATGACCTTGCGTGCACCTTACTATTCCACTTTTTATCATATGCATAACACGTTCTATAGCCTCTTTTTCATCAGTTACCATAGAATCACTTTGATTTCTTGGTGTTAAAGCGCCATCACTTTGGTATGTTCTATCTGCAAAAACCTCACTAGCTGTTTTAAGTCCAATTAAATCACCTTGTCTAATTGATTCACTTCCAGCTAAACCAAATAAAATCAAATCCGGATTTACATCATAAACAGCTTCAGCAATAGCCTTTGCTAATTTCTCATCCTTTGCAGCCATGTTATATAATGCTCCATGTGGTTTCACATGTTGCATAATCCCACCTTGTGCCTTTAAAAAGCCATTTAATGCTCCTACTTGGTATACAACCATATCATACGCTTCAAGTGGAGTAATAGACATTGTTCTTCTTCCGAATCCTATCAAATCTGGGAGACCTGGATGTGCTCCTATCGATACATCATTTAATAATGCGTTTTTTACAGTTTTTCGCATTACTGAAGGATCACCTGCATGAAATCCACAAGCTATATTTACTGAAGTAACATACTTAAGTATTTCCTCATCTGAGCCAATTTTATATACTCCAAAGTTTTCCCCTAGGTCAGAATTTAAATCTATATTATACATATTCTCTTCTCCTTAATCTATCTAGTATAGCTTAGGCAAATTCAAAGAAATAACAAGTCAGCATGCTAATCTATTTTGTGCCATGCCATTTCACCGAATAGCCTGCACGTATACTTGTCTAGCATAAAATATACATAACACCATTGACTTGTTATTTTCTTTCACGTGCCTTATGCTAAAAGAATTTATTTGTATTATTAATTTATAATAACATATATCCGTTAAAATATATAAAAAGTGACACTAAAAAAATGACTCCATGTGTCAATATATTCAATAAAATATATATCTATCAAATTTCATACACTTAAATTAATCTTTTTCCATATTCTTTTCTTTTTCTATATAGGCAGCTAAGGAATATTCTAATTCTTCTTCATCTTGATATCCAACAAAAAGAAGTCTTTTTATTTCTTTTTGATTAAACATCCTAATTCCTCCAGGTGTTTATAATCCCTGAGGCGCTAGATACCCACAGTAATACCAAATATTATCTTCTTATGTACGTCTTACAAGATGCCCTATAATCAATACTTTTTCTTTCTTTTCTAAATCAAACATCACAATGCCTCCAATATATAATATGTTGAACTTATCCTGAATCTCCTTTATTCTACTTTTTAGTTCATCTTCATCTAATGCTAATAATTCTTCTAGAAGATGGCTAAGACATCTATTAATGTACAAACTATTGACAATAATAAAAAATTATATTACCATAAAAACTATACCAAATTAGGTGTACTTTAAGGAGTAGAATATATGAATATCAATCAAGAATCGGATTATGCATTTAGAATAGTACTCATGTTATGTAAAGAAGGGTTAGACAATCGACTGGATGCCAAGTTTCTATCAGAAAAAGGAAATATTCCTCTTAGGTTTTTATTAAAGTTAATTCGAAAACTTACCCAGTCTGGAATAGTTAAATCATTCAGAGGAGTTAACGGTGGCTATGCTATAACAAAAGAACCTAATACAATAACTTTAAAGGATGTAGTTGAAGCTATAGAAGGCCCAATTATAATAACTAGATGTATTTATGATGAGAAAGCATGTAGCGCTAATAAAACAGATCACTGTTCTATACATAAAGCTTTAAGTGGTATTCAAAATACAATAGTAGACGAATTAGAAAAAGTAAATTTTGAAAAACTTAAAAATGACCCTTGGTGATTTTTATTTATAATAAGGCATATAGAGAAATATCAATTTAGTGTGTAGTATAATTTTGATTCATTATTTTCTTTAATATGTTTAACATTTACAATATTAAGGGCGGAAGCCTTTTATATTTAAAGCAAAGTATACCAAGTAGGTATACTCTTATCCAATTTTTTAATATATTAAACTATTTAAATATAAGGAGACGATTAATATGTCAATGTGTCAATCAGCAGATTGTAAATTATGCGAATTTTTATCAACGAAAGAAGATGTAGAAACATCTTTTAATAGAGTTGAAAGTCAGAAATCAAAATGTAAATTTGGAAAAGAAGGAACATGTTGTAAGCTCTGCTCAAATGGGCCTTGTAAAATAACACCTAAATCCCCAAGAGGAGTTTGTGGTGCAGATGCAGACACTATAGTTTCAAGAAACTTCTTAAGAGCTATAGCTGCAGGTTCTGCATGTTATCTTCATGTAGTAGAAACTACAGCAAGAAACTTGAAGAGTATTGGCGAAGGTAAAGGTAGTGTTAAAATAAAAAGCCCTGAAACATTAGATAAACTTGCAAAACTTTTTGATATTGTAGAAAAAGATGTAAATAAAAAATCAATTAAAGTAGCCGATGCTGTTTTAAACGATTTATACAAACCAAAATTCGAAAAAATGGAATTAGTAAAAAAACTTGCTTATGCTCCAAGATATAAAAAATGGGAAAATCTAGAAATACTTCCAGGTGGTGCTAAATCAGAAGTTTTTGATGCTATAGTAAAAACTTCAACAAATTTAAATAGCGATCCTATAGATATGTTATTTAATGCATTAAGCCTTGGTATTACTACAGGAATATACGGGCTAGTGCTCACTAATCTCTTAAATGATGTTATTCTCGGTGTTCCAGTGATTAGACAAGCTAAAGTAGGTTTCAGAGTAATAGATGAAGATTACATAAACATAATGATAACAGGACATCAACATTCTGATATTGCACATCTTCAAGATAAATTAATAGCTGAAGATGTTAAATCAAAAGCAATAGCAGTTGGAGCAAAAGGTTTTAAATTAGTTGGATGTACATGCGTAGGACAAGACTTGCAATTAAGAGGTGAACATTACAAAGAAATATTCTCAGGACATGCTGGAAATAATTATACTAGTGAAGCAGTACTTGCAACAGGTGGTATAGATTTAGTCGTATCAGAATTTAATTGTACTATACCTGGGCTTGAACTAGTAGCTGAGCAGTTTAAAGTAAAAACTCTCTGTATAGATGCTGTAGCTAAGAAAAGAAATGCTGACTATATAAATTTTGATATGGCTAATGCAGAAGATATTAGTGATAAAATTATAACCGAAGCAATAGAAAGTTATACAAACAGAAGAGGTGTTATTAAAATAGATATTCCTAAGGATCATGGTCATGATGATGTAGTAACAGGTGTTAGTGAAGGTTCATTAAAAGAATTTTTAGGTGGCACTTGGAAACCACTTGTAGATTTAATAGTACAAGGTAAAATTAAAGGTATAGCAGGCGTTGTTGGTTGTTCTAGTTTAACAGGAAAAGGCCATGACGTATTCACTGTGGAGCTTACCAAAGAATTAATAAAGAGAGATATATTAGTACTTTCCGCAGGTTGTTCTTCTGGGGGACTTGAAAATGTTGGGCTTATATCACCTGGCGCAGCTGAACTTGCAGGAGACAGCTTAAAGGAAGTATGTAAAGCACTCGGTATACCACCAGTATTAAATTTCGGTCCTTGCCTTGCAATTGGAAGATTAGAAATGGTAGCAACTGAACTTGCAGAATATTTAGGAGTAGATATCCCTAAACTTCCACTTGTGTTATCAGCACCACAATGGCTTGAAGAACAAGCCTTAGCTGATGCTGTATTTGGATTATCACTAGGATTACCGGTACACGTTGCCATATCACCTTTTATAGATGGAAGTGCACTTGTAACTAAAGTTTTAAAAGAAGATCTAGTTTATATAACAGGAGGTAAATTAATAGTTGAAGATGATGTAGTTAAAGCAGCCGATGAATTAGAAAAAATCATCGAAAACAGAAGAACTGAACTTAATATTTAATAAATAAGGTAAATAAAATAACAGAACAAAGATGTGTGTATGATTTCATGTAAGACAATTTACTTTAGAAAAATAGAGCAGCTACAAAATAGAAATTAAATTAAATTTCTATTTTGTAGTTGCTCCTTTTTTTATAAGATACCTAATCCCTAATTGTAATGTCAGGTATTCCATTTTTCAGAAGGTGTCTGACCCTTAAGTATTCTATGATATAATATATATATTACTGTTTTTTATAGGAGGACAAATATGATAGGGAAATTACTTTTAAATAGATATGAATTATTAGAAAAGATTGGTGAAGGTGGCATGGGAATTGTTTATAAAGCAAAGTGCCATTTATTAAATAGATTTGTAGCTGTAAAAATATTGAAAACAGAGTTAATTAATGATAAAGACTTTGTTGCTAGATTTAAAAGGGAATCTAATTCAGCCGCAAGCTTATCACATCCAAACATAGTGAATGTTCATGATGTTGGTTCAGAAAATAACGTCAATTTTATAGTTATGGAATACGTTAATGGAAAAACATTAAAGCAAGTAATTAAAGAAAATGTTAGACTTAGCTCTTTGAGTACTTTAAATATAGCTTTGCAAATAGCCAGAGCACTTGAGTGTGCTCATAAGAATAATATAATTCATCGAGATATAAAACCAGATAATATCTTAGTCACAGAGGATAATATAGTTAAGGTAGCGGATTTTGGAATCGCTAAAGTAGCTGATTCAGAAACTATAACTAATTTGAATATGGTTATAGGTTCCATTCATTATCTTTCGCCAGAACAAGCAAAAGGAAGCTCAGTAGATTGTAGAACAGACATATACTCATTAGGTATTGTAATGTATGAAATGACAACTGGACGAGTACCCTATAATTCTGAGAACTCTATTTCCGTAGCTATAATGCATATCCAAGAACCTATTATTCCACCTAAGGAAGTTATTCCGGAAATACCCAACAACATAAATCACGTGATTTTAAAGGCATTGGAAAAAGATCCTATTAATAGATATCAGACAGCTAAGGAAATGGCAGATATTTTAAATGAAATTAATGAAGATCTTAATTTGAAAGCTAAATTACATAATAGATCTATGGATGCTACGATGCTTATTATACCTGAGAGCATAGTAGGATCTGATGCAGAAAATGATAACACAACGTTTATGAACCAAGTACCTGATACAGAAAATGATACCACAACGTTTATGAGCCAAGTAGAATGTTCTGAAAATCCTATACTAAAAAAAGATAGGAAAATACCGTCAAGAAATAATGATAGCAATAAGACTAAAAAGATAATAATTATTATTGGAGCAATTATTTTATTTATTGTCATTGGTATTTCAGGTACATATCTTTCCAATACATTATCTCTAAAGACAAAAGCGCCCATTGAAAAAACTCCAGTTCCAAAAGTAATTGCACAATTACCAGTAGATGAAAATAAACTTGTTCCCTCACTTATTGGAATTACTCAAGATATTGCAGAGAAAACTATAGTTGATAATGAATTTTCGCTTGGAAATATCTCAAATGACTATAGTGATAGTATTGCTAAAGGCTTAATTATCACTCAGTCTCCTGTAGCAAATACATCATATGAAAAGAATGGCAAAATTGATTTAGTTATAAGTCAAGGACAAAAGATTATTCAATCTCCTGCTCCTCCACCACAATTAAAGAATAACAGAGATAACAAGGAGGACAAAAACGACAAAAATAATAAAAATCATAGATAAGGCAATAAATTATCAATTATTACTATTTCACCTATACTTGTGGATGTATAACTATCTATGCATCCGCAATATTTCTTAAATTCTGCTTTTTGAGTGAAAAAGTAAAAACTCTAGAAAACATCTAAAGTTTTTGTATATGAATATATGTACTCTATCTAAATTCTTTTGCATAATTAAAATAGAATAAAAAGGTAAAAAAATATAGATGAGGCAAGGGAAATGTTCCCTTGCCTCATTATGTTATTTGGATTTAAGTTCTCCATCTGCATCTGCATCTGCATCTAATTCTTTTATCTCTTTAAAAAGCTTTTCTATTCCGACTGTTTTATTTTTATATTTACACATATTCATATTACTTGGTTCAATAAAATATGATTTCTTATCTTCACCATTTTTAGATGTAAATAACTCTATCATTGTTTGGTACGGTTTTATTGTAACTGAATTTTCCCAGGCATCTTTTTTACTTGGATATTGAGTTCTCATATTGAAAACTTTTAAACCACGTGACGATCTATCCTTTTCTCTAAAAACAGGATATGAAGGAATACCAAACTCATTAATCTTAAAGTGTAACATCATTATAAGTTGTTGTATCTCTACATTATACTTTCCGATTTCTTCAAAATCTTCACTATTAACAAATTCATCATATTTATCATCAATAAATCCCATAATTTCATCTCCTAATGTACTTGGTTATTGTTATTATAGCACATTCATTAAAAAATCTCCTAATTTAATCAGAGATTTTTTTTAGAACTACCATATCACGTCCTTATAACTTATTTTTTCTACTTTGCTTTTGCTCATACATCAATTGATCTGCATGTTCTAAAAGTTGACAAATATTTTTATAAGCATTTGTATAATATACCATACCATAGCTAAATTTAAGCTCATATAGTTTTTCTCCTCTATTATTATACTCCATAACATTTTGAGTTAAGTCTTTCATATAATCTGTAGCCTTTTCTAGATGCTTTTCTTCTAATAAAATCAAAAATTCATCTCCGCCTAAACGTATTAGTTTTTTTTGCCTTTGTGGAAAACTCTCAACGAGTAAATTTGCAAACGCCTTAATTGCTTCATCGCCCTCAGTATGTCCATATTGATCATTAATAGCTTTAAAATCATCTATATCTATATAAATTATAAATAGTTTGTTGATTTTTCTGCAATCCATATTTTGAGCATACTGATCATAAACTAAACGGTTTTCTAGTCCTGTCAAGCTGTCCCGACAAGCCTGATCATTGAGTATAAAAATATAAGTAACCACAATAATTATTGCTGTACTATTCCAAGTAGTTAAATAAATAGAATATCTTAATTGAATAATAGTAAATACGGCAGGTACAATGTAAAACGAACTAAATATAATACGTTCCGAATAAGTGAACTTTTTGTACTGTTTGCAAATGAAATATAAATTATATGCCAAGTATATGTAACTTACACAAGGTAAAATAAAGAATAGAGCTCCTCTCTCATAGGTATTATTACTAGTTATATAAAAAAGTCCATTTTCATTATGACTTATCAATGTTCCTATAGTATTAATTAATAATGGCAATAGAAGTATATAATTTACTTTTATTTTCTCTTTCTGATACCTATTAACCCATTCTTTAATAAACATATATCCAAGGTAAGGAATAATTGGTGTTACTATAAATCCCATTATATTGACTAGTTTGTGTAATATCATAAATTGTTTTAAATCTGGATTATTTAAAAAAACACTAAATATTTCCAATACTGAAATAAGGCAAATTAATCCCATAATCCACATAAATATTTTATTAGTTATCTTTTTTTTATTCATATTAAAATAAGCATGTCCAAGTAAAATAATTAATAAAATCGATAGAACAATATTTATTTGAACTTGTAATAAAATAACCATTTTTACTATACTCCATTTTATATTTTTTAAAATATGTATTTACCCTAATTGTAATACTTTACAAGATATTGCTGACATTATGGTTTCTATATAACTCTCTACGAATTCAGCATTTACAAGCCACTGAACTCAAGCATCATGATCTTCACTACATAAAATAGCAATAGTAATATTAATACTTTGAACATATAAAATAGATATCTGCTTTATAAATCATTATATTCATTTCTTTCTATAATGATATCTTTTTTAATGCTTTCTTTTTAAGTCATGAAAATATCTTTTAATAACTATATTTTGATTTAATTTATGAGAACAGCTTATACTAATATAGAATTTAATCTTTCATCCTCATCAATAAATTTTTTAGCAAGTATTCTGTTTTCTTCAACATGAATATAAGTATATCTACTAGGTTTTATTGAAGGAGCAATATCTATAGCTTTCTTAAAATCTTCTTTTTTCATTTTCAAAGTTTCAACATATTTAAAAAAGCCTGTTTGTTTTAATATCTTTGAGACTCTTTCAAATCTGTGATTTTGAACCTTAGACATAATATAGGTTGCCATTCCAACCTGTATACCATGAAGTTGTGGAACTTCAAGGAATTTATCCAATGCATGAGATATTAAGTGTTCGGATCCTGAGGCTGGTGAACTATCTCCTGCTATTTCCATAGATATACCGTTTAATGTTAGTGAGTCCACTAGCTCTTTTAAAAATAAATCATCCTTAATAGTTTTAAATTCAGTTCTTACAAAACTATTGACTGCTTTTTTAGAAATCATAGTTGCAAAGTCATCAATAATTGCTTTCCCGTGTTCCTCTTCAAATTTCCAATCATAGAGAGCCGTGATATTGGATACTAAGTCTCCAATTCCTGAAAATATAAATTTCTCTGGAGCTCCCTTAATTACATCAATATCTATAATTATGCCATAAGGTGTTTTAGCTGGAAGAGACATACGTCTGCCACTTACTAAAAGTGATGCGCCTGGACTTGAAAATCCGTCATTAGATGTTGACGTTGGAATGCTTATGAAAGGTATCTTTTTTAAAAAGCTCATATATTTTACCGCATCTATAGCTTTTCCACCACCAACTCCAATTAAAGCCTCTACATCGCTTGATATTTCAAATGCCTTTATACTAATTTTTTCAAAATCTATGTCTGAAATAGTTTCTATCTTTGAAATCTGAATATTAACTTCTTTTAAAGAATTAATTATAGAAGATCCAAACAATTCCTCTATACCTTCTCCAAAATATATTGATACCTTTTGAAACATACCCTTTTTAATTAAGTTTCCTATATTATCAATATTTTCTTTTCCTACTTCTAGAATCGAGGGAATGGCTATTCTATGAGTTGAAGTCTTCATTTTTTTTGCTCCTTATAAATATATTTTCCAGTAAGAATTCATCAAAATCACATATGAATACAAATCTTTCATTATATTAATCTCTTTATCAGTTTATTCTTAATTTAGCTTGCACATCTTTAAGAAAATTATACCAAAAAAATAAATATATGTACTCTTTTATTCTTAAAAAAACATATATATTAAATCATATTTCTTTAATATAACTCCTTATAAAGGCAAACACACCCCAATGCATCACTTCAAATTAAGTATTGCCTTAGGATGTATTTGGTAGAGTCTATTATTTATGTAATTTATTTAGTTATTTTAAATCATTAACAGCTTTGTTTATTTTACCAGCATTATCGAGAGTTTCTGTCCACAATTCTTTTGATGGAATTATTTTCTCTATTGCAGTGTAGCTGTCTTTTATTATAGGTATATTAACAAGGTTCGTACTTTGAAGAGACATTAACACGAAATAGCAAACAGCTAAAAGAGCTACTATTTTAATTATACCACCTAGTGCTTTTATTAAAATATAAAAAGCAATAATAGTCACTACTATTAAAATTATAGTGTTTGTTGTTAAATGAATTGGACTTTTACTTATTAAATCATTTATATATTCCATTTGGTTCCTCCTTAAGATACTAATTAGACATATTCAAAAAAATAGCATACCATCGAGCTTGTCTATTTTCTTTTATGTGCCTTACACCATTATTATAACATGTTACTAAGGAAACCTTATAATAATAGTGTTTTTCAATTATTTACCAATACTTATTAGTAAATAAAAATCATAGATGAACCTGTATTTTTATCTATTGAAGATATATAAAGTCTTTTTTCCATAATAAAACCCCTTTTAATTATTATAAAGTATTATTACATTATAATCCTTATTTAAAATTATATCATTTTTAATTTTTATTTACTATTATTTTATATTCATCATTACTATTAAAACGTTAAACTTGGTCATATCAATAGAAAAATCTAATCTTTATATATTAAATCTTAGATTTTTCATATACCTTAATTTATTATTATAATTAATAAAACTATCAATAGCTAAAGTATCAATATGATGAATAATTTTCATATAACATGATATAATATAGATATATATATAGTAAAAGGTACATTTTGTATCATTTTTATAAAATATATTTATATTTACAGGAATTGCTATATTATTTGAGATACGGGAGTGATTTTTTTTGAGGGAAACAATTATCAGAATACAAAGTATTGAATTAGAGGGTTTTAAGAATATACAAAAGGGATATATTGATCTATTAAGTTACAGACAGAAAAGATACTATAGTGGTAAATCAGATATAATTGGAATTTATGGACAAAATGGTTCAGGTAAAACAGCCATAATAGAAGCTTTTAACTTGTTTAAAACAATAGCCAGTGGCAAAAGATTGCCAGGTGATATTAAAAATTATATCCACGAACTAGAAGATAAAGCAACATTGAAATTTGTGTTTTACATTGAACTAAAACAAGAAAAATTTTTAGTGTATTATGAATTCTCTTTAAGAAAAAAAGAAGGGCAAGCAGAATTATGTAATGAGAAATTAAGCTATTCTCAAATAAACGAAAATAATAAAAAAAGAAAAATTGACATAATAGAATATACTATGGATTCAAAATATACATCTATTTTACCAAAATCTCGTTATAATGAATTAATAAGAAATAACAAAGAAAATGAGTTTAATCTTGAAGTATGCAAAAGACTATCAATTAAGGAAAAGACCTCGTTTATCTTTAATGATAACCTTGAAGAGATTTTTGAAAGTAATTCTATTAATCCAGATTATTTTAATGTTATTACTGAGATAAAACATTTTGCTGAAGTTAACCTATTTGTAATAACAAATGAGCATTCAGCAACTATAAGCCTAAATTACATGCCAATAAGCTTTAGAATGGAAACCAACTCTGGCGTAACTAGTGGGGATATTTCAATTAATCTATTAGGACCATCTAACATAGATAAAACAAAGTATGATATAGCCACGCGAATCATAAAACAGTTAAATGGTGTACTGAGCACTATTATTCCTAATCTACAATTAGAAATTGAAACCCTAGGACATGAATTATCAAAAACCGGAGGACAAATAATCACAATAGAGCTATTTTCTATTAAAAATAAGATTAAGATTCCTCTTAAATATGAATCAGATGGTATAAAAAAGATAATTTCTATTTTAAGCACTTTAATTTCTATGTTTAATAACCCATCAATTTGTTTAATTGTTGATGAGCTTGATGCCGGTATATTTGAGTATTTATTAGGTGAGTTATTAAAAATAATTGAGCAACAAGGAAAAGGACAATTTATCTTTACCTCTCATAATCTACGTCCATTAGAAATGTTAGAGAAAGAATCATTGGTATTTAGTACTACAAATTCCCAAAATAGATTTATAAGAATAACTAACATAAAAAGTAATAATAACCTTAGAAATGTATATCTGCGTGGTGTTGATTTAGGTGGTCTCAAGGAGTGCATATATGAAGAAACTAACAGCTTTGAGATTGCTTACGCCTTTAGAAAAGCAGGTGATTTTATTGAGTAAGAGTAAGAAGATTGTTCTATTTATAGTTGAGGGAATTACAGATGAAAATTCATTAGCTTTGGTTCTATCTAAAATCATAGAAAAAGATAAAATTGTGAAATTCAAAATTATTAACGGTGATATAACTACAAAAAATGAAGTTAATTTAAGTAATATAAATATCAAAATCACAGCTTATATAAAAGAATTTGTAGCTAGAAATATATATATAAAAAGTGATATTTTAAATGTAATTCATTTAGTAGATACTGATGGTGCATATATTAATGATAATTTAATATTAGAAAAGGATACATATAATATTGAGTATACTACAAGAAATATATATGCTAAAAATATCGATAGTATAAAAAGACGAAACAAACAAAAATCGCATATACTAAGCAAGTTATCTACTATGAATACCGTATATGCTACTTTACCATATGGTATATACTTTTTTTCTTCTAATTTGGAACATGTGCTACATAATAAGCAAGGTGTTACAGCAGATGAAAAAAGCAAATTTGCTGATAATTTTGCTGATAATTTTGTGACTAGCCCAGTTAGTTTTATTAAATTTATGAATAACCCAGACTTCGCACTAAGTGGCGAATATAAAGATACTTGGGATTTTATAAAAAAAGATACAAATTCCCTAAAACGATACACTAACTTTAATCTATATCTCAATACAATAAAAATTCAATAGCCTAATTAAATATCATTCACATACGTTATTAATCTCTGTAGTAGTTAACCATGAAATTAACATATACTTTGGCTTTTTTATTATGTAACTCTTAATTTTATTAGTATTAAGCCCCGTACTTTTTTGAATACGAGGCTTAGGTTTAAATAGCAGTAAAAAATTTCAACTTTAAGAATTAATTAATTTCAATTGTATTACTACACTCAAAACTTGTTCCTTCTTTTAATGTTATAATCATTTCTTTTTCTTTAAATTCACCATTAAAATCATCTTTATCTGCTATGCCGTGCCAAGGTTCTATACAAACTAAGTTAGCATCTTTAGCTTGCCATAATCCCATATAAGGAAGATTTTCGTAAGATAAACTTATAGATTTATCTTTACTTTTACTTTTTAAAGAAACTTGTTTTGAGTTCATATTTCTAAACACAAGCGCTCCATCTCCAAATAATTCATGTGTTAATGGTAATATATTATTATTTTCTAATATAATTTTCGATTTTCCACTAATTACTACATTTGCATCATTCATAAACAATCTTTCGAGAGTTTCCGTGCATTCGAATTCAAGATAATAGTCTTCAAACTTATCATTTTTATCTAATGGACAATTAAATCCTGAATGTGTCCCAATTTGAAAATATATCTCTTTATTATCTACATTTTCTACTTTATAATTGATTTTAAGTTTATTTCCTTCTAAAGTGTAGCAAATGTATAATGAAAACTTAAAAGGATACATAGCTAATGTATCTTCATCATATGAAAGTTTATAAATAGCCTTAGTATCACTTTCTTCTATTAATTCAAATTCACTTTTTCTTGCAAAACCATGATTACCAATTTTATGTATTTGCCCATCAACTTTTATCTCACCCTTATTAGCTGCACATACAATTGGAAATAATATTGGCGCATGACCTGACCAATATTTTTCATCACCGTTCCACATATATTCGCAATCGTTTTCTAATTTCTTAAAACTAACTAATTCTGCTCCTGTTTTTTTGATTTGGATTACTACCAAGTCATTTTTTAATGTTTTATTCATTTTATAACTTCCTTCCGCTCATCTTCAAGCTTGATAATATTTTATCAAACTTTTCTTCAACAATCAATGTTAATTTTACTAGAGTGCTACTTACTGAAATATTTCTATATTCTTCTCTTGTCTAAAATATTATATTTTAAATGTATTAAAGTAATAATTATAATTAATATCCATCATTAAAATAATAAGAGCTTGGCAATAATAGATATTTGCCAAGCTCTTAATTTTATTTAATATTTATATACCTTACTCTATATGAGTCACAAGTATTTTCTATTAATTATATTTTAAATCGCGAACATTATAACAAATAAAATTGAAATAACATACATTGATTTAGGAATTTCCTTTGATTTACCTGTGAATAATTTTATTAACACATATGATATAAACCCGAAGGCTAACCCATCTGTAATTGAGTATGTTAAAAGTGTTAAAATTAATGTTAAAAATACAGGTAATCCTTCAGTGAAATCTGAAAAATCAATCTTTGTTATTGGTTCCATCATTAATAGTCCTAAAACAATTAAAACTGGTGCCGTAGCGAATCCTGGTATAACTGTTAAAATTGGTGAAAAGAATAATGATAGAAGAAATAATACAGCTATTGTTAAACCAGCTAGACCTGTTCTTCCTCCTTCAGCAATACCTGCTGCTGATTCAATAAAAGCTACAGGTGTAGAAGTTCCTAAACATGCACCTATTGTTGAACCAATAGCATCAGCAGTTAACACTTTATCTGCATTAAGAACATTACCCTTTTCATCTAGGTAACCTGCTTTTGAAGCTAAACCAATCAAAGTACCAATACTGTCAAATATATCAATAAACAACATAGTGATAATAACTGGAATTATTCCAATCACCATTGCACTCTTAAAATCAAACTGCATGAATACTGGTGCGATTGATGGTGGAAGCGAAATTATTCCAGTAGGTAAATTCGAAACTCCAAATATTAGACCAAGTACATATACAGAAAACATTCCAATAATGAATGAACCTTTTACCTTTTTATAAGATAATATTGCTATCAATATTATCCCCAAAAGAGCTAATAAAACAGTTGGACTTTTTACATTTCCAAGAGTTACTAATGTGCCTTCGCTGCCAACAATTATGCCAGCATCTTGAAGACCTATAAAGGCTATAAAAAATCCAATACCTATACTAATTGCATATTTTAGTGTTTGCGGAACACTATCAATAATAAGTTGCCTAACTTTAAATACATTAAGTACTAAAAATATAATTCCTTCAATTAATGAAGCTGCCAAAGCTGTTTGCCATGAAAATTTCATTGTCAAACAAATTGTAAATGTGAAAAAAGCATTTAAACCCATACCTGGCGCCATACCAAATGGATAATTAGCAACAAATGCCATGATTAAAGTACCAATAAAAGAAGCTAGCGCTGTTGCTGTAAATACTGCTGATATATCCATCCCTGTTTTACTTAAGATACTTGGATTTACCACTAATATATATGCCATAGTTAAAAAAGTAGTTATACCTGCTAATATTTCTGTCTTAACAGTTGTTTTGTTTTTTGATAAATGAAATATTTTTTCTAACATACCGTTCTCCATTCTTTCTACCGATTTTTTTGACTGATTGTCCAATATAAATTCCTCCTATTTCATGAGCGACACAAATAAACATTGCAACTCAAAAATAATATTTTTCGTTAGTTGCTTATGCACTAACATTAATGAAAAAATATAAAAGAATATAACAAGAATTTATAGATATCTAGCAAAAAAATATAAACCCCTTCGTAATAACAAAGGGGTTTATAAGTGCGCAAAAATACCTATAAACACCCATAGTCAGACAATTTACGGCAGTCTGGTAGAGACGCTTAGACCATATTTCTAAGCATATATAGGTAAAATTTCTATTATTTATATAGGCATACTAATCTATTACATCCTACTGCTTCATATCATATTTAAATATTCAGCGATATGCTTTTAATCATAATGTAATAACTTAAGTATAAACATATATTTCTTTTTTATATCCTTAATGTTACAATAATCTCCTTTATAAATCAATACTAATTTAACTATTTTATGTATTTCTTTTATTTTTATCAATGTATCATTCGCCTTTTTGCCTAAATTCAGTAAAAAATCATTAAAAAAAGCCTCGATTAATATATTTATGTAATGTCGATGCATATGATCACATATTTATAAATTCTTATTTTTTTTGTTTATATATAAATAAACAGGCAACCCCGTTAAAGTTATAATTATCCCATACATTGCATTTGAGGAATCTGTTATAAAAGTACTTACTAATATATATACGCCTCCGACTATTCCTACTAAAGGCATAATGGGATAAAATGGAACTCTATATTCTCGTTCTAAGTGCTTATGTTTACTTCTTAATATGAATATACCTGCTACACACATAACAAAAAATATCCACATTACAAACACGGCTAGGTTTGTAAGAGTCTCAAAAGACCCAGTTAATACATACAAACTTGCTAACACTACTTCAAATATAAAAGTATTAATAGGGGTTTCAAACTTTTCATTAACTTTTCCAAAAAATTTGTCAAATGGAAAGAGCTTATCCTGAGCCATAGCAAAAGGAACTCTAACACCTGTCATTAGATATCCATTTAAAGCTCCGAAAATAGAAATCATTATTCCAGCAGCTATTAAGGCAGCACCGGTCTCTCCAAATAGAATCACAGCTGCATCTGAAGCTGGTTTAGAAGACGCTATTACATTCGTCATAGGCATAATATTAATTATCGCAACATTAATTAATATATAAACTATTATTATTGCTATTAAACCTACAATTATAGCTTTAGGAATATCACTTTTAGGGTTTTTAAGCTCTCCAGCCATATTACCCACATTAATCCAACCATCATATGCCCACAATGTTCCTAATATGGCTGCCCCAAATCCTGAACCCTTTATCGAATTTAATGCAATTACTGGTGCTACAAAATCATGTGCAGTGCCATTTAATACTCCAAATACTATAATAATAAATATTGGTACAAGTTTTCCGACTGTAGCAAACACTTGCACCTTGCTTCCAAGCTTTGTCGATAAAACATTTATACCCATTACAAAAAACAGAATAAATATAGCTAATACTTTCTGCGCCACAACTGTAATAGATGGCATAAAATAAGTGGCTTGAGTGACAAAAACTATAGATAATGCCGCAGATACTCCTGGCACATAAATCAAAGTTTGCATCCATCCAAATAGAAATGCCCATTTTTCACCATATAATTCTTTAAGATAAACGAAAATTCCACCTGTTTTAGGAATCGCTCCCGCTATTTCCGCAACTGTAAGTGCTGATGCTATCGTTATTAATCCTCCGATCACCCACGCAATTATTCCAAGCATTGGAGTACCAGCATTTTTAAAAACTGATGATGCTTTGAAAAATATTCCAGACCCTATAACCACACCTATAACTATAGTAATAGCTTCGATTAATCCTATCTCTTTTTTTAAACCTTTAGTAATAGTATTATTATCTTTATTTTTAAGCTCTGATTCTTTCATTAATATTCATCTCCTTGCTCTTATCTTTAGTATTTTTTGATAATATATTTATTTAAATGCATTTTTATTTTATAGTTGATATATCATTTCGTCAATACAAATGTAAATTATGTTACATTTTAATAACTTTATTTAGTTAAAGCTACTATTGGTATATCAATTGGATGAATAACAACTAAAAAGATAGCTGATATGATTTTTTTAGCTACCTTTTTATATTTATCTATATATATCATGATATAATAGATAAATAAAAATTCTGCTCTATAGTAATTGGCTTACTTCCTAAAAATTCTTCTATTTCAATGCTACTTTTAAGCTTTTTGTATTTGCATTCCAATCCCCCTAAAAAAAAATATAGTTCTTTGAATGAAGTAGTAATAATACTTTTATCAAAAATATTTATTAATAACACTTCTATAGTTCCATCAGGAAGTTCGACTTTTATAACTCTTACTTCTTTTGAATATACTCCAAATTTATAATTTAAAGTACTACCATTAGAATTAATACTTTCTGCTATTTTATAAGATATTAATACCCTAATTAAAAAGAATAGACCATTTTTTTCTAAGAAATTAAACATATCATATGATGGATATCCTCTATCAAAAATTACAATACTATTCCTCAATAATTTTATATTAATTACAGAGTTTATATGTTGGGTTGGCATTTTTCGTTCACTTGTTCTTATAACGTGATATTGTAGCATCAATGGCAATATTATTTAAAACACCGTATATGGCTAATGCCGACGCAAGGGCAGTTTTAGTTGTTGATTGATTTGTACTTATCCCAAAGTACTCAATGTTTCGTATGTATCAGGTCCTTGTAAGGTTGTTTCATCAACAGCAAAAACATTAAATCCATTCTATTTTTTAAGATTTATATCAGAGTTGTAGAAAGAGTCAGTAAATACACTACACAGCTCTTTAAAAGCTTCAGGTGAAATATTCTGTCTAGCTTTTGAAAATGCTTGTTTTGATATATTAGGAAACTCTACATAAGAATGTTCTTCAGTAAAAGTTTAATATTATTTATTAAAGTTCCTTCCAATAAATACAATATTTACTGGGAGGCTCAAAAAAATCTTCTATATTGTCAAGTGTTCTTTTATATTTTTTAAGTTTTATTTTTATGTAAAATCTTAAGTTTACGACATCTGGCGGACTGTACCATAAGTGATGCATACTTTTCCTCTTAATTTTTTGTATTCATATCTAAATTTTTATCTGCTATTTTCTGAAATAACTCATTTACTTTTATTTCTGGGTGATGATATCGGCCCCGTTCTATAGTATTCTTCTTATATTGAATACTTTGTCTCGGGCACCACTGCATACAGGCTAAACAAGATTCACATCTATGTTGCCATTTGGGGGTTTTTTCTAACATCTCAATATTGTTTGCTGGACATACCCTAGAGCATGTGCCACATCCATTACATTTTTCATCTGTCCAAAAATTTTTATCTAAATTATGAATTCTTTTAGTAGTAAGAATGTAATTATTAATAAAGATTGTAAAGAGTATACCTTTTTCTTTTACTTTAACGACATCTTTATTCTTTATACTTTTCGCAATTTGAGCAAGCTGTTCCTTTTGAATTTGAATACGATCATACTGTTTTTCTTTTGAAATAGGATCATGAATAGTTTGATGGTTAGATGGCATCAGCAGTTTATAGGCCGCCGATAATTTTACGCCTTTTTTTAATAGCATATTCTCTAATATACTTATAGGAGTACCATATGAGCCACCATATGTAGCTATTGCGAAAACATGAGAATCTTGGTTAATTTTAATTTTTTTAATAAATTCCTTAACTATTAATGGAATTCCTCTAAAATATACAGGAAAAATAATCCCAACATCTCCATAGACAATTTGACTAGTAATTTTAATATTATTTTTGCATATCGGTACTATTTTGCAATTTTCAAACTCATTTGCTAGTTCCTTTGCTATCGCTAAACAATTCCCTGTGCCTGTAAAATAAAATATATTCATTTCATTAGTAACCTCCAGTATAAATTTATATTTGTAAAAAAAGTTTCCCGGAAACAATATTATCAAAAATATATATTATTGTCAATATTGTTTCTAGGAAACTTTAAAAGTAGTTTCTTTTATGATATACTGATGAAAATATATGGAACAAAGTTTCAAAGGAGGAAGTATTGTGAATGATTTTTCAGATAGTTATCATGATTACAAACATAATGAAGATAAAGAGTTTGTTATAAATAAAGTAAAGGAATTATTTATTGAAGTACATAATAAGCATGACCCAGAGGAGGATGAAGAGAAACGATGGCTAATTGAAAATTGTCATAACACTACAATATTGGAACTGGTTCAAGAAACAACAGTTATGATGCTGCATGTATTAGATGCCATAGGACAATATAGCCAAGTAAATAGCATAACTATTTCAAAGAAAACTAATATTCCTAAAGGCACTGTGTCTAAGATTACACGTAAGTTGATTGAAAAAGGACTTATTTTAAAAGTCGCCCTTCCCAATAATAAAAAAGAATTTGTCTTTAATATAACTCATTTAGGTATAGAACTTTTTGAATTGCATAGAGAACTGCATAAGCGAATTGAAATTAAAATTAATAAATTTTTAAAAAGATATAATGTTAATGAATTGCAGTTTTTGATTTATATACTTCAAGATTTTTCGAAAATATCATGGGATAACTCTGAAATTGATTAAGAATATGTTCGGGGATATAGAAATCCCTTCTAAAAATATTAAGTCAAATCATTCAGTAGCGAGTAATAGAGATAATGCACTGCATTTAGATGTTACTTTCAAAGAAGATTCAAATAAAAATATTAAAGAAACAGCAAATAAAAATATAAACTAGACCATGACCTCTAACTCCAAGTTTCATAAAGATTCTCGCCCTCATGTCTATTTATCAGTTTTATTTAACATAACTATGCACATGAAAGAAAATAACAAGTTAATGATGCGATATATCTTTTTCGTCAGACAAGGAGTATGTTTACCTAATAGTTAAACTATTAGGTGAACATACCGACGATGTATGGCGGAAAATAGACTAGCATGCTGACTTGTTATTTTTTTGAATTTGCCTTACTATCAGAAGCTATAAATTTATGCTCAAGTTCTGTAAGCATATTTTTATCATAGTACAAAAGTATAAAACAAATTATACTAGGTGCAAAAATTATAAATACAATTGAAATATGCTTTAACAAATAATATGCTAATACAATAATGGCAAATTTTAATATGGTTATTTGAAATTTTTTTACCATATAGTATAGTGATAAGGCTAATAAATCTTTGAATTTAATTTGAAATCTAGAATTTATAGGAAAGGCATATAACCCTATGATTAATGATATTATAATTAACAAAATAAAAATTATATGTATATCTTTTTGTGGCATGTTAAAATAGAAATACCGAAAATCAATGAATAATATAGTAATTGTAACAAGCTCAACTAGCCACAGTTTTAGATAAGATACAAAATTATTTTTATAGTAACTCCAAAAATATGATGAAAAATATATATCTTTTTCACGAATTGTTTTACCAATTATACAGTATAGAGCCCCTAAAGATGGACCTAACGGTATAAGAGAAATAAATAAGAGAACTAAATTAACTTTACCTGGAGTTATTGCTGTAAAAATAAAAAATAGTATAAGTAGTATATTACAAATAGTTAAATAAATACTACTTAGAAAAAATTCAGTTATATAGTTTGATATTGTATGAAATGGTTTATCATAAAATTCTTTTTTCATAATGCCTCCATATTATAGGTATTTTTATAGTAATGCTAGCTCCTTTTTGAAGATACCTCTAAAAGAAATCCCATAATCATTACCATAATAAAGTTTCAATCTTTCATTTATATTATTGATAGATCTTTATATTTCTCCAATTCTTTTTCTGCTAATATATGACTCCATTTCTCTCTAGTATTATCTGATGCACCCGGTCCATAACTTTTATACTCTCCATAATAGGATTTTTCACATGCTGATTCTTTATTCCAATTATGCCATCCTTCTTTCTTTATATGTGAACCAAGATAACAATTTATAAAAACTGTCTTCGCATAATCCCTCCACGGCCTACCTAAATAAACACTCTCTTTTGCAGCATCTCCGGTAAGTCTACAATCTATAAACACATATCCGAACTCACTATTTTTAGGAGTTGATGCAGCTGTTACATATCCATTTATATCTTGATTTCTGTCTTTAGAAAATATTTCACATTTATTAAATACAGCTCTAGCTGATCCAAAGATAAAATCAACATCTCCTTCTATATAGCATTCTTCATAATACTGTCTTCCTACTATTATGGGTTTACCTTCCATTGGTCCTCCAAAATCATTTCCTTCAATTGGATTTTCAGGAAGTGGACCTGTGAAAAGTGTATCCTGACATCCAATGAATCTACAGCTTTTAAATTTTGCATTATTTCCTTCAACATATAATGCAACTGCTTGGCCAACCTCCTTACCTAATCCAGAGGAATTTTCAATTGTTAAGTTACTAGCATTAACACTATTCCCTTGTATAAATACTGTATATGAATTGAAAGTTCTATACAATTCTCCATTACTAAACTTCTTTTTTGCATAGTCATTAAAAGTTATAACAGTTTTAATAGAATCCTCTCCTATTAAAGTTATGAAATCAGTTACTATATTTATCTTTTCCTTATAAACTCCATTTTTTATAAATATATTAACTTCAGTTTTATTATCTTTGGGAATTGAATTTATAGCATCTTGAATAGACTTAAAATCTCCACTACCATCTTTATTAACTGTTATCATATCGCTCCTTCTTTCATTCATATTTAGTGTAACTTACGTTAAACGGATTAATTTATCTTATTTTACCATAACTCTATGTAGTCTATAATTTAGTTACTTTATAATTAAAATTTAGCACACACCTTAAGAATATATATTAATTTAAGGAGGTTTTTATAATGTATGGGTATACCTGTTTCCAAAAAGCTTCATAAATGTTTTCTACACCATTCTTATCCTCTAGCGTATTTGCCGTTGTTACAAATGTGATTTTATATTGTGGCAAACAAACTGCAAGTTGTCCACCCATCCCATACATTGCAAATCCATTATTCCTAGACCCCCAAAACTGATATCCATATCCTTGTTTTTCATCAACTACTGGTTGCATACTCGTGTCAGTTTGTTTACTCGTAGCTTCCTTTAAGTAATCGAGTGGTATAAGTTGTTTATCTTCATAACATCCATTATTAGTACATATATAAGCAACTTTTGCTAAATCACATGTGGTACAAATAAGTCCAGATCCACCTTGCGAAACTCCTATTGGATCTACTAAGAATTTTGCTTCCTTAGAAAAACTTATGTGATTTAATAGCTTTTCTCTTAAATAGTCCATAAGTGATTTATTACTAACTCTTTCTACTAATGCAGAAAGTACATGAGTTGCTGATGTATCGTAAGAGAAAATAGTTCCTGGAGGATATGCTGGAGGTACAACAAAAAATGACTTAACCCAATCATTACCATCATATCTCTTATAAGTTGTACTCTTATGTGGTGTTTCCATCATAAGCATATTTTTTATGGTCGTATTCGCAATATATGGATTAACCCCTTCTACTGGAAGTTTATCATAAAAATAATCACATATATTATCAGTTATTTTTATCTTTCCTTCACTTTGTAATAATCCAATTGCAATTGACGTAAAACTTTTTCCAACAGAATACATACGATGTTGTGTATCTTTATTAAATGATTTCCAATACCCTTCTGCAAATATTTTATCTTCATGTAACATCAGAAAGCTATGAATATTTACCTTATTTTCTTCTAACTGCTTTATAAAATTTAAGATTGCTTCTGACGGAATTCCTACTTCTTCTGGTATTATATTTCGAAACATTTCTTCCATATTTTTTCTATTCCTTCCATCTCTATTTTCTGTTACATCTGTAGCTTTTTCAACTGATAAAATTCCTCTTTCTGTTTCATAAGCTCATCATATGTACCAATTTCAACACATTTTCCTTCCTTGATTACTGCAATTCTGTCTGCATCCCTAATTGTAGCGAATCTATGAGCTACAATAAATGTGGTTCTTCCCTCTTTTAGATTATTCAACGCATTTTGTATCTTTTTTTCTGAAACACTATCTAATGCTGATGTTGCTTCATCTAATACTATAACTTTGGGATTTCTAATAATAGCTCTTGCAATAGCAATTCTTTGACGCTGTCCACCTGACAATTTCCCACCATTCTCACCAATCCATGTATCTAATCCCTTGGGCAGTTCTTGTATTAAATTAGAAAGGTTTGAATCTTCGATTGATTTTTTTAACATTACTTCTGAAATTTCTGAAATTCCATAAGTGATATTATCACGAATTGTCCCAGAAAACAGAATCGTATTTTGAGGAACTACAGCTAAATGTTTTCTATATGACCTTAAATCAATTTGTGTTATATCTTCACCATCTAAATATATTTTTCCTTTAGATGGCAAAATAAATCCAATTACTAAATTTAAAATTGTAGATTTTCCTGCCCCTGACTCACCTACAAATGCTATGGTTTCTCCTTGCTTTATATGAATATCTAATTTATTTAAAACATTTTTTTTCGTCTTAGGATATTGATACTCTACATCTTTAAATATAAATTCACCTTTTATATGATTTATTTTCTTTTTTCCTTCATTATATTCTACATTATGTGCCAGCAAAATTTCTCCTACTGAGTTTACTGATTCTAAGCCTTTTGTTATGGTTGGAATCAAAGTTATAATAGAAGATACCTGATTTACTACTGTTGTAAAATAGCTTTGATACAAGACCACTTCCCCCACTGTAATTCTACCATAATATGCTAAAGTCCCAGTAAAAGCCAAGCAAATTAGTTGGAATATTTGAAATACTGCCCAGCTTGTAGAACCAAATACTGACTGTATCAAATCCAGATAAAGTCCTTTTTTTGATACCTTTTTAAGCTGTTCATCCATCTTATTAATTTCTTCACTTTCAAGACCATGTGCTCTTGTAACTGGAACCATATCTACCATTTGCATAACTTTTACAGATGTTTCTTCCATTTCTAATCTAAAATCACTGTTTCTCTCTTTAATTTTTTTTCGGAAAATTACAATTGTAATAGCTGCAATTGGTACCGTCATTAAAAAGAAAGTAAATACAGTTTTACTTTTGTAAAAAGTAACACCCAATGCTATAATCAAATTAATCAAAATGTTTAGTAAGCTCACAAATAGTTGAGATGATAATGTCTCTATTGCTTCAACATCTCTCATGATTTTTGATTGAAGCCTACCTGATTGCATTTCCCTGTGATACAATATAGAGAGCTGTTGAAACTTACGCACCAAAGCCCCTCTAAGTTCTGCTTCCACATAACGTATTGCCAAACTATGAAACTTTGTATGATAATAATTAGAAATAATATTTTGTAGTACTAAGACAATCATAATACCAATATTAATATAAATTTCGCGAATATTATGTCCAGCTGGATTTGTTGCTATATTAATGATGTTAGCTGTAATAATTGGTAGCATCCATGTTGGAGTGTGTTTAATTGCAAAGCAAACAGCTGAAATAATTAATTTTGTATATGTTCCTTTATAAAGAGAAATTAATATTTTAAAGGAATGCTTTTGATTTTTCTCATAACACTTAAGTACGTCCATTGCTATCTCCTTATTTTATTAAATCTATATAAATTCCACCTAATTCTGTTAGTCCATGGACTACTAACCCTGCCATTTTCACACCACCTTCATATCTAAGATGTGTATTGTCTTCTAATCCATCTTTATATGATATAAATTCACCTTTTTTAAGATGCATAAACCATTTTTTAGACTCTTCATCACCAGTTTCTTCTAATAAGTTTTTGCTCATTTCACATAAATCAATAATTGGAACATTTAACTTTTCTCCTAATTCCTTCATAGCATCTGGGTAATCAAAATGTACATTATCTTTAATACGCCCACTCGGTAAAAACATTCTTCTATATAATGGTGTTATAAAAATCGGATATGCTTTAGCCGATCTTGCAACCTCTACATATTTTGATAAATATTCTTGATATGTAGAAAATGCTTCTGTTCCTCTAGCTTTATCATTTTTTTCATCATTATGACCAAATTGAATAAAAAGGAAATCATCTTCACTTAATTCTTTTTCTATTTCAGTTAAAATGCCTTCATTAATAAAGCTTTTGGTACTTCGTCCATTTTTAGCGAAATTATAAACTTCTATTTCCTCTTTTAAATAAAGTTTAATTACTTGTCCCATTCCAGTCTGTGGGTAGGAATCAATATAATTATTAGCTACTGTAGAGTCTCCTGCCCAAAATATTTTTTTTTTCATATCCTTTACTATTCCTTTCATATAGATTTTATGCTTTTATTACTATAACTAGCAACCGTAATACCCAAACTTCTGCAAATTGAAGATAACGGCTGCACGCTACTAAATAAGTTCAGCTAAAATTCATTTGATATTTATTGATTTAAAATTAATTACTCATAAATATTTCTGAACTTTCATCGGTATCTATCTCTTCACCATCTATATTTTCAAAAGTTACATTATTAAATCGTATGTTTTTAGCATTTCTAATGAAAAAGCCCGCTTTTTTCATTGGTTCTATATTATCCATCATAGCTGGTATACCATATTCTCCACTTTGATTCATCTTAATACTACAATTTGAGAATCTTATGTTTTCTACCTTTTGTTCTGGTAATCCATATATAAACCCTGCACAAGCACTTGCATTACTTACAATAATATTATTTATCATAATATCTTTTATTAAAGGCGTTGTCTCATCTAACGAGTATTTTTCTTTATCCCATACATATTTTTCTTTTCCATCTTTGCCACAGAAATAATACATATTAAAAATAAACGGACAAATTACATTATCCATAATAATATTCTCAAATACTAAATTTTCCATAGCACCGCCTCTTTTTCTTCGTGTTTTTAAACGGATGCCTCTATCCGTATCTTGAAAAATGCAATTAGATACACTTATATTACGAACTGTCCCACTCATTTCACTTCCAATAACAACACCTCCATGTCCATGAATCATATTGCAATTTGTTATAGTAATATTTTCGCATGCTATTTTTCTTGGTGTGTCTTCTGTACCTGATTTAATAGCAATACAATCATCGCCAACATCTATAATACAATCTGAAATTCGTACATTACTACAACTATCTGGATCAATTCCATCGGTATTTGGAGAATCTTTTGGATTTTTTATTGTAATACCTTGTATAAGTACATTATCACAACAAAGTGGATGTACAGTCCATGATGGCGAGTTTGTTAAAAATACCCCTTGAATCTTCACATTATTACAATCTGCAAAACAAACTAAATAAGGTCTAGGATATGCTAGCTCTTTTAGTTCCTTCCACCATCTAAATCCATTTCCTTCAATTTTGCCACTACCTGTAATAGATACATTTTCTGAATTTGAAGCATAAATACAGGGCATGTACATTGTTGTTGGAATTCCTTCAAACTCTAAATCTATTAACTCATATTTTTCAATTTCATCAGAAAAATCTAAAGTAGATCCTGATTCTAAATAAAGTGTTATATTACTTTTTAATTCTATTGATCTCGTTTTATAAAGACCTGCTGGAACATATAAAGTTCCACCCTTATTTTCTTCTAATCTGCAAACTGCTTTTTTAAAAGATTCTGTCCAATCATTTCCTTCCCCTAAAAACTCTTTGAAATTCTGTATATTTAGAAATTGTTCCATCATAATATTCACACTTACCTTTCATTTTTTCTGTTATGGTTTAATTTTGAAATGTTCAAATCTTCCCCATAATTCTTTACTATTTCTAGAATGAACATACAGTCCTATCATAGCTCCTGTAAAGCGCTTTCCTTTTTTTAATCCTTCATCACATAAATAATAAACATTATTTAGCGTTGCGACCTTTATCCAATTCTTATTTTCAAATCTGTAATAAAAAGTTCTTTGTAGATAATTTGTTTCTATTTTTAGCTCTATTGAATTTATTTTAGGCAAATAAATTGATTCTTGCTCATAATATCTATCATCTATCCACTCTGAAATTTTTAGAGAATAGCCATCTTTTTCACCATAAATCCCAAACTTTAAATAAGTGTTTTCATCATAGTAACATGTAATTCCTATATTTTGGTCTTTATTCATCTCTGATAAATATGCTTTACATTCTCCACTAAAAACAAAATCTTTTTGACGCCTTACAATAAAACTTCTACATTTAATATTATTTATATCAAATGTATCACCCTTTATATAAAGACAACTATCTTTTAAATAATAGTTGTCTTTCTTTGGTGTACGAGCAAACATCCAGTCATATCCAAGACTATTACAATCGAAATCATCTATATCGCTTTTTTTCCATTTACATTCTTTTAAATCAGGCTTTCTTTGAAGTACACTTGGGCTTTTTAGATTGTTTACTATCGGCCAATTATCATCAGTCCAATTTATTGGATCCATGGCAGTTTCTCTTCCAAGAATACTGTATTTATTATCTATCATTCGACCACATAAATAGACCATAAACCACTCTCCATTTTGTGTTTGTATCGGCTTTCCATGTCCAGCTTTTTGCAAACATGCGTTTTCATCTTTTTGTCTCATAATAGGGTTATATGGACATGATTCATACGGTCCTTTCAAATTTTTAGAACGTGCTACTGAAATTCTATGCCCTCTTCCAGTTCCGCCCTCTGCTACAAATAAATAATAGTAATCGTCTTTTTTCATCAAATGAGGCCCTTCTGGTGCATGTTTATTATCCCCATACCAAAGTAATTCTGCTTTAGATATTTGCTTTTTACCATCTTTACTAATTTCAAAAATTCTTGCTCCACGATTTAATAGCATATATCGCCTTCCATCTTCATCATTAAAAATTGATGGGTCTATTCCATCTTCATTTAAAAATATTGGCTCACAGTAAGGCCCTTCTGGATTTATTGAGGATGTTACCATTTGCTTTCTATAAACGCTTCCACCATCATTTAATCTATAAGTTGCTGTAATGTAAAATTTGCCATCATAATAAGAAATATCTGGGGCCCAATATCCTCGTCCTCCATCTAATTCATCCAAATAAGCATATTCTGGATTTGTAATTGCATGTCCAATAATATGCCAATTTATTAAATCCCTCGAATGAGAAATAGGTATACATGGGAAAAATATAAAAGAAGAATTAACCATATAATAATCTTCGTGAACTCTAACTATAGATGGATCCGGATGAGTTCCACTTATAATTGGATTTTTATACATATCACTTAATTTAGTATTACAAATTGTTTCAAAATATTTTTCTACACTGGTAGAATTTTTTAGATTAGCTTCTTCATAAGGGGTGATAAGATTTTTATCTCCATAAAAAGGTGACATTCCAACCCTTTCTACAAGATAACGAACTAAATCAACGTTATTACTACACACAGCATAATGCAAAATTGTCCTGTTATCTTCATCTACAACATTCATGCTAGCTCTTGTATATTCAACAATATACTTTACCATTTCAAGATTTCCAGTTTGTGCTGCTATAAATGGAGCCCATATGCCATTTTCATCTTTTTCTTCAATATCATTAGGAGTTTCCATATTAATTTTTTTTAATGCTTCAATATTTTCTAACTTAATAGCCTCAATAATATTCATCTTACCTCATACTTTCATTCTGACTTGTTATTTCTTGAATATATCTTATTATTCACCTGCTTTAGTAACCCTAAAATATGAAAAATCAACATATCCTCTTTTGAGAGCCTCTCCATCAGCGATACAAAAAGTTCCAATTTTTGCTCCAACCCAGGTTCCCTTTTTAGAAGAAAAATCTTTTACCGCTTTGCTCCAATTAACTCCATCTATACTATAATAGAATGTACATGTTTGATCACTATTAAATTCCATCCTAAAATAGATCTCATTACTGGCTTTACAAGGCAATCTTTCAATTATATTTTCATTTTGATTTTTATCTTCTCCCTCAGATTCAAGATACACTATATTTATTTCCTCTTGTGTACGTTCTATACACATACTAGCATATCCTCCACCAATAATTAACATTCCTGCTTTTGCATCAACTGCTAAATTAGAAAAATCCATTTTTGTTTCTGCCACAAACTCAGGACACACAACTTTTTGAGTTAATACATTGGCACTATTCCAAATAATAGCTTTTTCTTCACCAGTAGTATTTAAGTTATATAAACGTAAGTTGCTTGGATTGTCACTTAATGAGTAAAAACTATCTTTTGAATTTGCTAACCACTGCCATTGAAGTTCAAGAGACCCACTCGTAAAATTATCACTTGTGCCAGGTTCACAAGGTTCAACTGTAGGAACACCTGCTGGTTTTCTAAATGTTAAAACAGGTTCTCCTATTCCATCTCCATCATTATCTATTCCAATAATAGGCCACCCATTTTCCCATTTCACTGGCTGCAAGTGACAAATCCTTCCGTATACACGCTTATCTTGAAAATGAATAAACCATTCTTCTCCACATAATGTATCTACTAATCCTCCTTGGTGAGGTCCATTTATATCAGTATTCCCTTGATGCATAACTATCTTTTCTTCATATGGTCCATAAATATGTTCACTTCTAAGAACAGTTTGCCATCCTGTTTTTACACCACCTGCTGGAGCAAAAATATAATATAGATTATTCCTTTTATAAATTTTAGGTCCTTCTATTGTGGGTTGCGTTTCTGTCCCATCGAAAATAAATTTGTCTTCACTTACACACCTTTTACCATCTATGCTTATTTCAAAAATTCCAAGCTTACTTTTGAAACCTATTCTGCTTTTAGCATATGCATGAACTACATAAGCTCTTGCATCATCATCCCATAGTGGGCATGGATCTATAAATCCCTTTCCTTCTCTTACACAAACCAAAGGAGACCATTCTCCTAAAGGATCTTCTGCACTAGTCATAAAAATTCCTTCATCAGGCATTCCTACAAATATCCAAAATTTATTATCATTATATCTAATACTCGGTGCCCAAATACCTCTTCCATGAGCAGGCAATTCATAATCATCATAGGGTATATTCTTAACAGCGTAATTTACAATATTCCAATTCACTAAATCCTTTGATGTTAAAATAGGTAACCCAGGAATATAATTAAAACTTGATGCCGTCATATAAAATGTGTCACCTACCCTTATAACGTCAGGGTCTGAGTAATCAGTATGTAATATTGGATTTTTATACATTCCATCTTCTAAATCTGCTTTCCACAACATGTATTTGTTCATAAATCCTCCTTAAAAATACAACATCAAAGCAGCCATGCCACTTTTGATTTATTAATATAAAAATTTAATATCTTTTTTAACTTAATAAACTCCATAAGCTCTATCTAAATATAATGGCTAATAAACTTATATATGAACTAGAATAGGGAAATACGATAAACAGATAAATGTATTTATCATTTTCCCTTTAATTAGTCATATTACTATTTTCTTCCATTCATTTCTTTAATTGCGTCGTCAATTCCTAAATTTTTAGCTTCACTACTATAATCATTAAGTCCATCATCTACGCTTGATTTTCCCATAACAATTTGTGCTATGATTTTTGCTTTTACTAAATCACTTAAATCTTCTAGTGCTCCTTGCGATGCATAACGTGGAAGCTCATCTTCTCCTGCTAAATTAAATACATCTGGTGCTTTTTTACTTGCAAATGCAAGTTCAAGATTTTGTTTGTAATCATTATTATTCATTGGAGTGAAATCAATGTCGATTCCAGTCTTTTTCTTAAATTCTTGATTCCACTCTTCATATTTTTGATTTGCATCAAGGCCTACATTACTATACCATAAAATTTTATCTGGTTTCTTAACTTCCTTACTACTCGTTGCAGTTGTTCCCCCTAAACTCTTTCCTGTGCATCCTGTCAATACAGCCCATTGACATTACTGTTGCTAACCCTAAAGCAACAGTGATTCTAGCTCTTTTTCTCATAAATATCCCCCCTTTGTGCAATGCACAATATAGTGTGCAAACAGTTCTTATTTATACCTATATATTGTATAGCTGAGAGCCTATTTGACCTTTTTGTGGGACAATCATATTATATTTAATTCTTTGTTTGATTTGGTAACCTTAAAAATAAAAACTAAACTTCGTATATAAGATTACAAAACATGTATACCGTTTACGTATCCTAGAACAGAATGCCAAATAGACTAGCATATAGATTTATTGTTTTTAATTATATCATAAATATATTATTATTTACTGCTATTCATTTCAGTTAATACTTCATCAAGACCTAAATTCTTAGCTTCACTCTTATAAGCTTCTAAGCCATCATCTACGCTTGTAGTTCCCATAACAATTGCAGCTACAGTTTTTGCTTTTAATTTTATTAAATCTTGGTTAATTTTAGCCAACTTCTTAGATATTGGCTGAGGAATTTGTTGAACACCATCTTTTTTTAATAACTCCAAACTTGAAGTAACTCTTGTATCATATACTACACTTTTAGTCTTATCCTTTGGTTGTGTTAAACGAGCATATGCTGGATTAAATGCACCTGGAAGCAATTCCTTTGGATTTTCTGGATTTGGAAGCATAGTTACATGGTCTCCATCTTGTTTAGAATGAATTCCTTCTACTCCATTTTCAAAAAATGCTTGTCCTTCTCCTCCATCATGCATATATTGTAGAAAATATTTGAATACACCTTCGACATTCTTACAGTCTTTTGAAATACTAGTAACTGCTGGAACACGAATATTATATTTTGTTTCTTTTATAGCAGGCAATGCTACCATTTTTGCACTTGGCACATTGGCCTTTAATCTATCTTCAAGAGATTGATCCCATGTACCTGCCCAATAATTAAATACTCCAACACTTCCTGCATACCATTTATCACGAGCAGCAGATGAAGTATTAGTAATAATTTCTTTATCAATTAATCCTTCTTTATAAGCGTCTTGTAATCTTGTTAATGCAGCTTTCATATTATCTTGTTGCATGCCATCTACCCATTTATCTCCTACTTTATTAAATTCAGGAGTAGCATCTTGATAAAAATCTTTTAAATAAGTAACAGCTCCATCTTCAAATAATTTTGCTCCAGTGAAAGCTGCTTTACATTCTGGAAGTGTTTTGAATCCACGTAACATATTGATATATTCATCATATGTTGTTGGTACCTTTAAACCAAGTTTATCCAACCAATCTTGACGCACATAAGTTACAGTACCTGTGTTTGCTTCCCATGGTACACCATAAATCTTTCCATTAATTGTGACACTATCCCAAACTGCTTTGTTTTCAGGCGTAATCAAACCTGATGCCTTAACTAAATCAGTCAAGTCTGCCAACGCCCCTTGTGTTGCATAACGTGGAAGGTCATCTGCACCAGCTACATTAAATACATCTGGTGCTTTCTTACTTGCAAAGGCAAGTTCAAGATTTTGTTTATAATCATTATTATTTTGTGGAGTATAATCCAATTGAATTCCTGTTTTCTTTGTGAATTCATCTTTCCACTCTTCATATTTCTGATTTGTATTAAGACCTACATTAATATACCATGAAATCTTATCTGGTTTAGTAACCTCTTTGCCACTTGATGCAACTGAGCTACTTGAGCTACCTACGCTTTTTCCCCCGCATCCGACTAATGTTGTCATAGTCATCATTGTTGCTAGCCCTAAAGCAACAAGAACTCCAATTCTTTTTTTCATAAATATCCTCCTCTTTGTGTAATACACAAATATTACCTTTATTTTAATATTTAAATTCTAATTAAAATTATTCATCTTAATTAGAAAATAATAAGCTAATTTTAAACATTATCTAATTAATTGTTTACGTTAAACATACACTCATAATTGAAATGTAGATTATTCTTTTACTCCTCCAAGCGTTACACCCTTTTGGAAGTACTTTTGTATAAATGGATATACTAATAAAAATGGAGCCATTACTACAATGATAACAGCACTCTTAAGCATATCTCCCGAAACTGCTGATGCTGAAGTTCCTACAGCTTGGTCCATTAATACCAATTGTCTTACCTTCAACTGGAAGTTTTGCATCAAAGGATCTTGTATGTATAATTGAAAATGCATAAAATCGTTCCACATTGCAACTGCAATAAATAATCCAATTGATGCTAAAGCAGGTTTTGATAAAGGAAGTACTATTCTCCAAAAAATTCCGATTGGTGTACACCCATCTAATTTAGCTGCTTCATAAAATGATTGAGGAATTGTTTGAAAAAAGCTCTTCATCAATATAATGTTATAAGCCGTTAATGTAACTGGTATAATAACTGAAATAAAGTTATTCATTAAACCAAGGTATGAGACTGTTAAATACGTTGGTATCAAACCTCCATTAAATAACATTGTAAATAAAATCATATTTATAAAAAATCTATTTCCAGGCATATTTTTTTGAATAATAACATATGCGGCTAAAGTTGTTAGTAGAAGACCTACAACTGTACCTACAACAGTTGTAATTAGTGATATAAAAAATGGTTTTATAAGGTCTGGTCTACTTAATATCTGCTCATATGCACTTAAATCAATTTGTTTTGGCCATATACGCATTAAAGATGCAGCAGACGGATCAACAGAATCTACAAATACCTTTAGCACAGGAACAATCATAATGATCATAAATACTACTAAAAATGCATATGCAAAAATCAAAAACATTGCTCTAGATCTATGGCCTTTTTTAAACGAAAACTTTTCATTCATTATATAATTCCCTCCCCTGTTACCTTTTTGCTTAGCTTATTAGTACCTAAAACTAATATTACTGAAATAACAGACTTAAATAAACCTGCTGCTGTAGATAATCCATAATCTGAATTTTCAACACCTACACGATATACATATGTTTGTATTACATCAGATACATCAAGTACCATTGCATTTTGTAATACCCAAGGAGATTCAAATAAATTTAGTACTTTTGCTAATTCTAAAATAAATACTACTAATATAGTATTTCTAATTGCTGGTAAAGTAATATATAAAACTCTCTGGAATCTAGTTGCTCCATCAATAGTAGCCGCTTCATGCATTGAAGGATCAACACCTGATAATGCTGCAATAAATATTATTGTTCCCCAACCAGTACCTTTCCAACGTTCTATAAATAAGAAGACTGGTGTCCACCAGTGAGTGTCTGCTAAAAAGTAAATCGGATCAATACCAAATAAAGCAAGAACTGCATTTACAATACCATCTTGTGGTGACAAAATTAATGAAAATACTGATGCTACTACTACCCATGAAAGAAAGTGAGGAATGTAAATTATAGTTTGTGTTAATTTTTTAAAATTCTTTCCTCTAACTTCATCAATAAGTAAAGCTAAACCTACACAACATATCATACTTATTGATAAGTTCAGCACACTAATATATATAGTGTTTGCAAAAGCCCTCAAAAATGCTGTACTGTGAAATAATGTTGCAAAATTATCAAACCCAACGAATTCATTTATTCCAAACAATCCCCAATCAAAGAAAGAAATTAAAATTCCCACCATTGGAATATAGTTGAATACAAAGAATGCTAAAAATACCGGAAAAAACATACAATAAAAATATCTATATTGGTATAATCTTGTTTTCAATGATGTTTTATTTCTTTTTATATCTGTTTTTACAATATCACTTTTTGTAATCTGAGCCATTATATTTACCTCCATTTACACTAAATTTTTTAATCTTTATCGTAATGTTTATAACCTCCCTTTCTAATCTGTTGTTTAATCGAAATTTTGAAATGCTTTTCATGGAATAATATTAACATGAACATAGAGGCGATTAAAGGTACAATCCTTTACATATAAGATTTTGTTCCCTTTTTAAACATTTACATCATAGGTACATTTCTTTAACTTGCCCTATACTATAACCATATGTAGGATTTGCCCTATATACGGTTTAAGGTATAGATTATATTTATGTTATAGGTTGCTTATTTCTTAACTCTTTAGGACTAACCCCCTTAACTTTCTTAAATGCTCTTCTGAAAGATTGCACACTATTATATCCAATTTTTTCAGCTATTGCACTTATTGTCTCATCTGAATTTTCTAAAAGTTTGCATGCGCATCCTATTCTTACACCTTCTACATAATCAGTAAAATTCACTCCCATATCCCCTTTGAATATTATTGAAACATATCCTTCTGAGATATTAAATTTTGTAGCTATTAATGAAAGTCCAATGTTGGAATCCATATACTGGTCATCAATATAATTTACAATTTTCTGAATCAACTTGTTTCGATTACATGTCTTTTTCTTTTGTATTTCTCCACATAAATAATGGCCTATTAATTTTAATTGTTCGAAATAATCCCATTCGGAGTATTCAGAATTTTTAATCAGCTCATTTAATTTTATTATCTCTTCTTCTATCTCTAATGATAACGTGAAATTAGACGAAAAAGATAACATAATACAATTGTTAAGTTTTCGCATCATCCTTCTACTTATCCTTCTACTTTTAAAATTTTCTGTATACAATATAGATAGTAGTGAATCTATATTCCGAATATCTGCAGCACGTATACTCTTAATGATTTTTTCCTCAAATAACTCTGGATAGTAATATCCATCTTTTTCATCCAAATCAGTACTATATACAACAATTCTCTCCTTTTTACAGTTTGTATTAGCCACCTTAGCCTCTTCACAGGCACGCCACATTTCCAAAATATTGTCACAAATATAGCTGATTCCCCATGTAGAATCTACTGAATATTCCTTTAAAATCAAGTCATGAACCTGTTCCACTAGTATTTTTATATTATCCTGTTCGTCGCTAATATGGAAAATTGCTAGGGTTGTTAAATAATCTTTTTCATAAAACCACACAGTCTCGCTTACTCTCTGCACAATATATTTCTCAATTAAATGAAACAAAATCTGTACTTCTGCCAATGTTTGAGAATCAACATCGTAAAGATCATTATTTAAGAATAAACGAAATGATACAACTCTAAATGTATTGCACTCAATTTCTATTCCCACTTTTTCGGCCAAAAGGTTCAGTTCTTTCTCGCTAACAAAATCACCTTTTACTAACTTGTTAAGAAATGCATTCTGTAGCATTGGCTTTTCTAGTTCAATTTCTTCTAACAGTACTTTATTATTATGAACAATTTTTGATACCATTCCTCCAAGATTTTCAAAACTTCGAATCGTATCATTATCTTCTATATAAATATTAAACATCTCATTAATTGGTTTTCCCTTTCTAATAGACATATACAAAGATAAACCTATTCCTATTCCTAATGCTAATATAATTAATATAATAGATAAAAACTTCAATTTGTTTAGCTTGTCCATTACCACTTTTTCAGTAACGACTACCACAAATCTCCAATCAGTCACACTTGAATCTGAATGAATAAAAAACAAGCCTTTATTATGAATAAGCCCTTGAATTGACAAATCAATCCCATCAATCATATTCTTATAACCTATATCATCTACTGACCAAATTAATTTTCTATCCTTATTATAAATAAAAATAGAACGTTCATTAGATTTTTCATCAATATTGAGTACTTTCTTTAATTCATTTTCATCTATATCCAGAACAATTGCACCTATCACCTCTCCATCCAATTCTGTTGTAAATGGTTTTATGTATTGTAGATGTCCATTAATATTTGTATAATAGGGAACACTGTTTCCTTCATCTAAACATATTTTCTTCCATTCTTCTATTGAAATATTATAGTTATTTCTAATATATTTCTCAAAATCACTCAATTTATATAAGCTATTTTCAAATATCACATAATCTGAATTCATCATATAAACATACGATGAATTTACAAGACTAACATCTTGATACCGCATTAGATTACCGTATTCATTAAGTGCTAATGATGCCTCTTGGAAAAAACTACTGTCTACTACCTTTCGCTCTGCCAAATTGGATATTTTTTGATCTTTGGAGATTTCTAGAACCTTTGATTCCATAGCTTTTAGTTCAATATCAATCAAACTCTTACTATGGGTAAGCATTGTAAGATTAGATTCATTAATATCCTGTTCCATCACATAAAAAGTAGACCTAAATCCCCAGCTTAATATTAACAAAGGTAAAATTAGTACGACTGTATATGATACCCAAAATTGGATAATAGAATTATTACAATATATTCTTTTCACATCTTGTATATTCATCTCTTTGTTAAAACTTCCCCTCATATAATTTAATGAAACATTTACCATAACTAGTTTAATCCCTAATGTTTCTTATATATCTAATTATAAGTGTTTATGGTAAATGTTTCAATATATTTTTGTTAACGTTAACATAAAATGTTATAAAAATACTCCTTTTATAGAAACAGGGTAATCAATTCTAGCTCATCATTAACTTGTCCTTCTTTAAAAAGTTTTAGCAAATTATAACTTCTTCATTTTATTGTGTCCTTGACATATAGCTCCATAACCATAGTATAATTCTTGAATTTTACATAATATTCTTTATTTATAATAAAGTTCACTGTATCATCAGCAAGTGATCACACTTTTTTTATAAAGCATATTAAAATAAATAACAAGTCAGTATGACTAAGATATACCATTTCCTAAACTACTACGGTAAAAGTTAAAATATATTATTACTTATTTTCATAGTAGAGTTTTTTTAAATTAAATATTTCATCAACACCTTTTTCATACCCACCTGCTTCTCCTAGAGACTTTCCTATCTTTTGACTATTTATTTTAAAATTGCTGTCTGAAAAAATCCTAACTAGTGATTGTCTTAATAGTTCTGGAGTAATTTTATTTTTTTCAATAACAATACCTGCACCTAGTTCGGCTACCCGATTTGCTATAAATGGTTGGTCAGCGAATTGAGGTATAAGGATTAATGGTATATCATAATATAAACCTTCATTTGTACTATTCATACCACCATGGGTAATAAATACATCTGCATGCTTTAATATTTCAAGTTGAGGTACATAATTACGAACAATAAAATTTAATGGAATATTTTTAAATATATTAATATCAGTTTTTCTACCCACTGACATAATAACTTTTACATCCATATTATTAAAAGCTTTAAAGCAGTTTTCGTAGAATTCATTTGAATTATTAAATATAGTACCTAGGGATATATAAATAATTTTTTTATTCTCTTCATTCTTTAAATTAAAATCAATATTTTCTATACTCTCTCTTCTATCTATTATTGAGGGACCAATAAACTTATAGCTTTCATCAAAGGTTTCTCTATATGGATGGAAATACTTAGATGTATATACGATATTAATCATAGCTTTTCCAATAGCTTCATTAATCGTGCTAGGAATTTTTATATCATACGTTTCTTGTAAATCCTTAGCAAAATTTATATAATTAGAACTATTTAAAATTTCGATTATTTTGGGTTTAATCTCTTCTAATTTATTCTTAAATTTATCAAGTTGTAATAACTCTAATATATTTGTAATTATTGTTTTATTTAATGTGAAAGTAGTATTAGAGGAAATTGTAGGTATTTTTAATACTCTTCCTATTTCTTTACCTAAGATAAATGCTGAATCATAGATTAAATAATCAAATTTTTTATTTGAATTAAATATAGCTTCAATTATTTCTTTTAAGGTACTAATGACATCTAATAATGCTTCATTAATAGTATTTAATAGTGCTTCATTATCACTCAAATTTAGGTTTCCATTAAGATATTTTGACATATTTAAATTGCTATGACCTTTAAATTCGACTCCAGTCCTTTCTACTTTATCTCTAAACTCTTTACCCGCAATATATGTAATATTCTCTCCTCGATCTATTAACTCTTTAACTAAACCTATGGTAGGATTAACATGTCCATGACCTGCCATATTTATAAATAATACTCTTGACATTTTCATCACGCCTTTACTTCAGTTTATTTTAAAATTGTAAGTTCTTATTCTTATAATATTGTTTAACCAAACTTGTATATTCGGGTAATTAGTTTTCAAATTAAGGATGCTTTTTCAGTTGATCCATATAAACTGATTAATCACTGTGGATTCACAGATGGTGAGTATAAACCTGAAGGCACTATTATCAGTTCATTTTTCTTTGGAGAGCATCTGAATCTGTTGGAGTGTTCGAGAATTCTGTCTAAGTAATTCAAAAAAAATTATAAATTAAATAATCCTCGACAATGCTTACAAAAAGTATTGTCGGGGATTTTGTGCTAAAATCCAAGTTTAGCATCTAAACCTACCAATTATTTTAAATATTGTTTAAGACACGTAAAAAAAATAAATGAACTTAATTGCTTCCAGAAATTTGAACATTTTTAAACTTTATAGCCTTTGGTGTTATATATGAATCATTTTTATATAGTTCTTTAGATAATATTATATCACTTTGTAATTCTTTAATATTTGCAGATAGTGATCCACCTGTAAAAGGTATTAATTCACCATCCTTCTTTAATAACGCGAGTCTTATCTCTCCGCCAAAATCACCTGTTAAAGTATTCATTTGAAAATCTGAGAATCTTAAAATATGAATATCTCCATTTTGTAACATTTCATTTATGCTTATTGTTCCACCTTTTAATATAGCACAATTGTAATCTCCAGTTTTAGTTACATTTAAATAATCTGCGAATTTAAAATTACCATGCAAAGTTTTTAAAACTCCATCTTCTAATAAAATTCTATCCACTAATCGTATACCATTATCATCTACTGGAATAGTTGAGGTTAAAATTAAGTTTAGCTTATCCCCTTTAACTCCTTTTCCTTGTAATAAATCTTCAACTTTAGAATTGCTATATTTATTATAAACAAATGATGTTCTAGATTGTGATATATAATAATTTATTATTTCGCTAACACTGTCTTCTGATAATATTAAATTATATTTACCACTCTTCAATGCATCTGTACTTTTATCTCTATATTTTGTTGCTATAAGTGCTTCTTTAACCTTTAAAGATAATTCTTCACCGGGCAGACCATCATAACTAAAATCATTATAAATCTCTACATCTTGATTTTCTACCCATTGTGTTATAAATTCACCTGAGACATTGTATCTCGTAAATGAAATATTTGTACCTTTAGATGAGATTATTCTTTTATTATTTTTTTCAATAAATATTTCTGCTGAATTAATAAATCCTTTATCTAAATTATCATATTTATATAATGAATTTTTGACTTCTATTGCACTTTCTTCTAACGTTATTTTACTTATATTATTTTCTTTTTCTTGTACTTCTCCACTAAATCCATCTGGAAGTGAATATGCCTTATTCTTAACAAAAGAAGCTGAAAAATATGCATCCTTTATTATTTTACTTATTTCTTCTTCATTCGTAAATGAATGTATTTTTACTGTTGCATCGCCTTTATATTCCACTGTATTTTCACTGAAATTCTTAAAAACTCTAACTGTATAATCTTTTAATTGTTTCTTTCTGCTCATTTCTAAATCTTTTTTTATGAAATAAAGTTCAACTGCTTGTAATTTATTTTCTGTAATAATATATTCTTCAATATTATTATTTTTTATTTCCTTTAATATAACATCTAGCATTTTAAATCCTCCTTATCCTAATCTACATTTGCATTTAATGTATGGGCCACCATCAGATACAACTACCCATTCCTTGTATCCTTTTCCACAATGTCCGCATCCTGAAAGCTCAAAATCATTAGATATCATTGATATAGACTTTAATAAATCTGGTACATATCCTGTCATAATAACTGGTGAATATATTTTCCCAGTAAATTCTCCATCTTTTATTTCTCTTGCTATATTAACCATACATTGAATTCCCCAGTTTTTAGGGTCTTCCATACCACTTTTCATTACATCTATAAGAAATCCATATTCTATAGATTTAACAATTTCCTCTAATGTAGATTCTCCACTTTCTATAAATGTATTTGTCATTCTTGTATATGATTTTCTATCAAAGCTTTGCCTTCTACCATTTCCTGTAGATTTTACCTTTAATGTATTTGCTGTTAACATATCATTAATACCAGATTTTAATATACCTTTATCAATAATTACAGTGTCACTAGCAATTTCTCCTTCATCATCAAAGAAATAAGAACCATTTTCAAATGCAGCAGCTGCTCCATCTCTCATTGTTACTAGTGGTGATGCTATATATTTTTCCATATAATCTTTTGATTTCGCTCTATCTTTTACAAACATATCCATCTCCACTCCATGGCCAAATGCTTCATGAGCTATTAATCCAGTAATTTCTGGAGTACATACAACATCGTATTCTCCTGGAATCATCTTTTCGGCATTTAATAATTCTTTAGCTACATCTATTACCTGTTCTACGCCTTCTTTCATTTCATTTAATATTTCTGCACCTTTTATTCCACTAAAACCCTTGTAACTTTCTTTAACGCCTTTATCATTCGTTAAAACCGCCTTAATTCGTGCCATAGAATTTATATATGCTTGTTCTAAATCCTTATCTGGTGAAATAAATATCTTACTTATAACTAAATAATCATACATAATAAAAAGATCTAAAAGACTTTCTTCATACTTAAATGCTTTATCTTTAATATCTATTAGTACCTTGATTATTTCTTCTGAACTAACATTCTCAGGGTGAATTTCTATATCTACTCCTTTTGAGAAAGAAATTTTTTCATGTGATATTTTGTCATTAATAATTTTTTCATATTTTCTTACACTTAAATTTGAATTATATCTAAGTTTTGAGGCATCTTTTATTTCATCAAGTAAGATTGGAATACTCTCTTTGCTTATTTCATTAAACGCATATTCAAAATAACCCTCGTTACAATATACTCTAACTAAAAAACCTCTTTCACCAAATTGTTGGTCTCCTATATTTACACTACTTTTATCTACTCTATACGTCTTGCCTTTCGAATCTGTTGCGAGTATTGATGCATAATCATATTCCTTCAATAATTCCTTTAATAATTCATTTATTAAAGGCTTAACTTCTTTTAAATAATTACTTATTTCTAGCTTCATGTTTTTCCTCCTTCTATATCTTGCACGTATGCACTAATTTACTATCTTATTTAGTTTATATCTTTAAAGTAATTTCTTCATATTACAATTATTATATCACTTCCTGTTAATAATCAAACTGTCTATTTTATAAGTCAATACTAAAAAAGCCACGACAATACTTGCATTAGTATTATCGTGGTTCTTATTGTGGAGGTAAATCATGAAATTTAGGCACAATCAAAACTGTTATAGAAGTCTATTATAATCAGCGTAAAACTATATGAAAAAATCTTTATACCATATGTACCTTGCTTTCCAATTTTTCTTTTATATTTATTATTAACTTACATAAAAGCTCTTTTTCTTCTTGTTGTATAAAATCTAATGTAGATACCTTAAAAATCCCATTCCTTTGAAATATCTCATTCATAATTTCATTTCCTTTTTCTGTTATCATCAAATTTATGATTCTTCTATCGTCTACATCTGCACGTCTTTTAACTAATCCCGACAATGCCATTCTATCAACTAATATCGTTACTCCTGATCTTGCCATTTCTAACCTATCACCTAGTGTAGACATTTTTATACAGCTATCCTTACTTATATACAACAAATATAATACGTCAAATTGTACTTGTGTTATATTAAATTCCTTACATATTTTATCATAATACTTACTTGTTAATTTTAATACTGTAAATATTTCTTTAAGTATTTCAAAATCATTTTCTAATTTATTATTCAGACTATCTTTCCTCATAAAAACTGGCTCCTAAAAAATTTAATTATGAACTTAACTCACCCTTGCTTGCGCATTCGTAGGTTGTTGCTTGAATCCGAAGCACTTCCTAGTCTAAAATCATTTGCTGGCAAAATTCCCGAGTTTTATTTATCCTTTATATGTTTATACAATATTCATATAGTCATAATACTATATATAGTATACATTTATAATTACACTATATAGTTCTAATTCTTTTATTATATAATTGTTAATTTTTGGCATTTTTTTATTTTACATATATTCTAAATAATAGTCTTTATTGTTGCAATTAACAATTGCAAGACTTATCTTTAGACATTTCTATGAAAATGCAATCCAAGGTTTTTGAATTTGTTCTTTTAAAGTATTATAACTATCAATTGCACTTCT